>JADMIO011270921.1_pt1 | contig 29914 bp, 8 predicted proteins | sample 8958161 | NCBI WGS metagenome assembly JADMIO01 (sample SAMN16585339, study PRJNA669376) | soil metagenome | isolation source: Crop rotation soil | place: USA: Cullars Rotation, Alabama | collected 2011 | reverse complement strand
CAGATGAGATATCAAAAAGTGGACCCCTAAATTTTTTTACATCTTGAGATAATTTGGTCTAAGTAAATAAAATTAACAGGATATATCGGCAAGCCAGTTTCACGCTATATCTGAAAATTTCATCTAATTCTTTTAACAGACGCCCGAGTTAGAGACAGTTTTGTGATCACACCCTAGCATTTGTAGAATTTTTTTAGCTAGTAGGATCTAGTCTATTTAGTGAAAGAACAGTTGAAGTTTCACTTTACTAGTGCTGTTTACAGCGCCTGCAGGAGTAGCACTAAGGTGCCAGTAACACTCTGGCCATTAACTGCTGCTGCAGCAATGATAAATTAAAACTGAACAAGCAATAAATTAAATAAGCAATAGATTAAAATTAAACTCGTTAAACTCTAACACATTCGGTGCAAACTGAAGATGACAAAAATTACAAGTCGGACACGTGGAGAATAAATTTTATGAATTTTCAGATCTAACGTGAAACTGGCTCGCCGATATAACCTATTAATGTTCTACACTTAAACTGAGTGGTCTCGAAAACATAAATTAAATAAACTACTAGCTCAAGAAAAACTCCTAGAAATGCTAGAGTATGGTCACTAAAATGTCAATAACTCGGCCATCTGGTGAACGAATCTGATGACATTTTCAGATATGATGCGAAACTGGCTTGCCGATATATCCCGTTAATGTTATACACTTAGACCGAATGATCTCGAAAATATTTTTTTAAACAATTTACAAGTCCCCTTATTTATGCTTTATCCTTTGCATCTATATATAGTTCTAATATAATTCAATATTGATCATTACCATTTATCATACACTCTATATATAGCAACTGCCGATGTAACTCTCAAAGTATTTTTTACAAAAATCGAACAACTTGACTTACGGACTTGACTTGCAAGGACAACACCTATATCCAGCATCTGATAACAATTAACTAGTACCTTGTTCGGTTAAAATTTACGGAAGTCGGCGATTGCTACCAAATTCTGAGCATCAAAATTACGAAAATTGATGCAATTGTGTGTAATGGAATAGATGACAGCGACGAAATAGGCGAAAGTGTAATGAAATCGATGACAGAGATTTTCGGGCAGCTTTAGTGACGTGTTTATACGCAAACCACCAGGAGTTGCTAAAAACAAAAACAGAACTTAGCGGGTCAAAAGCGTTACGACGAATGCGAGCAAGAGGCGACGGAGAGTCGTGCTGAAAATAAAAATGCTAATTACCAAATTCATCTCGTTTTAGATTCAATCTACACCAGATTGAATTGCGGCCGTATGGCCTAACCCTAACCTCACCCATACCATCATTACAGTAGAACGCAGACGTTAAATTCATAAATATATAGATTCTTAGAGATCGACCGAATTTTTTTTCGCGTTCCCTTTCGGCGTCGAAAAAGGTAAAATGTACGTTCGGTCTTCTTATTTTTCGGCTAGAAAAATTTTTTATTCTTCGTTTTTCTTCGGCCGAAAAAATCAGATTTTTCGGCACAAAACGAAAAATATTTTGCAGTCGCTGAATTATTAGCTTAAACAGGCAAAATTCAAAGAAGACATTTTCTTAATTGAAGTTTGGACTTCAAAATTATTTATAAAAAAGCCGACTATTTTACTACTATCCCAATTGTAGTAGGTCTAACGGCGCCACGGTTAGAAGCTGGAGTACCCCACTTGGTATATTAAGGGATTATGTTCGAAAATACCCTGTAACTGCAACTGATCGTGTACGATGAATCTGTCGCTTCTAAAACGATTTTAAATTAGTTGAGGAGAGTTTAGGCCTAGATCGTTCTAAAATTACCCGCGATGGCCTGCGAGCCCAGTGCAGGCTGGTACGTGCAGATCTCATGTCCGATATTATTGCATTTGGCCCGGGTGAATTTGGACCACGGTAGTCTTGACTTTAAGCGCTGCCTTTACGATTCATTGGCTCAATTAGTGCCGCATCAAAATTTAAACGCAATGTCAAAGGCTTCAATATTATGCGGTATTATGGGCTTCAGGTAAATATTAAGCATTTGTATCGCTAAATTAAGCTTATGACTCAGAGTAGGCCTCTAGCTTCGGCCACCAATTTTTTTCGGCTTTTATTTTGCCGCCGAAAAAATATTCTTTTCGGTCGACCTCTATAGATTCTGCATACGAATCTTCGTTGATTGATTGATTGATTGCTGAGTAAACTCTAACATACAAAGTTAATTATTATACGTACAATACAATACAAAAATTACAAAAATATAAATAGTCGACACTTCGATGCACGATATTGCAAGCACGTGGAGAGAAAGAAGAGACCCAGAGGGTAGGGGTAAGGACAGAATAGAGAAAAAGGTGGAGGGGAGCAAAGAAAGCGACAGTCAGAGAAAGAAGAAAAACTACGTTATATGAGAGGCAGTCATCGACCAAATAAAAATACGACAAAAATTATACCAGCCCAATAAAAGTGAGACCGCTGCCGAAAGGAAAAATAAAATACAAAGAAAAAAACGCAGACAGACACAAGAATAAAGAAGCAGACAAAGACGTAGACAGAGAAGAAGAGAGAATGCACAAATGACCTTAACCTTCCTGCATACGGTTTATATCCGGGTCTAAGTACTAAATTTATAGTGCACGTGCGCTGGGTAATAAAGCATGGCAGCTACCTACACACAAAGTATGTACATGTATTCATACAAATGTTTACATTTGAGGGGAGATCGGGGGCTAAATGTAGGTGAATCTGGATAAATCTAGGATTTAGAAACAAAAGCTGACAAGCACAAAAACACAGAAAATGACAAATTGTGTTACTTCAAAAAGTAGTGGAGAGTATCACGACTGGGGATCAATAGATGTGCAGTTCGAATGTCTGACTCTGTCGCAGCTGACGTGATTAAAAGAGTCGAAACCGACGTAAACCCAGCTTTAAACCTAAATAGGAACCAAATAACTAGAATATGACACCACTCAATCTGCCCCAAGACGCACACAAACACACATCTGCATATACAAATAGGCTTACCATTACACATACAAACACATAAAAAACACACAGCTGATCGCAGGCATATTTGCATTAATACTCATACCATGTTGAATTAATTCATGACGCAAATCAGGAGACTTTATAGCCAAAGAAGTATTACAACAAATGGGTCAAGGAGAACAAAATAAGGACATTAGAGATTGTGGGGTCAGTATATAAGAACATCTGTGTGGCTAATTAATACACGTTTGCAAGTACACACACCAAATTAACAATAATTCACTTCATCATTTAACTTATAAATTTTTCAATCAATCAGTCAATTAATTTTTCTACCAGGAATTAAGTATTTATATAATGCACACTAATACACCCATAGTTACTTCATACACAAACACACACATACAGGCACACAAACATAATCTCTCACATACACACATATGCTTACACCTACGCAAAAACACATATCACAAACATCGGAACGACCATACCATAAAATATTAATCCATCACTTAATTAAACAATATATTAGAACATCCATTAATCAATTATCGATCAATTAATCGATCAATCAATCAGTATATAAATCAATTAGATAGCCCATCAATCAATCAAACAATATTTGATCATTTAATCAGTCAGTCAAGCAATACAATAATCAATAAGGTTTTAACATCCGTTCATCATCTGAGGACTATACAGATCTCAGACAGCATAGGTTACACCAGCTAGTTTACCCAAAGGCAGCCAGAAAAACACATGCTGGAAGAGAAATGAGTCAATTAGTCAATTTATTGACTAAGTAAGGTACTCATTTAGTCATTGGCTAATTGGGTCAATTAATTGACTAATTGACTTATTTAGCCATTGACTCAATTATTGACTTATCGACTCAGAATGACTGCTGAATTAACTGAATGATTGATTGCTTGATTTATAAATCAAGCAATTAATCATTCAGTTGCTCAATCAAACTATCTGTTTTACAATCAATCAACTAGTCCATCAATAGAGCAATCAATCAATACATTAATCAATCAATGAATCCCAGTCTTTTTGGCCCCACTACCATATTAATAACAGCTGGACAGACAATTAGCAATATTTCCATAAATTTACTCAATCTGGATTAAAAGTCTGTATCAACTCTTACAAGAAGATATCCGGGACATATTTAGCAACATTTTTAACTACAAGTAAACACTACAAATTCGACCAGAACAGCTAGCTGTAATAAAGAAGTATTGAACAAGGTGCAGGTCCATTTATCAGTAGTCTAACAATTACAAAGAACTATAATAAAAAGTAAGTGAGCAAATAATTGTGTAACAAATCAATTAAATCAATGGGTTAATCAAACGATCGATTAAGCAGTCAACGGCTCATTGCATCTCAAATAGTAATGCTGAGTTTTAAGAGGTGACTAAAGCAGTACAGCTGCAAAGCTTCTCAGAATCATATTTTGTCTTATACGCTAGGATTATGGTTGTGGAACATAGAATCAAGTGACACAGGTAGGCCACTTGAACAGTATTTCATCCCAGCTAAGTCATTACTGAATAGCCTAGTCGGTAGCATCCTTAAGCAGGAGGCTACAGAACTCAGTTCTCAGCCTGGTCTGCCTCTAACAGAACCCTGATGATACGGTAGCAGACAGAAACAGACGTTACACAGTTTTACAGAGCTTTATGTCATGGCTGGATTGCCTAATAGGCAGCAGTCTTGCCTTGTAAACAGGAGGTGGTATGATTCAAAATCAAGCCATGGCCATAACTGACATACTCTAGGGATGAAGAAAATTGTGTTAAGCTCTTAGGCATTATGCAGTTACAAAAATTTTAAAGAAAAATATTAAAAAAAGAGAAAAGTATCTGTTAGATCTATCAATCTACTTGAATTAATTACTGCTGGGCCTATTTTATCTCAACTAATTGATCAAAAATATTTAGGCTTAGTCTAACCCTATCTGACAACCTAACCCTAACACATACCCTAATCCCAAGTGAAAATTGAGGAAAATCAGATTTTGGAAAATCTCTAAAGGTGTGTTAGTCTAAGAGCCCCAAAGTTTCTCTAGAAGTCTAGTTCTAACCATATGCTATATTTGATAAATATTCCCTATGCTATATTTGATGACAAATATCAATGTTATCAATATAAGATAAGAACCTAAAAGATCTTGCAAGCTATTATTCAGTAATCCAGTCTTCAAAACTAAATTGATATATCCAAATAATATCTATAGATGTAGAAGGAACAGAGGCATATAGGCTCTTTACGTTACAAGATGTGGGCTAACCAGCTCACTTATTCAATATTTCTTCAAGTTACTATTCATTTGCACAATTATTCCAAACTTTAACTGTCTCTCTCGTGCACTGCCAAATGGCAGATCTAGGGTAAGCCTACATTCCGACTCTCAGTGTGCTATCATATGTGCACTCAAACTATCAATCAGAAACTTTATATAGCGCACTCTTAACTGTCTCAGAAGCGCTTTATGAACAGCGAAGGGAAAAGTAGCCTTACATAGCTAAAAGCCACAAACGCAGTGGCAAGACCTCTGCAAATCTGAAATTTTGCCGACCTATTGGTCAAGTACACAGACATCATGGCGCAGACCACTTTCCACTTCACTGCAGTATCTGTATTAGTCGCCTCCTATGAATAAGTGCAGTTTTCCGTTGATCTTTTTCGAGTGTCCCCCATCCAACACGGAATTCACTATAAGCACTCCATCGCACTCCATCGACCAACAAGTTGATCCCGTCACAAAAGTCTATGGCTTAGGAAAATATGGCTTCTGGGATGATTTTTCGTTGCATTCTTCAGTATCGCGTTAATCGGCCCTTGCGCAACACGTGCAGTTTTCGATTGGTCTATTTTCAATTTTCTCAGACCCAACACGGAAGCTTATAATATCATATGTTGCTTTATTATAATTATTAGCTTAGTATTGTTTCACCTATAATTTTCTGTCAAATTATTTCTTATAAAGTTATTTATTAGCGTAATCACGTACTTAAGAAGAAAATTTATAAATTAGCCAACAGACTGCCCTGACTAAATTTGTTAATAAATAAAATAAATCCTCAACAAAATTTTTGCCTACTATATCTGCATAGAAAGTTAAATATAATTATTCAATATTACATGTAATACTATCACACAGTTACGTAATAATAGAGTAATTATCTATTTTCTTACTAACTTATTTGATTTATAAATCCTATCTAGGCCATGTTACTATTTATTTGAATAACCTACTTTACTCATTTCCTTATAAATCGATACTTTTGCTATCGTTTTAATATGATTCTAGTTTCAAAACATATTCAATTTAAGTAATTACTTACTGGTATATTATTTAATTACACAATTATTAATTTATATAAATATTTATAAATTTAATAATTACGAGATGAAAAAAGTTCATTCACCGCAACAATAACAATGAACATCCTATCTAGGTCATGGGGTGTGGTGAGTTTGTGTTAGCCACACCTCTTTGACCTCATTAAGACTGGCTGGCGATACGAAATGAATGTATCTAGAAAATTTCTTCAACAACAACTCGGGTGCTACCGACGCTCGTGGCATAACCAGCAGTATAGATACACGGAATTCGTCTGGGATAACACTGTCGCCTTAATAACAAACTGTTGCTTAGGATGCATGTGTCCTGTGCAACAACACAGGGCTATTAGAAGAATGGGCTTGAGCATCTATATTAGCCTGTAATTTTTCTCAGCATAAGTTATTGAATATTTCGGATTCATTGGAACGCTAAATCTATTGAAGACGTTGAAAGACAGTATTCTAATGCACATTCCGAGGCCAAATGTTATCCTTTAAATATACTTATTACCTGTGTGCGTGCGGTTCTATAATGTGTGCATCTGTGGGCCTATAGCTGTGCGTAACTTACGTGTGCTCTTGTTTGGGTATTCCTCTACTTTACCTAAGTAGCCTGCGTGCTTCAATATTGTATGCATGTGGGCGTCTGTATGTATTATATCTAGCTGTATTTGTGTGGCTATATGTAGGCCTAACCTATCTATGTATCTGTGTCAGTATATAAATAGAGTTGAACCAGAAGAATAATAATAAAAATTTTGTTGAAGCTGACAACAAAACGAAATATAATTTTTTAACAAATTGGGCAGATTTTTCAAAAATTGTCAGGACTTTTTGACATTATTGTCTACTCAATATTGTATGTACCTTCCCCTCCTATTTTGGCTCCTAAATGCTGGAAGTAGAAAAGCATCATGAAATGCGTATATCAACAGTTATTCAAAACTAACAATTTTAACTAACAGAAAAATATTTGAAATATACACATCGCCTATAAGAAGCCAATGCCACTCAGATAAGTAAAATAAAAGATCTATTAGAAAGTGTAAGGCTAAAATTCTGAAATTGAATTAGTCTAGTTTTATTAGCCAATATGTAGCTGTATTATAGAAGTGCTTGTTGACTCGGATGTGAGTTGAGAAAAATATCAGGTTTGACCCACCTTTTTTTGCCATATAAAAGCTCTGGGGATTGGATTTTAGTCTTTTTTACATATACATTTTCAAGAAAATTTTATTCGACCTCCTTTCTTGAAATTGTCTAATATGAATTTTGATTTAATCTAGAAATGCATATTAAGCTATGAGATAGAAAGTCAAAGATTCTAACTGAGAGTCGAGCTATAGGCCCACTAAATCATCATCACCATCACTTGTTTATTTCAGACATATAACAGTCCAGTAAATATTTTAACCCATGCTCCATACTGCTCAGCTATATCTAATATCAATAAATTTGGTATTTCATGTAGAAATGAAGCCTTTGCCATATAGAAAACTATTTAACTAAAACGCTTCGACTTAAGCGCAATGCCACGGTTTATGGATAATGTCACTCAAGCAATACGGCTACCGTTTCGACAACCAGTTGCTGCCCGTTTTGTACTTATTTATTGAGGTCAACTCAGGCTGCAGCCCGCAGCTTCTGTCAAGGAGGTTTCTGCTAAACACAAATTTACATGTATTTGCCTGAAACGCCACAATTTTTTTCCGACAAGTAAGTGCTCACAGGTATGTGTCCAGTGATTTCAAAATTTATAGGCCACACGTGGACAGCATTATATCATACGCCTATGTCTGTAGAATAAAATTATAAGAGTTGTGAAGAACGACAGTGGCGTAGGCTAATTATTCTGGGGCTCTTAATTTTTAGGTGGTGGGGCGACAATATTTTAAATTTACAAAATTTTCTCAATGTGTCTCAATTAGTGGTATCAGCTTACTAATCCGAGGATAATCAATCAATAAATCAATGGAGATTTATCGCCTGGTTCCTCATCCGTAGGCGATATCAGAAACTTCATTGATCGACGGATCCGACTGAGTACCGAACCCGCGGCTTTGATTTTACAGCCCATTCCATTTCTTTAAAGTAAGCTTATATAGTTTATTATTGAATTCGTTAGAACTCCTGGCGACATATTAATTCTTGTATCCAGGATTCACTTGTCCTGGATTTTATTCATCTTTGACCTTGCACTATGACGAAATGACTTTATAATTTAAAGCTTTCTATAAGATAAGGTAATGTAGAAAGGTAGCTTATAGATTAATTTACTGCCTAGTTTCTATATAGTTTGACCTAAACCTATAGGCCTACACCAGTAGGCTTATAGGCTTAGGCCTATGGACATTCCTCTGCAGACATATAGACCTACTTATTTGTAATCCTATAGGTCAAATAACAACAGCAACAACACATTTAGAGTGCTACCGTCGTTGATGAAAACATCGAGCACTATGAAGCCAAAACCAATCTGATTAACAAAAAATAAAAAGGTCCGTTAAACAGTGCGAACCCAAAAATTCACAAAACCAATACAAGAATGACGAGCATGCTAAAGGAAGGAGGCTTACGTGCTGATCGCAACTAGTTGACACCGGATGGAAAGAAAGATCAAAAAGGTAGGTCTTCAACTGTCTATGAAACTGCTCATGTGAAAGCAAAGGCTGATGCGAAGAACAAGAAGGAGTACGAAAAGTGGATGGAAGAGAGTTCCAGATCTGCGGAGCAGCATGCTGGAAAGAACGATTAGACAGCTTACAGCGTGAAGGGATATTAGGTCTCTTAAGTGTAATTAACTTAATAGGACCTCCTGGTTAAATAAATAAAAATAAAAATTATAGTAATTATTAAAAATAATTAATAAATAGTTTTGCTGCACAATCATTCTCGTAGCTTAAAGTTTAGAGGCTAATTTACTAGACCTGCCGCCTAGAGTCTAGAGATAGATTCAAAGCATAAAGACTTAATGACCGTAATTTCAGAGCAGGCTGTTTAGGCCTAAGTATAACACTTGTAACTACTAATTTTTTAGAGAAAATTTAGACCTTGAACAAGTTAGAACTTAAATTAATGTCAGTCCATTTGTTGCAGTAGCACTGCATTGCAGTGCAGTATTACTTGTTACTGTAGCACTGCATTGCAGTGCGGTGCTACTTGTTGCAGTAGCACTGCATTGCAGTGCAGTATTACTTGTTACTGTAGCACTGCATTACAGTGCGGTGCTACTTGTTACAGTAGCACTGCATTCCTACTGTAGCAAGTAGCAGTGCAGTGCATTGACTAGCACTATATTCAGTAGTGCAGGTTACATTCACGTGCACGTACCTGTTGAATACCTAAGGACTGGAATTAACATTTCTAGGGCAAGATTTCAATGGATGGATAGACACTGGGTCAAAGTTCACATATACGGGACATTTCTGTAACAATGGAGACAGTGGCGTAACCATGAGGGAGCAGGGCCTGCAGCTGCAGGGCGGGAGGAGCACGTGAATGCGAAGCTTTACTAAGACTGCCTTTTGATTTACTTTTTCGCATTTTCGAGAGAGGGAGAGTTACCAAGGAGGAGGGTTTCACATTTTATGGGGGCCAATTTTAAAATCGGTCGGGGGGTGGGGCCACAATTTAAGTCGTTACATACGCCACTGCACGGTGAGCGTATTATGCGTCACTGAAATGACCTGTACTTTGACCTAGTGGTATGTAGGACCAAAGTGCAGCCTACCGAAAGCTGTTGCATGTGACAATTATCTACGTATCGTTCTGCGCAGATAATTGACAGCTATGTTACTTGATTCTTGACTGTCCATTTAGCGCTACTGTGGCATTTTGCTTAGAGCGGCGCTTTATAAATGTACTTATTGATTGATTGATTGATCGCATATAGGCTAACAAAGATGTATTTTCGCTGAAAGTATCATTTAGGTCAAAGTGTGATAAAAATAAAACGTAAAAGATAAAGATAAAATCTAATTATCCACTGGTCTGACAGATGGCAGGTCCAAGAAAAAAATTCTAACACACCATCTCGCTCATTTATGAACACATCAAATTGGTTGATCCAATCACAAGGTTTTGTCAGTTCACACTTTGTCCTAAATGATACTTTCAGCGAAAATACCTTTTGTTAGCCTATATGTGATCAATCAATCAATCAATAAGTACATTTATAAAGCGCGCTCTAAGCAAAATGCCACAGCAGCGCTATATTAGACAATGGAGAGTCAAGTAACCTAGCGGTCAAAGGCCACAACCGACATGGCAGTCTACACAACCGACATCTTCAGCATATTTGACATTTGAGCAACCAAGTGGTCTATAACACAGAAATCATTACCACATGGCTATAAATATCCCCACTTCCGTATTTGCGTTAGTCGCCTGTTACGAATACATGCAGTTGTCGGTGATTTCAATACGTACTCAGTTTTCCTGAACCGACTTGGGATCGTTTCCAGTTATATCTATAGACCCCTATACCTACGTTTTCTCCGACTTTACGAACATGTGCAGTTATTGGTTAGTGTATTTTCATATGTCCAGGATAAAAAAAGATAAGACTATATAATAATACATGTATATATATATATATATATATATATATTATATGTATAATAATAATATCTCTTGCGAAATATGATACTTAAGATCTGTTGCCTAAGTAGGCCTACTCTACATTGTTTGGTCCTACAAAGTAGACCCGCTATACATTGTTTAGTCCTACTAAGTAGACCCGCTATACATTGTTTAGTCCTACTAAGTAGACCCGCTATACATTGTTTAGTCCTACTAAGTAGACCCGCTATACATTGTTTAGTCCTACTAAGTAGACCCGCTATACATTGTTTAGTCCTACTAAGTAGACCCGCTATACATTGTTTAGTCCTACTAAGTAGACCTACTCTACACCTTTTACAGTCGTGTAATTTAATCATTCCAATGCAGGTAATATGCTTTGAAATTTCAACGAATACCTTACAAATGTTCGTTATAAATTTACAATTAAGCGCACAAGTATACATTTTTTATCAAAGAAACAAAAACCTGCCGATGGGATTGTAGTCTAATAGTTAGGTGCGCTCATTTTGATGTAAGAGATCCAAGAGGTATGGGTTCAAACCCCAGGTAAGCATACAAATAATAACCTCTGAAGCCTTGGCACGGATGTGTTATCGGTGCCAGGAAGTTTAAGCGTGCATCTGCACAATTACCCGATAAGCAGGAGGCCACGGGTTCGAATTCCAGCCGGACCGTCTCTGACAGTATGTTTGTGGTACGGAAAAGACGCTAAACTTAGCTTTACTTTTTTTACTAGCCGCCATGTGCGCTGTATACGGCAAAGGTACGATTAGTCAGGAGAGGAGAGACTACAAAAAGTCTACTAGTAGGCCTATTTGAGTAGGCCTATTTGAGTATTTCATATTTGGAATTGAAAGAAATGAAAAATATTGTCACATGACCTGTCACGGAGTAGAACCAGTTTCTGTCATCCGTTTGGTCTAACAACAGCGGTTCTCAACACTTTGAGACTGCGGACGACTTACAAAATTTTGAACCTCCGCCGCCTACCACTACCAATAATTGTGCTACTGTTTGGTGCGCTCAATATATATATATATATATATATATATATATATATATATATATATATATTTATTTATTTATATATATATTGCTTTAACATATTTAGAAGGTCATACAAAATTGTACATATGAGTATGTGTAACTGTCCAAATAAACTCAATCAAGGTGTTAAAGTCGTTGGCATTCAGTATTCGTGTCTATATAATTCTAATAAATGTTAGGCGTTAATCTCGCTGACCACCTGGCAGATGGTCGCAAACCGCCAGTGTTCCGTTGACCACAGGTTGAGAACCGCTGTTATAATAGGCCTATGGAACAAAAGTTGCGCTAAAACAGGTATCATCGATCACAATTTTACCAATTATGATATTGCGAAAATTGATAGGATTCGTCGATTTTTATTGAAGTTAGTCGAACATAGAGTTCTAGCAAAACCTCTCATCTCGTTTCACTATTAATTTCACAGCAAGTATATAAATACGTCAGGCTGAAATCAACCAAAAATAAATAAATGAATAAATAAAAATATATAGCCTTTCAGACGGAACCGACTTGTTGGTGGATAGAGCATGCTCTTATTGAGCGACAAGGAATTTGTTTGTTCATTTATCTTCACGCGTGACATGCGCAGGTGTTTACACAGTTTCCTTTCTTTATTTTTTTTTGCATTTTCTATTTATGTATTCTCTCTTTCTCCTGATTAATCGTACCTTAGCCGCAGATAAAGATAATTTTTGAGCCTTGGATCCTTCCATTGAGAGATAGAGAGAGAGAAATCGCGCACTTAGAGAGTGAAAGTTTTGTTATGATACATTTGTCATTTTCTGGCTAATGACAGCTTCCGACTTTTTCTTCCTCGGTGGTGTCGGTGGTGCGTTTTTAGTCTTAAATGGCATTCTATTTATCACTGGATTGGCACTGTTTGTGGCAGTGACATCATCATCATCACAGGAGTCCGTGAGCAGATCGAGAGGTGGAGGTGGAAGTCCTGCGCTAAATTCACCATCACTCGAGATTGTTCCAGAATCTCGCTTTCGATTTCTTAACTCTAGCTCTCGAAATTTTGACAAAAGTTCTTCGCAACTAGAATTTGTAGAGTTTTCCTGAAGCCCACTTACAACGCCGTTGTTTTGGTATTTTGTAGTATTTTGTATTTTGGTATTTTGATATTTTGTAGCAGTTGCATTTGCTAAATCAATATTAGCAGTCTTGGATGTAATTTTGCTGGGCAAATTGTTAGAAGAGCAGTCATTGGATTGAAACTTATCAGCAAGCTGACCTTCCGTTTTTGAATTTGTGAAATTTACATGACGATCAGTTGTTTTAACGTCAATTTGATCACAGGCGATAATATCCACAGTATTCGAATATTCAGTATTCGAATCAATATTGCTTGTCTTGGGAATGGTCGTAGTTGACGAGTTGTTCGTAAAACCACAATTGAAAGTTTTGCTGGACAAATCATCTCTTTTGGGTGGGAGTGGAGGACGCGGCTTGGCAGATGAAATGTTTGGAGTCGGTGGCCAGTTCTGTTTTAAATTAGTTTGAGTTGAGACAGGAAATTGAGACTGACTGGCTCTTTCTGAGATATGCTTCGAATGATTGATAGAATTCGCATCACATATTGCTTGTCTTAAATGAGATTCAGTATCAACTTTAGAACATGTTGACTTAAGGGCACTCTTCAGATGTAGATTGTTTGAAGAAGTTAAGCCTTTGCCACCGTTATCCATTATTTTACTAGCTGCATCAACATTCTGTTCTCGAGAGTCGTCAGGCGATTTGAGAGTATTACTTAGTGATATTTTAAGTGAATGTCCAGTGGGTCCTATAGATTTGACTGCAGGTTCTTCTGTGGATGAAAATTGTGAACAATTTTGTAATGATCCAATCCTGGTAGTCCCTTTAGCACTGTGAACCATCTGAGTTCTATTCAGTTTGCAATTAGAAATATTTGTTGAATTTTGCTTCGTAACAAAGCTGTTGCTAGAAGATATATTGCTCTGTAATGGCGACTGAAATCCTGACAATATGCTTATTTGATTGCCAAATAGGCCATTCCCAGATTCTTGCATCACTTCGCTATTTGTGATGACCCCAGATTCATTACATTTATCATTTATATTTCTTTGATCTAATAAATTTCCATCTGGTAAAGAATCGCTTCTAGTGGTTCGAAAATGTTTACTAGAAAATCTTTCACCAATATTCAACATCTGCTGTCCTTCCATGGAACCCATCCTTTCTATTCGTGGCCTTGTACTCCAATCAGAATGCTTTGCTGCATTAAAATTGTGACCTTCAGCAGATCTACTAGGTGTACTTTCTCCACCTTCGATATTTACAATATTTGCATGAGTTTGCAGAATTCCAGAATTTTGAAAGGAGGAAAGTATTGTGGTCCTGGGAAGAGAAGTGGCTCGCTGTACTCTAGATACGCCAGAAACTTTGAACGAAGAAGAATTTGTGACTGACGTTGACAAATCTTTGCCATTATGCCTATGAGATCCTAGTGAATGTTGCATAGGTATTGAAGTTGTCTTTCCCATATGCGAAAGAAATGTTTGATTTGCGGACTGGTTGTGTAATTTTTCCTGCTCAGTTTCTGTTCTGTCATTTTGCTGTTGATGATTTGGAAATAAATGCCAATTCGTCTGTTGAAATTGCGAGTCATGCTGCTGTTTGTCTTCTGCCCTAAATCGACTATAACTCGACGTTGTGCTTCTACTAAATATGCTATCTGGAGATGTACCTTCTTGATCAGCATTCTGAGAATATACCTTATCGAAATCTTTGTGTCCAATACTTGCAGCTCTTCTAATTATAGCATGTCTAGATATTTCTGGTGAAAACCTTACAACACCAGCTTCGTATTCTTCATCTCCAACTGTGCAGGCTGTGATAGAATGAAACACTTGAGGGCCTGGTGGTGGAATGGCTGGAAGAGCCTGACTCTCCATCGCTGGAATGGGTGGTGATAGGGTCAGATTACCTGCTCTTGTCCGAATTCTACGTGGTGAAGCCGGTTGGGATCCGCCAAACCCAAATCTTTGTGACCTCATATAAAATGTTGAATGTGTTTCCGTATCCTTATCCGTGTGATCCAGATATTCGTCGCTAATTGCGAGGACCCCAATTGTAATGTTATTTATAGAATTTGATTGTCCAATAGGGACAGAGGATTGGCCATCCATTAGCCAATCCACTGCAGGCACTGTTGGAGTAAAATCAGGCTGAAATGTTCGTAACTTGAAACTACCATTTTCAAATCTTGTGTCAGTATCAGCTGCATTAGAATCATCACTATTGTCGTTGCTACCACAGATAGATTGGTTGCTTTCATCGCCGTTGCCATTTGTTGCATGCTGTAACTTCATTTCAATATCACCATCTTCGGCTAAGGCTAAAGTTCTTATAATATCATCTCTATACATGGCATCACTTGCTGGAGATTGATTGTTAGAGCGTTGGTGGGTTGGATCAATATTGAAAGATGCTGCTGGTTGAATGGTAAGATAGGTTCCATAGAGTTCTTGCCCGTACTGAAACAAAAGAAAAACAACAAAGCACAAGAATTTAAGGTTAGTTTCCTCATCAAAAGATGGCGTCTGTGACGGTGTAAAATATTGCATTATAAAATCAGAGAGGCAAACTAAACTTGCTTGTTTCAAAATTTTACCGAAAGATATATACTCTAAATTTAGTCTCAAAGGTCACAGAAGCGCCTTCAAGAGTGAAGGGTAGCCTGACAAAGGCTACAATCAATGTGTCAAAGATGTCTGCAAGCTTCTTAATTTGAGCGTCCCATGGGTCTACTACGTAGACGTCATAGCATGGACTACTTTGCCATCAAACTCTCACACCGCTGTATCTGTGTAGTCGTTTCTTACAAGCACAAATATTTTTCGGATGTTCAATTCTTAGGTTTCCCGAACCCAACAAATTGGATAACGTTTGCTACCCGACTACTGCGTACTATACACGAGACTACTGCGTACTATACACGAGATTACTGCGTACTATACACAAGACTACTGCGTACTATACACGAGACTACTGCGTACTATACGCATTAATACTGCGTACCGTACACGTTACTACCGTATACTGTACTGTGTTCTATGTCATTACTACATGACTAATGTGTACGTGACAGAGCAATTCTTAAAGGTTGCTACGTTAAAAGTCTTCCTACAGCGTACCTTTGTAAGTCTGATGGAGTGAATCCACTTCCACATGGTGAGAGAATCCTCAGCACAAAAATAGTGCAAAAACTTCGGCACAGCCTTCTGTAGCATCGGGTGCTGTGCACACATTAAAAGCACATTATAGTGTTAAGATCATCTATGATTATACGTAACACCGTTAACACCACATTTTACTTTCGATACCATATTATCATTAATAGTCTCTCTCTCTCTCTTTCTCCCTCTCTCTCTCTAATGTCCTGCCGAACGGCAGATCCAAGGTACACATTCACAGTCTGCTATCAAACTCACTAATGAGCACTCCATCGACCAACAAGTTGATCCCATCACAAAGGCTAATGCCTTTACCATACCTTAAAGTATCCTTTAGCTTGGGAAAGTATGGCTTCTGAGATGGTTTTCCATTGCCTTCTTCAGTATCTGCGTTAGTCGGCTTTTACGAAACACGTGAAATTCTCGGTTGGACTAACCTCAGATTTTCCGAATCCAAAACGCATATTAATAATATCTGATTAATTTCAAAATAAGATAATTGATACTGACTTATACGAAATTCATGAGAATAGACCCACCGATGACTGCGCTTGCTCGCAAGAGAATACTAACGCAGATACTGATAAAGGAAATGGTTAATATGTGAAAGTGTCGTAAAAGCTGTGACCTTGATTAATTTGTTTAAGGGTGTGCTTTTAAAAAACGAGATAGGCTTAACAAAACTGCGCATAGGAATTTGTGCCTTGAACCTTTTAATTGACAGAGAGACCTATCAAGATATAGAGAGAAGTCATCAGTATACCTTTAATGCAAATCCATATTCAGTAGGAGCCTTTAGTTTGCTCTTCCAGCCCACACCAGTATAGACTTCTACCTGGTCCAACTTTTGCAGCCGCACCAAGTCCATCACAGCCTTTAGCACACAAGTCCATCACAGCATCAAGCACATCATCAAAGAGTTTACTAAATTATCAGTTCGCTGAATTAAAGAATATCAAGATGAACATACTGATGATTAATTACTTAATATTTAGACAGATCGATCGATTGATTGATCGAAGCAAATGAATTTAACGCCTGCTTCCTAGCTTAAAGGTGGTGTAAAAGAGACAGATCCGCCATGGGATCTCGCGAGTTTTGCTACTTACTTTGGTCCTGCCCTTGAGATTGAAAGTAGATTCCAGAAACACTGTCAACAAATTCCATTCTCTTCCAGCATATCGCAGTGGAGAGTTTGGTACGCTTATAGATTGGTTGGTAGAATGATCGATATAAAAGCAGATCATTGAGAAAATAGCTAAAATATTTCTCAACTGATCAGCTAGCTATGTTTTATAGACTATAAAACTAGATATATTGTTCATTAGTTAATTATTAGTTAATTAAGTGATTGACTGAATGAAAGAATAATTTGATGATTGATGGACTGATTGATTGGGGGATTTATGAATAGAGTAAATAATCGATTGATGTTGAATCAATTGATCGACATGTCGATAGATTGATTGATAAATATGATTGAGCGATAGATCGATTGCACGGTTGAATTGACCGATTAAATGATCGATTGGTGTAGTGATTGATCGACAGTCCCTCCATACTCTAGTCTCTGCTTCTGCTCTAAAGCTTGTAGTTACGAGGATGACGTCAGAGATGGATCCTGTTGAGAACCAAACCTACGTCCAAGAGTTTAACAGGCAAGCACGCTGCATGCAGACTAGGCTAATCAACGTTCTACGTACTTTGGTCCTGCCCTTAGGATTGTAGTAGATTCCCGAAGCTCTGAGGACGAAGTACATTTTTTTCCAGGATTTCTTTCCGTCACACTTAAGATGTAGCATTCCTTCCAGTTCTGGAGCGCTGTGGCCGGCTTGTAATACCTCCTGTTCGATAGTTACAACAACCAAGCTAGACTGCTACCGTAATTGCCGTGGTTGTTTATTCGGCTTCGGGCGAGGAAACGGACGTGAAAACCTCATTGATTGATTGATTAAAAGCAAAATTTCTGCAAAGTAATTTATTACACGGACTACTTGTAATTACTTTTCACTCAATGGTTTGACAGAAGAAGACTCGATTAAGAATCGTGGGAATACTCGAGGCCTTCCAGGGTGCCGCAAAATAGATCGCATTGAACTGCTGCGGAAAGATCGAATGCCTCTGTCAAAGGAGGTCTCGCGCCGATCCAAGACCAGCGGGTTTGCTGAGCAATTTGTCTAAAAAATACATTTTTTCAAGTCGGCTCCATTGCATAATGGGGCTCATTATTCTAACTATTACTTTTTATAATCATTACGATAAGATGAACCCGACTGACCTCCACCCAGGCTCTGCGCAGGGTCTGCGCTCGTTCAGGGTCGGTAGCTGAGCTGGAAAAGAGTTTATTGTCAGCAGTCGTCGTCAGGTAGCGCTGTGTAAATAATACCAATCAAACGATGAGAATTTAACGTCCGGTTTCTCACCCGAAGGCCACGTCAGGAACGTTCCAAGCCGAATATGCAACTACAGACGGTTTCACAGCAGCAGAACACAACTGCCTAAGCATAAACCTTCGCCAAAAGAAAGCGTAACGGTCGTAACGGTGCAAATCCGTTATCCAAGGCAAGGCGGAAAGAGATGGGTTTTGTGTTTGCCCTGGAAAGTAGCAATGCATGTACAAGATCGAAAATCTTGTGGAATTTCATAAATAATACAATGCAATGCAATATAATACCATACAATATAATATAATGCAATGCGAAGAATATAAGATCAATACAGTGTAGTGAAATGTCCAAAATACATTTAGTAAGGAGAATAATACCAACTCACAAAAAATATACTTCAAAATAATAGCCTATTATACGGTAAGACAATAAACGCAATGTATAATAGAGCCAACAAAGTAGCACAAGTGCATTTGAAGAGATGGTTTAAATGTTTAGTAAGTTACTTTATAATTTAATTTACAGATCCGCAGTAGATTAATTTACTGACTGATTGATTAATCGATTGATTGACTGACTGATTAATTAATCGATTGATTGATTGATTAATCTAACTAATTGAATGATTGATTAAAAGATTGATTGACTGACCACTTGATTAATCGATTGATTGAATGGCTAATTTAATAATCGATTTATTGTTTGAGTGATTAATTAATTAATTGATTGACTGGCTGATTAATTAATAGATCGATTGATTAATCGATTGATTGACTGATCGATTGAGCGACTGATTGATTAATCGATTGATTGACTGACTGATCGATTGATTACCTCAGGCCTAGCGAATACATCATATTTCTGTAACCTCTCATCTAGCAGCAGACTATTCTCGGAGTCTTTAGGCCACGAGATCAAAGCTTCGACAAGTCGGGTATGATCTTCTAGCAGCCGTTCTACACGGACACATGCAAAGAACACACTCTCTTAATAAGGCAATGATCATCCAAAATGACTTCCAGTACTTTTAGCATTATATAGTGCTCGCAATTGTTGTTGACGGTTCAGTAACGCGCAACAAAGGAGTTTACGTTTAACGTCAAGGTGAGAAGCAAGGTGGCTTCTCTTCATGACGTCGAAATCAGTAATCAATTCACGCGCAACGGCCCACATGCAGCTGATCTACATGCAGGCCTGGCTAAAAAGGTAGAGCCACCTATAAATCTTGAATGTCTTCTTTGGCTAATTCACTTTGAGAACGATGCTAACTCGAAACTTAGTAATAGTTTTTGGATCACATTTAGTAGTAAGCCACTTTTCGAAGATCATAGCGCTAAATAAAAACTATTTTACTTTAATTCAATGAAACGTTTTACACATTTTTAAGATTATTATATGATTATAACTACAGTTACTCTCTTACCAATAGCCAGATGAGGCAACTGTTCCACTAAGGCCCATGTTAAAGTTGTTCTTCTATCAGCGCCTCTAGCGAATAAACTTTCGACTACTTCACCCACTGTCGCTGTATCAGTTACATCGATCATCAGTGTGCCGCCATCAGACGAATAGACACGAACCTGATGCTGTTAACGCAAAGTTTAGACTCTCATCATTGACTTCACATGAGAATAATTCATTGAATTAAAAATACCGACCTATATTTTGAAAAATGCAAATGTTATGCTAAATTAGAGAAATGCCGAAGCCAGGCATGTTAGATGATTGAATAATGCATTCGTATGTGTACATGAAGAGAAAATAGATGATAGAGACTTAAAAGATAACGGTAGCCCAAAGGACACCATAGGTCAGAATTGACTCCCAGGTTCGGAGCTGATCCCGTTTCGAATTAGCGCTTTCCGCATACAGGTGAAAATTGTCATTAATCTAACGGCAAGGTCGCCAGCGCTACTTTCGATCCAGTAGGACCATACGCTAGATCTCTGTTTACCTTCGCAATCTTTTGCAGCGGTCACCCACTACAGACAAATGCTACCAATTAACCGACTCATGAAGGAATGGAGGGTATGGGTGGCCCGTTGCACATCCGAGATTTTATTTTCTGATTGACTCGACCGGGAATCGGGGAATCCAACACGGACTTTCCACGCAAGAGGCCGACACAACTAAGTCAATTGTAGAGAAACTTGGGCCAATATGCCATGCATCTATGTTGGATCCGGGACACGTGATCATATAGACCAACCGAAAACTGCACGTGTTAGTTAGAGGTGACTAAAGCAGATGCTGCAGTGAAGGGTAAAGTGGTAGACGCCATGACTTCTGTATAGTAGACCAATTGGTCGCTCAAATTTCAGGCTTGCAGAGTTTTTGCTACATCGGTTGTGGGCTTTTCGGCTGGGCTACTTTTCCTTTCACTGTTCATAAAGCGCTTCTGTAACTTAATTAAGAGAGCGTTATACAAAAATTTCTGATTGATTGATTGGCCTGCCCTTATAATGTGAGACAGAGATTTTTCATGATGGTAACATTTTGATTTCAATTGTTGATTGATTGACTAGCCAATTACGAGAATACCAATGATTGTGTTACAAAGGGTCTGGTTTCGATCCCAAAGTTATACTGAGTCTGTATTAAGCAACATCAAAAGGGGGTTTTTAAAAATTTCCGCAAAACTTCGTATAGTCAGAGCCGCAGCAGCCGCCCCCTCTACCAGCTCTGTAAACTGCGAAAAAGGGGGCTGAGCTATATAAAGAGGGAGAGACAATTTTGCATTTAACAACGGATACTACATTTTTAGTAGGAACGGGTACTAATTTTGTACTATATGTAACAATGGGTACTATTTTACTGATAGCAACGTGTACTAATTTTACTGATAGCAACGGGTACTAATGTTATACCCGTAGCAACTGTTATTGCAACAGGTAATAATTTTCAAAGATAACGACGCATACTAATTTTACAGTTAACAACGGGCACTAATTTTATAGATAACTTCGGGTACTATGTAATTTTACTGATAACAACGGGTACTAATTTTACAAATATTAATTGGTACTAATTTTGCAGTTTACAACTGCTATTAATTGTACAGATAGCAACTGGTACTAATTTTATAAATAACAAGTTAAGAGCAGTTGCAAATACACACTTTAGAGTTTGTATTTTAGATAGCAACTGGTATAAATTTTGCTGGTTGCAAATTTTACAAATTTAACAGATAATCATTGTTACAAATTTTATTTATAACAAGTGGCACAAATTTCGCCGAATATACCTGGTGCAAAATATGACAGATTATTAGTAGAGAACTTGTAACAAATTAAATACCAAATATAAATATCATAAATTACACAGAAAAGCCACGAATTTACAGTAACCAACACCAGTTAAGCATGAATACATCGGAACAAGGGCTGTAATTACAAGCCATTCAATTCTAACCCCACTCGCAGTTGTTAATGAAATAATGGCATATGGTCAGTTGAACGCAAGCTGTATAGGAGAGATTAATGGCACCTATAATTTCATTATAAGCCACAGCCACCAGTATCCGAAACACTGCTGCTGGGTTCTAACAATACAAAACTAATTGCATAGCGGATATCCACCTATCTGCTTATGCGGTTTTATGCCTGATGGCAGGTCCAAAACAGTAGTGGATCTAGAAATTTCGAGGGGGGGGGGACAAAGATACTAAATCGAGAGTGAGGGAGGGGGAGGGTCTAAATAAGCAAAGCCACACCGTCGATCAACCCATAATTGTTTATAAGCTGTAAAAAAGTCAAGTTACTATTGTTAAATGTTAATACTTTGAGTCAATAGCCTAAATGATCTCAGAATATAGGAATTATGATTTCTCTATTTTGCATAGAATGATATTTAAGGGAGTGGATTGGAGGAGATGGGCAGCATTGGAAGGGTGTAACGGCAGATAGTGGACCACGGAGCAACGGATCACTGGGACCTCTATCAGCTAACACTAAGGGACGTAAATGTTCGCATGACACGGGCCTGCAGTAAGCTGCTTTTCTCTCCATTGCTAACCAAATATAAAACATACTTTTTTCTTATAATTTCACATGTGACAGATGCACATTTTCACAATTTTTACTCACTCCATGATTAGTCATAAACGTTGCCGTACACAGCGTACAATGCAGCAAGCGCAGATTTAAGAATAATCTTCCTGTCATCCTGGGGTTATTCTTTGCTGACTGACCTGAGATTTGAGCCCAGGTCTCCCGATTCTGAGGCGCCCACGTTATCCACTGCGCTAAACTCCCTCTCGCCATTACTATAGGCCTAATGTAGTAATTATGCCTAATGTAGTAATTATGACTAAAAAAGTCTTTCTTGCATTATTAGCTCCCTCTATTTGTTTTGGTCAACAAATAATCCTGTTAGTGCTTCCATCGCATCTCTGCCATATATCGTAGGCTTTAACATACGTGGCTGAGCCAGTGAAGCATTGGTTTAGCGTCTCGCCCGGATTCTATAGGTGATCGATTCGAATCTCAGGGCTCATCTGTCACTGATGTAGTCTTCGGGAAATTGACGTTAAATTTCGCTTCCGGCTCTACGTTTGGATCCGTGCAACAAGCCAATGGCTGGAACATTTAAATTATCGGATATAGCTAAGAAAACTTTAATGCATTTACGTTTTAGGCTGGGATTTGCGGGGGGGGACCACAGATAGTGGACCAAAGTGCACTCGGATCACTGGGCATCCTTATCACCGGACACCGAGAGATGTAAATGTTCGGCTCACACTAGATCATGGACTCATAATAACGCGTGATCAGAATGCTTAATAAGTGGGTGAGTCAGAAATCGTTAAATACTTCAACCATCGCTCCACTGGCTTAAAAAGTCACTCAACGGTCAAGTATCCGACTGCGGATCAACGGATGCGCGGATCGAAACTAAGACATACCCGTCACTGATATCCCTTCGGGCGACGAAACTGACGTTAAACCCGGCTTTTTATCACGTTGTTGTAGCTTCCCCTGGAAGACAGCATAGTCGCTGGTTTAGTTTTTCATCGTCACAATAATAAACCTGTTGCGTTGATCGAAGGCGTGTTCATTAGTTGTTCGATAGTTATGAATTTGTGTAAGAATTGTGCTTAGACAAACATCAGGCATAATAAAACAGATCTGACCACCATTGTTCACCAATTATCAACCCAATAAAAATCATCTTCATTACATAATTACTCGTTGGTCTGCCATTACCTACAGAGAGCTTCGGCGGTCTAATGACAGCACGGCGCACTTTGAAACAAAAGGTCCCGAGTTCAATACTCAATCGTGATCATCGTATAGTTGCAGCCATCTTTACTCGCCATTGCTAATAGAAGCAGTCGGTGTTTATTTTTCAAGACACGCCCCAGGCGATAGTATATTGCTAGCCGAATTCGGAATTGAATTTCACTTTCTCCATAGATGGACAATAGTATACTGAATATATAATGGTTAACTAAACATGCTTCAATGGGATTAAAGAAGTTTGCAACCTATTCTCCAACGTTACGATACCTTTTTATTTGCCATTTAAATACCATAAATTTCGAATTATATTATTGAATAATAACTTAAAGCTCCTAGAGTACCTGTTCTGATGGCTAGCATTGAAGACCACCTAATTCCCACCACGTATCTATGACCATAAGATACCTAAAAGAGCTGTTACACTGCAGCACATTCCTCTAGGTAAACCTTGTGGTGTGGTGTGGAATTGGTGACGGGAGTGGAGCGGTGGAGAACGTTAAACCTATCTTACAGGGACCTGAGCGTGTGAAGCTACGCAAGGGTGCTGGTGGTAATATGAGAAATAGCAATCATTCAACAGATGAGGAAGATAATCAATCGTTAGAAGACGCCACTGGATTCCGAAGTGCAAGCCATTCCCTTGCAGGAGTTGGGTATAAAGAAGGTGGGACACGTGAAGAGATTTTTGCAAGCAATAAAAGAAATCAACGTGAAGCTGAAAGCTGCTGTAGTGGACTCCCAAGATCCTATGCCCCACTCACAGTCTATAAGCTCTCAGACGGCGATGACGAGGCGTCAGACGGTGGGAGAGACCCTATGGGGAGGGTGCCTTCGTTCGAGCGTCGGGCCCGGGCTGATCGACGGTCTCTGGGGGGCTGGAGCCCTAACAAGGGTCGGTACGGCAGGCTGTAGAGATCTTCTCAAGGTTCTGGCTCCCCTGGGAGCCCATCAGCGACGGGGCCTCAAGGCCCCGAGAGTCCTAGGACCCCTCAATCAGCAGGACCTCAATCAGCAGGACCTCAATCAGCAGGACCTCAATCAGCAGGACCTCAATCACCGACAGAGTAAACTAGACCAAGCCCTCCTCTCTTCAGGACGTGTCTGAAATATTGATGCTGGATGATAAGAGAAAAGCGGACTACCTAGATAAAAGGCAGTTACAAATTAATTCTGCAGATCTATATCTTAAAGCGGAAACGACTATACACCAGAAAAATTTGTTGCATAACTTCAAAAAGGCATTTAATAGAGTGTGGCATGAAGAATTATGGGGTATACGAAGAAGTATCAATATTGATGAAGGGCTTGTTAAACAAATCCCAGCACTATACTACACCTCTGGAAGTGTTATTCTCATGTCTGGACAGATTGGTCAATTTTTCGAAACCACAGTTGGCGTAAGCCAAGGTTGTCTCCTCTCATCAGTGCTCTTAAATCTCTATCTGAAACGTATGAGAGAAACTCTTGAGAATCATGAATCAAGTATTTCGTTAAAAGGGAGAGCTTTAAGCAACCCATTTTTCTGCAGATGCTATTGATTTGATGGTAGGCGAAAATGATGAGCTACAGGAGCTCACAAATAAATTGATAGATTGAGCAAGTGCTTATGGAATGGAGGTGAGCAGCGAAAAGAGTAAGGTAATGGTTAATAGTCATGATAATGGCATATCAGTTAACATCATTATGAATGATAAGAATCTTGAAGAAGTGCATAGCTTTAAACAACTGGGCTCTGTCATTACAAAGGATGGCTGCTCTGACAAATACATAGGGGCTGCAATAGGTCAAGCAACTGCTGCTTTGATGCATTTAGACACTATCTGGAAAAGCAACACCTTGAGCTTTAAGGTTAAAGTAATAATCTTTACGACATTAATAGTCTCTATATTTCTGTATGGCTATGAGAGCCGGACACTGAAAGCGGATACTTGTAAAAGAATTCATGCGTTTGAAATGAAGGCGTTTAAAAAATTATTGCGGATACCACATACCGATCATAAAACAAATGAATTTGTCCGGAAACGTGTTGAGGAGTTCTCTGGTCCTCAGCAACAACTCCTATAGGCTGTGAAACGGAGAAAACTACATGGAACGGGCCTGTCAATCGGCACGACTCTCTTACCAAAACTATCATGCAGTGGTTGTGAAAGGTACCACACGCAGAGGTAAACAGCGAAAGTGCTGGATAGATAACATTCCAGAAAGGACCAATATGGATCTACAAGTCCTACTCTGACAGGAGGACCGTGAAGAATGAGGGGAAAATTACTACTACTTCGAGTCGCATACTCCCCCTGCGACCGGATAGATTGTGGGATGATGATGATGATGACTTGGAACGTCAGTCGGAGATTGCTAATCTAATTAACAAGAAAAAATAGGTATTAATTAGAAAAATACAACAGTAATAAAAAAGGAAAGCTGAGTTTAACGTCTTTCGTCACAAGGATCTTGAAGGTTGATGTCGAAAAAGGACCCGAGTATGAACCGAACCCACAGCGTTCTAATTAACAGGCAAGTATTTCACATCTATTGGACAGCGAGGCCGCCGCTTATCACGAACGTTTGACATCGCTAGTTTATAATTATAGCGGTAAAAATTGCTATGCATGGGTGTCTTGTGTTTGTTTGACGACAAACTTGATATTTAAGTTACTGAAAATAATACTGGGAAGAGAATACGGAGGCCAAATCATTATATGTAAAGCTATTGAAGTCAATCCTCTCCGGAGATTTGTGAGAAAGAGAGAAGAGATATGAGAGATATGGAGAGCTTAGACTGGCGCCAAGGAGGTATCCATGCAGGATAATGTAAGAAGTGATTCCATCACGAGCGATATGTCATTATAGAGTCGATCATATACAGATCATGATTTCCACTCAAACGCGTGTTCATGCTACTGTCTAATATCAATCTATCTCGTTTTGGGTCCGACAAATTTCAGAATACACTACCAAAAGTCTGCATATGTTCATAAATCTGCATATGTTCATAAATCTGCATATGTTCATAAATCTGCATATGTTCATAAATCTGCATATGTTCATAAATCTGCATATGTTCATAAATCTGCATATGTTCATAAATCTGCATACATGTATGTTCATTTCTTCTGGATCCGTTTGAGTGGACCAGCTAGTGTAACCTATGCTGTCTGAGACGTCCCTGATATCGTCGTCAGATGATGAACTGGACGTTAAACCCTTATTTTATTGTATTGCATTGTAGAGGTGGCTACTAGGTAAAGCGGAAGATGATTATATTTTAAATGTAAGAAGTGATTCCTTTACGCTTGGTGTGTCATTATTGAGTCGATTATATACGGTTGGTGATTTCCACTCAAATGGGTCGACGTAGTAATGTAAATTATAAGAGTTTAAGTCTTCATGTTGGAGTAAGAAGACTGATAGTTGTTTTTGAAGCCCGCTATGTCGCCTGTTATCTGATCTATCTAGTGCTTTGCCATATGGCAGGTCCAAAGAATTCATACGCACAACTATCTCGCACTTTGATGAGCACACCGTCGACCAATAAAACATGTAGTTCTCAGCACAAAGGCTTTACCTGTTCTACACCCAAAATGATGCCTTTCTTGACGGAAAAAAATATTTCTCAGAACTTTTTTCCTTTGCTTTCCACAGTATCTGCTTTAATCGGCTCTTACTAATAAACATGTAGCTTTCGGTTGGACTGTTCTCAGATTTCCCGGACCCAACACGGGACGTCGACCTGCTCTGTGATAGATATTTCTAAAGACTATCATAGGACCTAGCCGTGCAACGCATTGGTTAAAGAGTCGCAACCTAAGCCCATAATGGCCTAACTCAAATTACTGACTCGCCTGTCGCTAACAGTACCTTCGAAAGGCTGAACCGATATTAAACCAAGCTTTAGACTTTGCTATATGCTGCTATCACATAACATAACATACCATAAAATAGCATAGCATGGCATGGCATGGCATGGCATGGCATTACATAACATAACATAGCATAACATAACTTAACATAACATAACTAGAGCCAGGAAGCATCAGATGCTTGTTTAAGTCCCGTAAATGGCAAATCAATTAGCCCAGCAGCTAAAGGCCACAACCTTTGCGGCACACCAGACATCTGCAAATATAGAATTTGAGAAACCAATTGGTCTGATACACAGAAATCATTGCATCGACCACAAAGCTACAGAAGCTTATCTCTGCTGTATCTGCGTTAGCCGCCTCTTACGCACACGCGCAGTCGTAGATGGGTTCAATTCTCAATTTCTCGAACCCACACTGGTAAACAGATTTGCTGGGTAGCAAACTTCTTATTTTTATTATAATAATAAGAAGTTAATAACATCATGAAAGAGTCGAGGTGACTTGTTGTGTAAATGAGAGAGCAGATCTAAGTCCTAATGTTCCATAGATCTGCTTTCAATCATATAAATTTGAAACATACTCAGCTCACGGGGATTCAGTCACTCCCCCCTCAATCTATAGAACCCCCACCTATCTCCGCGTACCTCCTTCTTAGATCGCCAACACATAACAACAGTCATCGTGCTGGTATTGCTATCAATGACAACATAGAGCACTATGAACAGCATGAAACCCGTGTCACTAACTGGAAAACTTACGCTAATCATTTTACTCATGTTTGAGTATATGTTGTTATAAAAGTAGCAGATTATAGTGTTTCAACTGTGTTTGTGAAAATTCTGAATTAAGGGGGGGGGGGGGGAATAGATTAGCCTCCTCTAAATTATTGGGCAAGTTCATGTTAGCAGACCACCGGGGGTCAAGGAGGTTAAGACATGAAGAGAGGAAATTAAGAGAAGATCTGAACAGGAAATGATTCTCAACGCTTCATCTTCAATCTCAAACATCACACATCCGAGTTATAATGACGGTCTTTATCTACAGTCTGTATAATACATATATTAAGCATATAGGATAGTGAAGAAGACAACGGCAAACCAACTCAGAGTCATACTTTCCTTGAAGAATGGCATCATTTAGCTGTGTTTAAGGCAAAAGCCCGTATGATGGAATCACCTTGTTGGTCGAGGGTGTCCTCTTCATAGGCTTGATAGTAAAGTTTGTTTGAGAAAGAATTTGTGTCTTAGACTTGCCATCCGGCAGTTTACTAGAGTGAGAGAGAGAGAGAAAGAGAAGGAGAGGAGAGAGGATACAGATAAAAGAGGAGTGTCGTTTACGCTTTGAAACACAGCAAGTTGTTTGATCTTGTGTCAAAAGTATATATGCCTAATCGATATATAATGGACTTAATCGATACATAATCGACTGGCAATCAAGAGTATATAGTGTATGATCGATACATTATTATAAGCTAAAGATCAAAATAACAATAATTAAAGCCGAATGATCAGCGTTGGCGCTGATCATTCGGCTTTAATTAGTGTTATTTTGATCTTTATTACTGTTTGCTACTGTTGCTACTGCTACTGTTTATGGATAAGAGAAACTATAAACAGTAGCCTATAACAGTAACAGTAAGAAGCTGATAAGAGACGATAATCATCTCGTTATGACACAGCGTCTAAAATCACACAACAAATATTTTCTGACGCGAACTTCCCAAACTGTACGTCTATCTCTATGGCCTGCCCCCCCCCGCTACCTCCTCCCCACCTCTAGCATGTAGTACTGGTGTCCATGGCACTGTAATAACGCTCCCGTCTCTCGGCCACATTGAATCAAGTCAATCTGATTTTACGCTTAGTTTACCGTCCGTTTTATCGTGCCAACCAGATCTCACTATCTTTTCTTTAATCAGCGGGTCGGCTTATGACCAAGTGAAAGACAAGTCCTACAGTTTCAATAGAATCTTTGTCTTTGATTTTCAGCAGTGCTCGAATTACCATAGAAGCTGGGGGACTTGGGCCCCCCCCAATAGCCTCAGCGGCCCCCTTAATAGCTCAAAATGTAGGGGGTACAGGGGGGCAGGGGGCCCTCAAAAGGCCCCCAATAGTCAGAGGCGGCGCTTTATCGGGGGGCCTCTCTCGATTACAAGGAAGGTCGTGACATTTTCCGCATGTTAAACTTTGAGTTTAAAGCCAATTAATTGCGCCGAAACTGGGAGGATGGACGCCCTTGCACCGGCCCCCCAT
>JADMIO011298040.1_pt1 | contig 29918 bp, 41 predicted proteins | sample 8958161 | NCBI WGS metagenome assembly JADMIO01 (sample SAMN16585339, study PRJNA669376) | soil metagenome | isolation source: Crop rotation soil | place: USA: Cullars Rotation, Alabama | collected 2011 | reverse complement strand
GTGAAACGAACTCTATTTAAAACCCATTTATCAATCTAGGAAAATCACATGAAATGCGCACTATATTTTACTTCTTTAGTTTCCCTGCCTGCCTACGTAAAACGCCAGGCAGAAAGATCCAGCGCCTGCGTGATCCCGATGTTCGCCAACATTAACTACACCGATGCTTTTACCATTGAAAAATTATGACCATAAATGATCGAGGGCTTTCGGCGGAAGGGAGGTATGGAGATGATTATTTCTGAGGTTTTTCTAAAAAAATTACAGCACGCCGTTTACAATTGGATCGGCTCGATCTCTGTCCTTGAATTGGCCAGCAATAAGGAATTGCAGCAAGGCATTTCCTTGTTGTTCCGGCAGCTCGAAATCAGCGCCGCACGCTCGGGACGTGGGAGGAGATATGCCATTCACTGAAGAACTAATTGGCTTCGAGCGCGCCTTTTCTAAGGTTTTATGGGCGCTTCCCGCGGAAGAGTTTAAGCGAAATCTTTATCTTAAGGGAGTGTCGTTGATCAAAATTATGGATCTTCTCGGTCGAAAGTTGGAATCCAAGTTAGTGTACCTGCACTTTTCGACTGATCGAAACAAGGATACAACGAACTGTCTTGTTGAAGGGCTGTCGTTTCTTAATGAGCCAGGAAAGGTGGTCAATCTTTATCGATGAGGCGTAAGTTGCAATCGAGAAAAAAATTTGGCACCCATTTGGCACCCAACTCAAAACTCTGAAACTTGAACTTAGTCGCAAGAACCTAAAATCACTAAAAAATTTACCCCCAGCTCAAAAGCCAGGGGCAGCGAAAGGAGGTAAGGAGGAACTCATTTCAATTTTGAAAAGCTAAATGAAATCAGCAACTTTCAAATAAATCACCAATCATTTTAAAAACTTAGTCATCCGCCTCAATCCCACAGAAATCTCCTCTATCCTCCCCTTCCCTAAATTCGGACACATGGGAGACACATAGATTTGTAGCGCAACAAAATTTCAAAATAGAGGAGAATTGGATATGTCTAAGACAAAAATGATCAAAATTGAGGATACGATTTCTACAGTTTCCACACGCAAAAACGCGAGTTTTTTATCCGCTGCTGAAGCAATCGAGGTATCGAAATGTAGCACAATTCCCTTGCGGGTTAGCCATTCGACAAAGGCGGATTTGGATAAAATAATAGCCGCTATTTCGCAAGGATCCGGGCGCAAGCGAATCAAACCGGATGCCATCATCCGTCATGCACTTGGCAAACTCAAAGATCAGGATTTTGACGAGCTAAGGTCACAAACAGTTTCGTTTTCGGAGATATTTAACCTGGAATATTTGCGTCATAAGGGCGAAAATCCTAACATAAATCGAGATGAATTTTTGGGACTAATTCTGCTTGGAAAAGTGAGGATAAAGGGTCTGCCGTTGGGAACAAAATAATTTAACAATCTGTATAAAAATAGCTGGTCGGGTGGCTTAAACCATCCGGCCATTTTTGTTTGGCATCGCAAAACAAAAATGGCTCAAAATGTCGTTGCAAGCAGTCGCAAAATCAACGGTCAAAATGCCAAAATGCCAAACTCGTCGTTAGTAATCTTATGTTTGAAAACTCAACTTGTAATACTAAATGGACTATCAACAATTGAAAAAGAGTCACGCTAAGTATTGCTTTGGAAAAAAATGCGCCTGCAGAGACCGCTGGCATAGAAATCCTGGAGAAGGCAAATTCACGGCTGAATCCATCGCGGAAAATATGTTAGAGTTGGACTTATGAGTAATTTAGAAAAAATTCAGGGTTATGACGAATTTTTGACGAGCCTCAAAGAGCGGATCAAAACTTCACAAGTGCGCGCCGCGATTTCCGTTAACCGCGAGCTTCTGCATCTTTATTGGCGGATTGGTCGAGATATTTTGGAGCGTCAGAGCAAGCTGGGATGGGGCGCCAGTGTCGTGGATCGTATCGCCCGGGACCTGAAAGCAGCATTTCCAGACCAGACTGGTTTCTCACCCCGCAGCCTGAAATATATGAGGAAATTCGCTGAGATATGGCCGGACGAACAATTTGTGCAGCAACCTGCTGCACAATTACCTTGGGGCCACCATATGACCCTGATCGATAAGGTAAAAAATCAAGAAGACCGTGTTTGGTACGTTCAAGCCGCGTTAAATTACGGCTGGAGTCGTAACGTTTTAATCCATCAGATAGAGTCTGGTCTTAAGAATCGTCAAGGTCAGGCTACAACCAATTTTCATGCCGCACTCCCAAGCCCTCAATCGGATTTAGCCCAGCAAGTATTAAAGGACCCCTACTGCTTTGACTTTCTTAGCCTGGGTAAAGACGCTAAAGAACGAGAGTTTGAGCAGGCGCTCATTGTAAATCTTCGCGATTTCCTTCTGGAACTTGGAGCTGGTTTTGCATTCGTTGGACGACAACATCATCTTGAAGTAGCCGGCGATGATTTTTATACAGATCTTCTTTTCTATCACCTAAAACTTCACTGCTACGTCGTCATCGATCTCAAAATGGACGGCTTTAAGCCAGAATATGTTGGCAAAATGCAGTTCTATGTGGCCGTAGTCGACGATAAGCTTCGTGATAAAAATATCGACGGACCAACGATTGGCCTGATTATGTGTCGCGCGAAAAAGCACGAAATTGTTGAATACGCGCTTCAGGGAACTACAACGCCTCTTGGTGTTGCGACATACCAGTTGCCGAAGCCGGTCAAAGACGCGCTTGCGGTTGAAGAAATCAAACATCATCTCTCCGAACTAGAAGCCACTCGGAAGCTAAGTTCCACGGAGGACGATTAAGGTGCATGCAAACACGATTTCTTGGAACTAAAGAAAGACCCCACCCAGCGGCATTGCCAATGCATTATCTTTGCATTGGCGCACCGCGTATTGAACGATCTCTATGCAAGCCACTCACTATCTGTCGATCGTGGGAATCAACCTAAAGTATCGCCGTATTCGATGTAAATGAATTGGTTGATGATTCAATTTGGCTCTGATATGACCCGTTTCATGATTGAGCGCCTCAAAAAACTTCCATTGATAAGCAAATTCATTCGGCGTGTTCTAGGACAGCTATGCTTTGACCTATGGGCATGCTAATCGTCTCCATATCCATTTCTGCTGATTATTGGCGCCTATCGTCGAATACTCCCGCGTGCAAAGAGAGGCTTTGGCAGCCTAAGGGTCGCAGATGATCCACCGGTTCGCGAAGATCTGGTGGAGCTCATTCTCGATAGGAAAAGATCCAATTGGTCTTGGGGCTCACTACGCATTTCTCAAGAATTACTTTTGCTTGGCATCTGCTTACATAAAAAAACTATTAATCGAATTCTCATTGAAAATGGCATGGTCCCACCAAAAACTCGCCAAACGCCACCGACTTGGAAGGCATTCCTAAGTGCTCACAAGCATCTCTGGGCTTTAGATTTTACATGTGTCTTCGTCTTTCAAGGATTACAAGTTTTTATTCTGGCGATTATAGATCTTAAAACCAGGCAACTTGTCGCCATCAGTGCGACTTTACATCCCAGTCGAAACTGGATTGTTCAGCAAATTTGCCATGCCGAGATGTCCGGATACAAGGTGCCATTAAGTCTTTAAGCCGACAATGATGGGATCTTTGGCAAGTGGCTGGAACCTGATTTCAAGCGCGACTTTAATAATACTGCCGGTCGAACTCCTCCCCGTCAACCTTGATGCAACGGAATTTGCCAGAGGTTCCATCGAAGTCTCAAACCAGAACTGATAAACAGAGTGGGTACTTTGGACGTCGCCGGCATTCGGCGTTTGTCGGTTTGTTATCAAGAATATTTTAATAGCTGCCGTCTGCATCAGGGGATCAGCGGTAAAACACCCGCCGAGTTCATCCATCTAAAAGAAAGGCAGATGCTCATTGGCGAAATTAAAGACTCGTAGACACTCGAAATCGAAGGTCTGATCACTAGTTTAAACTAGTGGCATAATGCGGTAGTACAGTTCTTCATTACCCGACGCAAAAGGAAGCAAGGCCTCTTGAAGTTCTAGCAATGGTTTCCAAAACTATGTTTTATTCATGCCTCGCTTTTCCACCATCGTGCATTCTTTCATAGACAGACTGGATCAGTTATCGCCGATAGGTCTTGGATTTGGAAGGCTCCCAAGTCGCAATGGGCGGGATTTACGCCCATTACCTATAGAATAGATCATGGCACCGTGATTGCAGTACCAAAAGCCGAAGTCGGCCCGGTCTTCCAGGTGAATCATTTACAAACAAGGGGGGAATAAAAGTGAACCGCGAGCAAATGGACACCATCAAAAGACTATTAGAGACCCGCCGCATGGAATTAATCGACGTCATGACTGATGCCGAAAATTTGCTGCAGCAACAGTTGCATGGAGGCGACTCAGGCGAGCCTTCCAGTGGATTATTATCACCCCGCCGATATGTTGCCTGATGTGGGTGACCCCGATTATGAGAAGAAGATCTTGTTGCTCAGGCGTGAACGTGAGGAGCTGAACTCGGTCCATCAAGCGCTCTGGCGTTTAGACAACGGAGTCTTTGGCGTTTGCGAGTCATGCGGTGACGACATTGCCATGGATAGGCTTATGGCCATTCCCTATACTAAATTCTGTGTCGCCTGCAGTGACCGTAAAGAACATGAACGACAGCTTCAAGGCAACTTCCGATCCAGGATGGATCCAACAGCCGAAGGTTCACCTTAAAAAGTCACGGCGAAAGTGGGCAGGCTCTCATTCATTGATCCTAATGGCCACGCCAGCTTGCAACCAGGAAAGGTCAGCCTGATGCTCGATTCGTTAATTTCACTATTGAAACTGTATCCTCGGCCACGTTGGGGTAAGCGGCGAAACGACCGTTCATGACGCCAAAATGTGCGTTGCTTACGGCTGGAAACGCGGGGAAAAATAAGACCTAAGGAGGATTATTATAAAAGATGAGCAACTTGACGTTGAACCAAAATTTTTGATATGGCGCTGTTGATAGATGGAAAGCTTCTTTTGGTAAAAAATCGTCCTTTAGGCCTGGCGACTTTCCTAAAGACAGACCAAAGGAACCGAACAGAGAAGCAGCCTTTACGAGTGCGAGTACGATCGCACTTTACCAAAAACGCCTAGGTATTTGGACTCCTAAAAGTGCCCAAATGCTCGAGCTGTTCACTACCAAGGAGGATAACCATGGTAATTCTTTCCGACACCTCAATTAATGACCTTGTCCCTGTGGGCTCTTATAACAACCATGAGGACGCCAACACCTTGCGAGAATTTCTTTTAAACAGGGGCGTGACTGGGGTATTGGTGATTGAAAGAACCGCTGACTTAAATATTACCGAAACTTCTCATCGAGACCTGGAGCTGTATGAGATTATGGTCCCGGCGATCGAGGCGCCGAAGGCTTTGCAATTGTTGGAATCGGAATTTCGCATGCGGTGACAGTCAAAGTTTCTCGAAATGTTTCAAAGTGTATTTAAACTGAATCAGATAATTTTCTACATCTACGAAACCTTGGGTTTGGAGCTGAGTCTTCCGAATCAGTCCCTCAATGCCTTAACCGGGCATAGTAGTAAGATCTAATGCCAGTTAATTTTTAGAGGCATTTATTGATTTTGTCAGATCTTGGTTGAAACTTTGAATAGCAGATAAATTCCAGTGAGTAAGACTTTGTGTGAATCATGAGCCATAGAACCCCTGGCACTAGTTGTGCCATCGCCTTCATTGATCTTTCCGGCTGAGCTCAATTTGAATCACCGTCCCGCTCTTTATTCGCCGCCTCCTTCGCCAAGTTGGGAGAGATCGATCAAGGAGCGGTCGAGATTATCCGCCAGGACGCCGTCGTGAAAGGCTCCCTCAAGAAATATTTTGGCGTCGCTTGCCACTTGCTTGAAAGCCTGCCTTTCTCGGCGAAGGCGCCTCACTTCGCTGATCAGGCGGAGGATGTCCTCTCTTGCGTGCGCAATGAACAAAGCATTACGCTCGGCTTTCCCTTCTTCTGGGACCAGTGGTGAGTTGGACCAGCGCGTATGGGCTACGATCGTGTAAGGGAGGTCCTTGTCGACGCCAATGACGATGAATCTTGAGCCAGTGGTAGCCGAAGGACAACTCCACGGTCCTTGCGTTGCACTTTGGCACCGAGCTTCGATTTCCAAAAGCTCCGGATCGGTTAGGGTATCACTTCGATCACCAAATTGTAGCGATGTTTTCAACATATCAATCTCAAACGATTCAACTAAAGGTTGCTCCACGCTGATCACACTTCTTGCCATATCCGCGGAATTAAAGCTGCTTACTAAAGCAACCTGCTCGTCAGCCGAGGCGCTGTTCTCTTGAGGCTAGCGAAGAGAGCAGTGACTCGCTTGACGAGAGCACGCGGTCAAGCTCATGCCTCGAATCCTCAGCTTCGGCACGAACCGAACGGATCGCATTTTGAAGTGATGTGATCACCTCACTAAAGGCCGGATTTTCTTCGAAATCATCCGACAGTCGCGCTTTAACCTCGCGTACTTTGGCTACAGCATCCTCAAGGAGTTTCTCGGCATCGATAAAGCTTCGCTTATCGGCCAGCCTCTGAGCCCGAGCCATTTCAGCTCGCACCATCAAAATCTGGATCCGACCTTCCAAACGACGAATGCGGAGTCCGACCGCTTCTTGAGTGGCCTGAGCGCCAATCGAAACATCGTGCTTAAGACGTGTAATGCCCTCTTCGGCCTCCACTTTCAGCTCCGCAAGTTGACGGCTAACGGCGTCGATTCCCTCTTGCATTGAAGCCGAAACTTCTTGTCTCAAGTCGGCAAGACGCCGTTCTCCGCGTTTTATGCGCGAAAGAGTATCCTCGTACCCGCTGTTGATGCGTTTTCTAAGATCTTCGGCGATCGCCCGCTGCCGACTCTTAAAAGAGTCGATCTCTTCGCGAAGCTCTCGTTTAAGCGTCGCGATATCTGCTCGCCCACCGGCCCGCCAATAGGCGATGCCAGACAGAAAAAGACTCACTCCTGCCATGATAATGGCAGCTAGTTCGGCTGGTGAAAAATTTTCCATTTTGACCTCCTTTTCTCTCAAAGACTCTTAAACGTGAGGGAGCGTTGTCAGCCCAAGTGTTATGTAACGAAAAGTCAGAGCGATCCTCATGATTTTCTCACGGTCGCAACAATAAGTAGACTAAGCTCCGAGCTCTTTTTGTCAAGTTTTGGGCGCGTCAAGTGACAAGAAGACTAGGAATATTTTGGTATGTTTCATTGCATAGACTTTAGGTAATAATCTCTAATTCTTGCAGAGTAAGAAATATGCGAACCCATCCTACATGCAAAATGAGAAAATCCGATCAATTTCTTGATCTGGCCTCAAGCTATGGTGATCTTGTCTTTGTTCTCCATGATAATCCTGACCCCGATGGCTTAGCTGCTGGCTGGGCACTTGGTGAGCTTGCCCATCAAAAACTGAAGCGGCCATTTCGCCTGATGGCGCGCGGAACCGTGCAACGGGCAGAGAACCAGCAACTTCTCTCCTTACTCAAACCTCCGCTTGATCTTGTCGAGGCCATTAGGCCAACGCCGAGATCGCTGGTCGTGTTGGTTGATTGTCGACCCGAGGCTCTAAACCATGCGCCGGTCGATTCAGGTGCGCTGGCGGTGGTCGATCATCACGAACGCATCCGAAAGCCCAGCGTCGCAGTTCAATTTCAAGACATCAGGCCTAGGGTCGCCGCTACAGCAAGTATAGCGGCGAGCTATCTGCGCGAACAGAGAGTCGATCCAGGACCCCGGCTCGCGACAGCACTTGCCTATGCCATCAGAACCGAGGTTAGCGGCGGGTCAGTCTCCTTTTCTTTGCTCGACAGACAGATGCTCGGCTGGGTATCACGCCATGCGCGACCAGACCTTCTGGCCGAAATTGAAGAAGCGCCGTTGCCGAGAAGTTATTTCACCGACCTGACGCGCGCCCTCTCCAATACTGTTCTCCATGACGACTGCGCCTTCTGTATGCTGCCAGCCTCCAACTCGCCGGAGACTATCAGTGAAGTGAGCGATCTCCTAAGTCGCTGTGAGGGAATCGACGCTGTCCTTTGTTGCGGTCGGTTCGGCGACAGCATGAAATTATCGACTAGAACCAGGAGGGCGTCAGCGAGGCACGCAGCGGATCTCGTCGCTAAGGTCGTAGACGGCCTAGGCCACAGCCGTGGCCACGAACATCGTGCGGGAGGCAACATTGAGCTTAACGACAAAACGGCTGAGCACGCCTGGTTCACCCAGGAGCTTAAGAAAAGGTGGATGAGCGCCTGTGGGTTGGAAGGCAAAGCTGACGCGCCCCTGGTTCGCCCCTGCAATGGCGGCGATTTGAGCACCTTTGGTTTTCATGGAAGGAAATGAGAAAGGTTTCACGAATATGGAATTTTTGCCAATGACACCTAGCGAGAGTAGAACAGATACCTGTGCTTCCTCGTCCCAAGCGCTTGCCGACCCGGAAGTGGAGCGTGAAATTACCGCTATCTTGATGGAAGAGACCCAAGCCGTTGCCGAGCGCAGCAAGGCGACAGCAGTCTTCATTTTGTGCGACGCCCTCAAGCGACGAGGCGACTTACCTCGCTTTAAATCTGACAAGAGAAAGATTTTTTACGTCACGCGCGAGTCACGGGAATATGCCTTTCGAGGTGAGGTTCAAGTCCTTTCCATTCCCGATGTGCCACTGACTCGCATGGGGCAGATAAAGCTGGCGGTGTTTATGGCCCTATCGCGTCATTTGATATCGATAGGCGACATCATTGTCTGCCTTACCGGACCCTCTGATGGCAGCGAACTTGATATGCTTTTTGTCACTCGCGTCGGTCATGAAACGGAGCTCTTTTCCTACCTCCCGGAGGAGGATCAAATTCCAAAGTCCATTGGTCCTGCGGTCCTCGCGCGGGTAATTGACATAGCCACCGAGCTTGGAGCAGAAGGACGCGAAGGCAAGCCCGTGGGTGCCCTCTTTGTCATCGGCGATTCTGCGAAAGTCCTCAGTCTTTCGCATCCTCTTATCTTAAACCCTTTCCACGGATACCGTGAGGATCAGCGCAATATACTCGATCCAAGGGTCGAGGAGACCATCAAGGAGCTTTCCACCATCGACGGAGCATTCATCATTCGCGAGGACGGCATAGTGGAAAGTTGCGGTGTTTTTCTCAAAGTGTCTGATACGGGAGATGACCTTCCTCGAGGCCTGGGCGCCAGGCATCACGTTGCCGCCGGTATTACCGTTGTCACTGATTCCCTAGCGGTATCGGTCAGTGAGTCGACGGGTACGGTCGTTATCTTTCGACGTGGAAAGATCCTTACGGAAATCGAAAAACCGCGCCGGCTGAGGTTCGGTCAAAGCCATTTCGACGCGCCGTGATGGAAGTTTCGCTATAGGGCCAACAGGTCAGCGGCGTAGGCTCGAGTCCGAACCAGGCTGGGAAGATCAAACTGCTAGAATGAATTCTAGTAACCTTAATCGGAATAAAAAATCTCCTGGAATGCTCCTTGCACAGAAGTCCATGGCCACTGACAAGAAAGGAGATGCGTTATGAATCGTAATATTCCCGACATTTGGAGAGGCATGGATCAAGACTTTGGTATGGTTTCTCCCCTGTTTCGGCAGCTCAACTCCCTTTTTAACGAGACTTTAACAGCGCCATTTCGCGATGGAGGCGACTGGTTTCAAAGTCTTACACCGGCCTGTGATTTGGAAGAGAAAGACGATTGCTACGTGATAAATTTCGATATGCCCGGCATCAACAAAGAAAATATCGACGTGGAAGTCCGAGGCAATACCTTGTTCGTAAAGGGCGAACGCCAGAATGAGCGAGGATCAGACGAGAGCGGCAGTCAACGACGCATCACCGAAAGGAGGTATAAGCAGTTTCAAAGGGCCATCACTCTTCCCGACGACATAGCCTCCGATCAAATTGAAGCTGACTATAAAGATGGTGTGCTGCGAGTCGTTGCAGCCAAATCCGAGGAGGCAAAACCCCACAAAATTAAATTGGGCAGCGGTAAAGGAGGTATTATGGGTCGACTGCTGGGTAAAGTAAAAGACGAGGATTCCGTAGTGGATGTTAAACCCAATGAGCAGAACACCGCCCAACGACCCGAGGCACATTGACCTCGTCTGTCACCCATTAAGATAAGGAGGCATGAAGGTCATGAGCAAACTTAATAGAACCGCATCCGCCTTGCTTTTGGGGGCGGCGATCACTGCGTTTAGCCTGGTTCATTCAGCTGTGTTCGGAGCAAAAGCAAATGTGACGACCGAAGACCTAGCGGGAAAATGGGCCGCCGCATGTCATAAATCCTCGCTTCTAGATAATAATTTTATGGAGGAAACTTTTGAATTTGGCCCCAATCAACAATTTTTTCGCGAAATCAGAAAGTATTCCGAAAGGACCTGTACAACGCCGACCCTAACCGAGTCTAGAGTCATTGAAGGGACTTATGAAGTCGGAGCGCCCGTGAAGGCAATGCCTGAGGCTCGAGAGCTCAATTTCACCATTAAAACGGTGTCTTCAACGGCATATGGCGAGGCAGCAGAAAAGCAATTTAATGAATCTAAGCAGTGTAACGTTGCAAACTGGAAACGCGGTGAAAAACGCGACGTAACCGGGTTATTATGCAACGGCAATCAACTAAACGTAGGGACCGTAGTTTTTGATATCGTTCAATTAGCCGATGGTAAACTTTATTTTGGAAAAAAGTCGTTCTTTAGATCCGGTGATTCACCAAAAGAAAGACCTAAGGAACTCGACAAAGACCTCGTCTTTACCAGTGCCAGTGCCATGGCACATTAAATTGAAAATACTTAGGCATTAGCTCCCTCTTTTACTTAATTAAATCTCTTTTTAGCTGGTGGTTGGGTGGTGAAAACGCTCTTCACCCATGATGGCAGCCCCGGCAGAAAGTGCAACAATGATGACCCCAGTGATCACATTGTTCCACGTTGCGCTGGCATCCGTACTAAAGCTCAAAACCCATGGTGACATTACGACCCATAGCCCCAAAAGACAATTTAACCAACTAAGCCATGTGGCGCGCTCGGGCAAAGACGCATAAATTGCAGCCAGAAAGGCCACAATGATACCGAAACCCACATCATTGCGCATGGCCTGCGAAAGGTCTGGAAAGGAAAGGGCAAATGGGCTTATAAGTAACCATATACCAGCTACCGCAGTTAAGATGGCCAACCCAACTATCTTTTTCCTGATGTCAGTTATCATAATTCTCATCACCTCCTTTCGTCCTAAACGATAATTTTCCTTTTAAAAAGGTCAACACCCACAATACAGAGGGGGGGGAAAGAATAGGAAAAGAAGGAAGGGTAAGTGAACAATAAAAAAAGTAAAAATAGCGAGAACGGGTAACCTACCAAGATGTGCCCCACGCCCCTATCGGACACTTTGATAGAGTCCTAGCACGATGTCGATGCTGCGGGTTTATAAACCAAAGAATTTCTCATTTCCTTTCAGAGTTATCTTTTGAAAGCAGTGAAATAACCTCATCACGGTACGGCAAAGGATCCTGAGCTCCAAGACTTTTGGTCTTCAGTGCTGCTGCAGCGCTTGCAAACTTCACTGCAAAACGCAGATCTTTGCCTTCAGAAAGCATGACGGCGAGGGAAGCCGAAAACGCATCTCCGGCTCCAGTCGCATCGATACTTTGTATGGGAAAATGCGGAACAAAATATTCCCCTTCATTTGTGACCAAGAGATTGCCCTCTGACGGTATTTCCACAGAGACTGCTTTCGCGCCAAAGCTTAATATTTTATTTGCAGCGGTTTTACCCGAAGCTTGATTGATTACCTTAATTCCCGTTATGGCTTCTGCCTCAGCGGCGTTTGGTTTTACAACATCAATATCTTGAAACGTCTTGGTTGATAGGGAGGCGTTGGGTGACGCGGGATCTAAAACAATTTTTATATTTGCTTTCTTAGCAAGTTCTAGCGCGGTACTGATGGCTGAAATTGAAATCTCCAGTTGCACTAAGATCACTTTTGTCAGTGAAAGAACATCCGCAAGATCCTCGATATCTTCTGAACGAAATTCACCATTAGCGCCAGGAACTGTCAAAATTTGTTTCTGGCCGTCTTGGCCTACCATGATAAGAGCAACCCCTGTTGGGGTTTTTGATGAATGTTTTATAAATTTTGTCTCAATCCCTTCCTTCTGAAGTTGAGAAAAAATTTTTCGCCACGTTCGTCTGTTCCGAGACAACCAATGAAGGCCGTTTTAGCTCCTAGGCGGGCAGAGGCAACTGCTTGGTTTGCACCTTTTCCCCCAGGAGCTTCCTTAAAGATCTCACCTTTAATGGTCTCGCCACTTTTTGGCAGGATTTTTCCCTGGATAAGGTAGTCCCAATTGGCACCGCCCACGACGACGACATCATAGTTTTTCATCGGCTTGGCTTTCAGACTTTTCGGCTTTTAAAAGGTACTCGCAAACCTCATTGTCAGAGAGGTAGGCCAGGTCTTTTTGTATCTTGGTTTTGACCAGGCGTTTTGTAGGGGAATCGAGCTTAGACAAAAGAACACCAAGGAAATGAGGATCGGCAACAAGAGTTAAGCGGTCAATTAAATTTCCACTGCGAGCTTTTTGAAGAGTTTCGCCTAGATCAGTCGCAAAAACGATCGCGTCTTGCTCGTGTGGCTTTACTTCACTTTCCATCGTATGGCGGCTATGGCTACCCGACCAGCTTGAAAAGGACCTACCTGGTTTTCCCTCCTTTAATTCCTGATCGTGTGCTTTTCCTTGGTTGTGAGGAATTTTTTGTAGCAGCTTGGGCTTACCTTCTGACATTTCAAAAATGCGTGCCTCAGAGCGATTGGCAACAACAATCCAGGGCTTCTTGAGTACCTCAGGCCCGCTGGGGCGATATGGCTTTTTTATTTTTGAATACATCGGTTATATTTCCTTGGGGCTTCGCGACGTCGCGCGCTGGTTTATGCGTTTCAAAGTAAGATTTGACTCTTAAAAAATCTTCTTCAAGCTCCTTTTTCGGGCTTGCTCCAAGTAGCGAAGCGACGACATTACCTAAAAATCCAAGGGTTGGGCTATAGGACATGCGTAAATGGACGCGGGTCTTTTTACCGTCGAGGTCTTCAAATTTGAGGGCGCCTTCATTTGAAAACGTGGACGCAGGATTACTTTTCCAAGCAATCACTTTATTTTGATCAATGATATTAACCTGGGCATTCCATCCAACGGGTAGGCCAGCTGGTCCCCTGGTTACAAGGCGCCAGCAACCATCACCTAGATCTGAGGCTTCACAAATATTGCGCATAAAGTGCGGGTAATCTGAAAAGTGGCTAAAGAAGGAAAATACTTCATCAACGGGAGCAGGAACCGTCATGGTCTTTTCAACCAAAAGACCTTTTTGTTTGCGATCAAACCCTAAAACTTGTTTAATCGGAACATTGGCAATGCTTCGTGCCAAAAGAAGCCCACCGCAAGTTATTTCGACAGACCCATTAAAATTGGAACGCCTAAGCCCATCATAAGAAAGCAAAGCTCCCACTACTCCCAGGGTTAACCTTACCGACGGAGCCCAATTCTCTTGGGCGAGTTCAAGTCTTCCACCCCTAAGCGGTTTGCCGCCTTGAAGCGAAGAAAGGTTTCCAGCCTCATCATGTGGCTCCAGCTCGTTGGTGACTTGGTCGACGCCTGGCACAGACTTAAGTGTTGTCACCAGGCCTTTGATTTCGTGCGCTAAAATCGGCCCGCCAAGGAAGATGCGCTTATTATCAGATCTAGTCTCTATGGCATGAGGGTGGGAGGTGAAGCGACCAAGCTTGGAGCGAACCCGTTGGACCAATACCTCATCTGAAACATCTTTGCCTTTGATCAGTCTATATCTTATTTCGCCCAATAGCCCATAACTTCTATTTTTAACATCCCGTGCTGCTTTATCCAAAAAGCGGCGAAATCGGTGGTATTTTCCCACGAGGCCACTTTTTAAATCAGCGCGTCTCTTTTTCCCACTCAGTGGATCAAAAAGGTATGTTAACGTGATGATTCCGATCGTCCATGGAATCAACGTTTTATTTTTCATAACCTCCTCCCATCCTCGCCCTTCTTGCTACTTGCAGTTTTTATGCAAGAATTTTGCCGCAAGAAAACGCAATTTGGCATTGAATCTGCATTGATAAATTTTGAAGGCATCAAAGTTGATGCCAAATATACTTTTTGTGGGGAAGGGGTTATTTATGATTAAAGCAAGTCCCGAAGAAGCAAAAAAATATTTTTACGCAAAAACAGCTTTTAGCTCAGGTCCTGTCGAAGTCGCGCACATGCCCGAGGTTGAAACTAATATCATCGATGTCCGCGAAGAAAAGGATTACGCAAAAGGGCATGTACCAAGAGCAAAGAATTTGCCCCGCAGTAAATGGCAGACATTAGCGGGGCTTGATAAAGATAAGCTCAACATAATTTATTGCTACTCGGCGGTGTGTCATTTGGCAGCTCAAGCAGCTCTTGAGTTCGCAGATAAAGGCTACCGCGTTATGGAAATGGATGGCGGTTTTGAAGCTTGGAAAGCTCATCATTTTAAAATTGAGAAGGCTAAAGCCGCATAACTATATTTTGGAAAGCATTTGGCTTTTACGTTAACAAGCGTTGCCTTAAAAACGATAATCCTATTTTGATTTTTCTCTTAGTATTTCACTGCCGCCCTATGAAAATATATTTCAGGCTTTTCCAATTTCCGCTGAGGTCCTCGTAGTTTTGACGGTACTTATTTGGCCTTTTCCGCGCTATTTGTGGAAACCCGCTTTTGTTCCTTCGGCCATTTCACGCCACTAAAGCATTTGGTAGCATCGCTGCTATGCCAAACCCACGGTTTACCTGCAGAATGGATGCCAATTTTTATAAAAGGTTGGGATAAATAATTTTTGGGTTTTATTAGGTTTGAAAACAAAAGAAACCAGTTGGAGGAAACTATATGTAATAAAATGCCACAGCCGTGTCTCAATTTAAAGACACTTTTGAGCAACTACTCCGCCTGGCGCATCAATACACTATTCTTTAAGCAAAAAATGCCGTTGGTAAATTTTCGTATGGAACTTGCAGCGATAGATTGGTGAAGAAGACTAAATGTGGGAGCTTTAAATGATGACAAGGTTAAAGAATAGAATCGAGGCGGGAAAAATGCTGGCAGACGCCCTTAAAAATTACGCTAGCGAACCAGAATTGATTGTTCTGGCTTTGCCGCGCGGTGGTGTGCCTGTAGCATTTCCTGTGGCTCAGAAATTTAAAGCACCGTTTGATGTTTTTTTGGTCAGAAAACTTGGCGTTCCTGGACACGAAGAACTGGCGATGGGCGCGGTATCCAGCAACGGATCGCGTGTATTAAATCAAGAAGTGGTTGATGTGCTACAAATTCCAGAAGGACTCATTGATCTTGTCGCGCAGCGAGAGATGGAGGAAATTAAAAGGCGTGAAAACGTTTATCGCAAAGGAAGACCCCCTCTAAATCTTGCGGGAAAGACGGTCATCCTAATTGATGATGGCCTCGCCACTGGATCGACCATGCTCGCCTCGTTAAAGGCGATTCGAACACAATGCCCAAGAAAAATAATCGCGGCCGTTCCCGTCTCTCCGCCATCAACTTGTGAACAACTTCAAGATGACGCAGATGCGATGATTTGCCTTATTACGCCTGAGCCATTTTACGGCGTTGGGATGTGGTATGACGATTTTTCACAGACGGAAGACCGTGAAGTGGTCGATCTTTTGGACAGGGCCAAGGCTTGGACTAAAGGTACGGCGGACTCAATTAATTCAAATGAAGCGCGAGGTCGCAGCAAATTCCCGACAGACGAGCTTCATTCTACGCAATAAAAATTCTTGGAGGCAAGTGTGACCAATTTAAAAGAGCAAGAACTAAAAATCCCCTGTGACGGAATCGAGCTTAATGGAACCCTTTACCTGTCAAATGATGATGGTCACGGCTTTGTGCTTTTCGCCCACGGCAGTGGGAGCGGAAGAAAAAGCCCGCGCAACATTTTTGTTGCAAAAAGGCTTTTAGACGCAGGACTAAATTCTTTACTCTTTGATCTTTTAACCGAGAAAGAAGAGATTCTTGAAGAGCGCACGCGCCATTTGCGTTTTGATATTGCTCTTCTGTCAAGACGCCTTAGGCTTGTGACCCTATGGATGATGCAACGGCCACGCACCAAAGATCTTCCGTTTGGTTATTTTGGTGCAAGTACGGGCGCTGGAGCGGCACTTGTCGCGGCTGCTGCACTAGGAGATGGCATCAAGGCTATTGTCTCAAGGGGTGGAAGGCCAGACCTAGCCGAGAGGGATCTTCCAAGGGTTACAGCGCCGACTCTACTTATTGTCGGCGGCAATGATCCTATGACAATTGAGCTTAACCGCAAGGCGATGGTGCAAATGAAGCCAGGTCTCAGCCAGATTAAAATTGTTCCCGGTGCCACCCATCTATTTGAGGAAAAGGGAACTTTGGAAGAGGTTGCCGATCTTGCAACCGACTGGTTTTGTGCGCATCTTGCAATAAGCGGCCACGAAAAATATAATCTCGCCCAAAATGACTCAGATTTTCCCTAATGCTAAACCATTCTGAGCGGCACTGATTTTTAAACATCAGTGCCGCTCAGCTCCCTTAGCCGGCTCTTTTTGCGAAGAACTGGCTTCAATTATTCGCGGAGAGCTGCCTTCGCTGATGGCAATTTTTGAGCGTTTGCTTTCCTTACTTTTGGGAATGCTGATATCTAAAACCCCATTGTTGTAGTTGGCTGTTACGTGAGAGGCGTCAATTCCTTCGGGCAAGGTAAAAGAGCGCTGAAACTGCCCAAAGCGGCGCTCGGAAAAGTAAGATCTTTCACCCTTTTTACCTTCCTCATGCTCCTCTTTGCCCACGGAGGCAACGTGGGATTACCCACGATCAAAATTGGAGGCTGAAGATGTCTTAATAAAAAAGCATGGCGATATTCCTGTGGCCATTCTTCGCATCGCTGGCGTATATGACGATAAGGGCCATTCTATTCCCATTTGCCAGCAAATTAGCCGCATTTATGAAAAACAATTTGAGAGTTATTTTTTCCCCGGCAACGCCAAACACGGCCAACCATTTGTACATATGGAAGATCTGATCGATTGCTTTAAAAAAGTGATTGAGAACAGGACCAAACTGAACCCTCTGGAAATATTTTTAATCGCAGAGCCTGATCTCGTTAGCTACGCGGTGCTTCAAGATATGATCGGTGAATACGTACACGGTAAAGAATGGCCCACTATCAGGATTCCAAAGTTCGTGGCCAAAGCCGGGGCCTGGGTGCAAGACAAAATAGCAAGAGGGGATGAAGCAACGTTTATTAAACCTTGGATGATCGATTTAGCCGATGCCCACTATCCTGTAAAGATTGATCATGCGCATCAAAAGCTTGGCTGGCTGCCACACCACCATCTTGCAAACACCTTACCAATCATCATTCGAAATCTCAAACGCGACCCTGTGTGCTGGTACCGAGAAAACAAACTTACACTCCCTGAAGGCCTTGGGCCTGTGAAGAAAAAAAACAGGTTTCAAAAATCAGCCCAAGGAGAAGAAAGGCCTTCGCCATGATTCCTAACGCCATCCGTCATCCGCTTTGGGCGCTTAGGCTTAACATGGCCGCCCCTCCTTGGAGTCACAATCCGTCATCGTGGAGGCACCGCGTCCCGATCTGCATCCTTGGAACAATCGCCTTTTTCATTGCTGCATACCAGGGTCTTTATCAATTGCATCTTATCGATAACGTATGGGATCCCGTGTTTGGCGAGCAGTCAAAACACGTATTGGATTCTGATGTGTCCGAAAAAATGCGTCACTTTTTTCGCATTCCCGATGCGGTCTTAGGCGCGATCGCCTATCTTGGAGACGTTATTTACGGAATCGCAGGTTCAACGAGACGCTGGCAGGACAGGCCGTGGATGGTTGTCCTGTTTGGAATTGATGTTATTCCACTTGGTATTGTCAGTGCTGTTTTAGTTTTTATGCAAGGTACGGTCGTGGGAGACTGGTGTTTTCTCTGCCTCGTGACGGCAGCCCTTTCTCTGATTTTGGTCGTTCTAGCTTATGATGAGGTATGGTCAACTTTTCTTTACCTGCGAAGAGTCTGGAAAAAAACTCAAAGTAAAAAAACCATTTGGGACACCTTTTGGGGTAAAGCCTCTTCTCAAGCGCAAGCCGTTGCCCTTGAGTATAGGAGGGAAAGCTAATGTGGCCACGAGTAGTTGAAATTATGCTCGGCTTTTGGCTTATCTTGAGCCCATTTATCTTTGGTCATTTGGATGGCCTTAAAATTTACTGGACGAGCGATTTTATATGCGCGAGTCTAGCGATCATTATTTCGTCGCTTTCCCTTTGGCAACGCATTGGAAGAATTCATTTAGCGACTATTGCCGTTGCCCTATGGCTTTTAGGATTTGGCTTTCTTGAAGCGCCTTATCCAACACCACCTTATTTGCAAAACGATATTGTCCTTGGGCTTTTGCTTTTGATTACGGCCATCATCCCAAACCACGCTAATTCCCCTCCGGAGTCTTGGCAGGAGCTGTTTCACCACGAAGGCAAGAAAGCTGCGTCTATCGTAGGATCATGATTGGAGGCCGCTATATGCCCGCAAAAAACTCTCTCAACCTCGGCTATCTGGGTGGCGTTAAAATTCATGTTCACTGCACGTTTGGGCTCCTCATCGCCTGGATTTTTGCCGTCTATCTGATGGAAGGTCGCGGCTGAGAGCCAAGCCCAGCCGTTTGAAAAACGGCTGGGCAGCCACCTCAGAAAATTTTTCTTTTAATTCCAGCCAAAGTTCGACATTAAAGCTGTGGCCAGTTGCCACTTCGGCCATTATTTTTAACCTACAGTTCTCATTTGATCAGGAAATTGATGGAGTCTGGTAAGTAAAATGTCTACAGTCTGTTGCCACTGCGGATAGTTAAATAAGATTTTTTTAATTTTTAATAGCAGCCTTGTGATGCCCGTTATGGTGAACCCTCTTGGGGTTTTCATTAAAATTAGGCTTAAGCGCGTCATAGGGTGAGGGCAATAGAGTAAAAGTATATTGCTTCGGTGGCTCTCTACCTTTCATAGCCAATTTTGCCCTTACTTTTTGGTGCAATACTCATACCATTGGCCCACTTATTGCTTTGAAAAGACAGGAGGAAAAGATGAAAGCAGAGTGGGCCGAAGGTACATCAAAAAAATTCTCCTAAAGAGTTACCGAGGAAAGCAATGCCCCCGGACTTGGAAAGGGGATTTTTACAAAAAGCAGTCCCGACCCGATTGCTCGCTCACTCAAACGTTCTGCCGAGAAAAGCAAGCGCCGAAAGACCGCGATCACTTTCGCTCGGAGATGTTGACGGTTAATTTTAAAAGTAACCGAGTCGGATGTTCGCCTTTGCTAAGGCGTCGAAAAATTTTAGATGAAGCGGAAAGAAACATTGCGCCGTCTGTTTAGACGAGAAAGGACAACTCATGGCTAGAGGGCAAAGACACCTTATGAGTGAGCCAGCAGTGACTGATGAACTTCTTCGGCAGCTAGGACAGACGGTTCGGCCTTTAGAAAAATCAGGAGATCTTTCGCCACTCATCGATAGGATTGCTGATGCTCGTCACGTTTTACTGGGCGAAGCTTCTCACGGAACTTCAGACTATTACGTTTGGCGTATGCGCATTAGCAAACGGCTTATCAGTGACAAGGGATTTAGATTTATTGCCGTCGAAGGCGATTGGCCTGACTGCTACCGGCTAAATCGATACGTCAAAGCTTATCCTGACTCTGGAAAAAGTGCCAATGAAGTTTTGTCAGCGAACTTTCGGCGCTGGCCAACTTGGATGTGGGCTAATGAGGAAATCATAGAGCTTGCTGAATGGATGCGACGGCATAATGAAAAGCTCATTGATGAAGACAAAGTCGGCTTCTACGGGCTTGATGTTTACTCTCTTTGGGAATCGCTTGCTGCATTAGCAACGCAACTTAGAGAGCATGACCCTAAATCTCTAGATGTTTTAAGGGAGGTCGTTCGCTGCTTTGAACCTTATGGCGGAGAAGTACGCGCCTATGCGCGGGCAACAGCTTTGCAGTTGACCTCATGTGAGGGTGAAGCAGCTAAGCTTTTGCGACATCTGCGTGAGCGCATGCAAAGTCATTCTTTCGCAGGCGATGGGTCTGAAGCTCGCCTTCAAAGCGAACAAAATGCGGTCGTCATTCAGAATGCTGAGAAATATTACCGAACCATGGTGCGCCCAGGCCCTGACTCCTGGAATATCCGCGATAAACACATGGCAGATACGCTCGATAGACTCATGGTGCATCATGGACCACGGGCTAAAGGAATAGTCTGGGAGCACAATACTCACATTGGCGATGCGCGCTTTACCGATATGGCCCAAGGCGGTGAGTTCAACGTTGGGCAACTAGTAAGAGAACGACACGGTAAAAACGATGTCGTCTTAGTTGGATTTAGTTCCCACAGAGGGACTGTCATTGCCGGACAAGAGTGGGATGCTCCGATGGAAGTCATGACCCTGCCTGCAGGTCGGAGCGGAAGCTGGGAGGATGTGTTCCATCGAGTGAGCTCTAAAAATGGTCTCTATGTTTTCTCCCCTGAAAATCAAAGCGAAGAACTCTCTGAGGTCAGAGGACACCGGGCTGTCGGCGTAGTTTACCATCCGCAATACGAACACCTTGGAAACTATGTCCCAACGGTTATGCTGGCACGTTATGACGCGGTCCTATTCATCGACGAAAGCAAAGCTTTAAGGCCTCTTAAGATTAAAGCTCGCAATGAAAACGAGCCAGCGGATACGTATCCATCCGCGGTTTAGAGGGAAAAGTCCAATAATCCCAAGCCACTGCTGATCAACTTGGCTCCCGCATCTCATTACACCGTGCTAGTGCAGTTGGTCTCGGGCATCGTCGGCCTCCAATCTCTCCGCTTCGGCCAAAGTGAGTTGTGTAGAAGCATTCCGACTCTCAGTGTCCGATGTGCGCACGGTCACGCCTTCAGGATTATGGATATCGCCGTCATTAAAGTTATTTCCCCAGCTTGGATCCACGAAATCATTCTCCGCCAATTGTTGAATACGTTTTCTTACGATCTTTTTAGGCTTTTTTCGAAATAGATTTTCCAAACTCATGGTTCTCCTAGAAAAGTTGCGCTTAACTTTACTCGTGCAATGCAAATGTCAATAGTGATTTGGGCATGGTTCCTGCATTCCTAGAGGCAACGACGAGTCTCCAGCGTCAAGGAAATGTTTCCATGCGGTAATCGGTGAGTGCAACAAAAGGAGCAATCCATGCCCAACAAAAAGACCGTGGAACGGGCGCGCAAAGATAAACGTGAAGGCAAGTCTCCCTCGACGCAAGCCGGCGAGTTTGTACGCGAGGAAATTTACCACATTCGAGAGGGTAAACACGGGGCGCGCTCAACAAAGCAGGCCATTGCCATTGGACTGTCGGAGGCACGGCGGGCCGGCGTCGACCTTCCGCCACCTAAAAAAGGCAAAGTATCGGAACGGTCTCGCAAAAGCGTCGAGCGAGCCTATGCGCGTGGCCACGGCGCAGCGCCCAAGCGCCCACCTTCGGTCAAAAGGTCGCGCGCCATCCAAACCGCCCTAAAGCGAGAAGGAACCTCAGCGGCGACGCGTGAGTCACTGTCAAAGCAGGCGCATGAAGCAACAAGAAACCGTACGGCCGAAGAACGTTCCGCTGCAGCCATAAAAGCCGCGGCGACAAAAGGCCCGAAAAAAAGGCAAGCAGCCGCAAGGAAGGCAGCCCGAACCAAAAGGTCGAACACTTGAAATATTTCGACAAATTTGAAGGAGTCTATTATCCAGCTCAACCATGGCATGAGCTTGTGTCAAGACATGTATAGATTGTGCATACGGCAGCATCGGGGTAAAAATTTATTGGCTGACTCGCGTGCAAAATCAATGCCCCTCAGGGACGGAGTCTCCCAGGTAGCCACTAACCCACTGAAGAGTTCGTGACTCAATGATGCCATTGGTCAATGCGCTGCCGTTTCACCAGCGCCCCGTACGATGACTGCCGCGGTGCTTGGACCAGCTTTTTCACGGAGTATCTTGCCAAAGTACTCTAATGCTAAATCTTCGCGCGTCGTAGCTTTCGACTTGGGCAGTGCCTGTTTGAGAAAGGACTCGTCCGTTTTGAAGGTTCGTGAAATCCACCCAGGGTGTTTGGCCATATTATAAGTATCAACATCGGCACCAACATCTTTGCGTTTCAGAAAGTCCTTGATTGCGTCTGCACGTTTGTCGGCTAGCTTCAAGTCGCCACTGGCGAGGTCTTCGGTCCTTGCCGCCGGATTACGCCTCGCTATGAGGAACTCATTACAGCTCCACCCAATTTTGGGTGCAAAAAAGTGAATTGACACCTACTTGTTTCCGAAAAGAGTGTCGCGACGCTTGTCTCGCCTGCGAAAAAGCCTGCCAAGCGGCTTAAATTCTCTTAGAATGTGATCTTCATTACGGATTGACTTCTACAAATGTAAAGTCAGTTCGAAATTTTATAAGGTCAAGGACTCTTTGGTAGGGGAATCCTTATCATCAATTGCCGAAGGCGAATGATGCTTAAAAATCGATTTAAAAAGGGAATAATCTCTTTTTTTGGAATAGCATTGGTAATAACTGCATCATTTATCATTAAGATGGTTTTGGAAAGCCGCAACTACAAAAATTCAGATATTCCCTTGAAAATTATGTGGGAAGGAGCGTATCTCGATTATAATTTCCGGGACGTGGGACGCAGCTTCAATAGCTGCTTGGGAAAGGAAGTTTTCAAAACCGACCTTCTTTTCCGAGCGAATGGTTGGTTTTCTGGATGGTCATGCAATCACATCGGAAATCCAGATGCCATCTATTCGCTGAATTTCGATCCTGAAATACCCCTGAGATCTTACTGCAGAGCAAACGGTACAAACATGGTGGGTAAGTCTTTTAATCCCAATGACCGACTCAGTAACTTAGAATTCGTTCAAACGTGGGATGACCCAGAAACAAACACGGCCATTTGCCAGTTTTTGACCGCCACTTTAACCGACTTAGCCAACGGCAAAAAAGTACTCGTTCACTGCGATGCTGGTAAAGACCGAACAGGAGCCTTGTCGGCACTGCTTGGGGCCATTATCGCGGAAGATGCTGGCATTCTTGATAGCACCATGATTGACGCGCTTGAGTGCGACTATGAGAAGTCAAAAAATCTTGAACATGAAAAATATGGAAGAATCCGCGCCTTCATAACTCATCTGCAAGACGCGAGTGGCCCGAGCCAATTTGTCCATCGCCACTGCCAGATTGACACCCAGCTTTTGAAACAGGCGGCACGCCACCTTCTCGCTCCCTAGGTAGTTTTTCAATCCGTTTGCATTGAATAAATTAATGCTCCTGGAAAACTTTACGTACTTATGTTTCCAGTGAAACTACAATTTAACACAAATCTTGCGGTCTATCGCGATTCAAATCTTCACCTTATTTTTACATCTTCAAATTTGCCTTTTATTTTTATTTACATAAAATGGCATCTATCAAGTCCTGAAGTTCATTTAGTACTGCTTAACGAGCATCTTTCGGTGAATACCTAAAGGGGAGTTTTTTATGAGATTTCAAATCTGCATAATAAGTTTAGCCTGCTCTATGATGTTTGCCTGCGGTGCCAACACAAGTCGGTCAAATAGCTCTCTTTTTCAATCATTAGAAGTAGATAGTCTGCCTAATCCCAAATTGACTCCCGGAGATCTTTGCACGTCATCTGACCCTAACTTCATCGAGTATCGCTATCCGGAACAAATCGCCTACTGCCAGCGCAACGTAAGCTCTAGCGAAAAATTGATGGTTGGAAAATCATACGGTATCGATCCCGCGGATTTTCCCAACTACGAATTTGATCATTATATTCCTCTAGCCATTGGTGGCAGTGATGATCTAAAAAATCTATGGCCACAACCACTTAGTGAAGCCCAGCAGAAAGATGCACTGGAACTAGCCCTATTTAAAAAAATGTCGGCTGGAACCATTACCCAGTTTGATGCTGTAGCAGCCATTAAGGCATGGCGACCGAACTAGATTCTCTGTCGATATGACAGTCCACTTCGCTCGTTTTGATTTTATTGTCCCAACGTAACAGCTCCAAATAACCATCATAGTTTCGGCTTCCGAGATTTTTGATGGCATTATCTGAATCTGGATTGTAGTTAACCGTTAATCTGATTTCCTCAATTTCAGCCAACTTCGTCCCGTCAAAAATTATTATATCTTGCTCAGATTCAAATAAAATTGGACATACTTTGGCTGTCATTTCTATAAAAGGAAGATGAGGACCAAATTGGGGCTTTTCGACAAGTTTGGCAAACTTTGCATACGAATGATGATAATTGTCAAATTTATACAATTCGAGAAAATTAACCTTTGAGCCATAATCTGCCCGAATGACTATCTCTCCTTCAAGAAGTGAACATTGAAACGTTCTTGCTTCCGCTACCTTTGGAATCAGAATTAATGCTGCCAAAAACCACTTGTACTTTTTCATGACTTGCTTTCAAAAGATTGAAGAATGCAATAAATAATCTTTGAAGCCAGGCAACCTCAAGTATTTTTTCATTTTCCAGCAAAATGTCCGTTAAAGACTTAGTTATATCGCCGAGCGGCATGGCAATGACTTTCCTTAGAATTAGCACTAAATTTCAGCTGACCATCATACCATTCGCCAAATTTTCTGAGGCTTTTTCAATCCATTTTCAAAAAACTAGTATGGCCAATGGCTTCATAGTGAAGATAGAGGGCTTTGTTGGCGAAGGTTGGGAGCTCATTTGAAATAAGTGATAGCCAACTCGTTTCAAATGGCACCAATTTTGGTGCCCCGAAAAAATTAACTCATTTCCTAGCGAGTGTGCGCTAAGTCATTTCTTATAAGGACTGATGCTCCCATCAAATACTGTTATGGCCGGCTCACCGTATTGGCTCTTAACATTAAAAGGACCTAACTCACCCTCCAGCCACAGAGGGCCAGAGGTGAGTTCTGACATTAAAATTTCTTTTTTCGCAAGAACCCTAATCATCATATTTGGCGGAGGCGGCGGCACGTGAATACAGGCCAAAGCATCCGGTACAAATAGGAATTCCATAGTTTTTGACTGCGTTTCAACGGGGACGGCAAAACCACCAATTTTTATTTTTTTCCCGATAAGTTTTTCAAGGTTGGGCGGCACCAACTTAGCCGTTAAATTAAGCGTGCGCAAATCTGCCCAAGTGATCTCCTTGGGTTTTTCCTCTGCCACTGCCCCCTGGGAGGTGAAAACGAACAAGAATACGCTAAAAAAAACCTCTAGCCTACGTCTCATGTCAGCCCCCTTCCGGTTAAACTCTGATAGTTAAGCCATCCATTAAGGAATTTTTATACGCCCGCCACGCGGGAATCAAACCTGCCACCAATCCAGCGATGACTACAGCCATGCACTGCAGGGCTTGAGTCTCATCCATCCAAATCGTTGCGATATAGAGTCCATAGCGCTCTTGAAGAAAAGACTGGCCGGCAACCAAAAATAAGTTTATGGCGACTAGTCCCAACCCTACCCCAACTATGGCAATCATCAAAGCCTCGCCAACCAGGAGAGTGAAAATATCCTTAGGCTGCGCACCGACTGATCGCAGAATGGCCATTTCTCGCCGTCGTTCGTTTAAACTGGTCAGAAGCGTCGTCACCATGCCAACGATTCCAACGAGCACCACAAAAATAGCGACGGTCTTCAACGCAACCTCAGCGATGGCCACCGTGCCCCAGAGTTCTTGAAAGGCAACGCCTGGTAAGATGGCAAGCAGCGGCTCTTCCTCGTAATCGGTAATGGCGCGTTGACTGTTAAAAATGGCCATCTTTGATTTAAGACCCACAATAAAGGCCGAAAGAGTTTTGGGGGTGAGATCCCTATGACGCACGTCCTCCCCCGAAACCTCTTGGCCAGGTAGGGGCGGCCCGCCATCGGCCCAGTCGACGTGAATAGCTTCAATGGCTTCAAGGGAAACGTGAACGCTGCGGTCCACGGGTGTACCGGTCGGGGCCAAGATACCCACAACCGTAAAGGGTTTGTCGGCATGCTCTTGCATGGCTATTTCCGATACACCATGGCTTAGAATGATTTTTTGTCCGACTTTATAATTTAATTTCCTTGCCACCTCGGCCCCAATGACTATGTCAAACAGGTCTTTTAGAAAATGACCCTCTTCCATCTTCAAGTTAAGAGAAGGACCGTAACGATAATAGTCAAAGTAATTTTGGTCGGTGCCTACCACCCTATAACCTCGGTGGGAATCCCCAAGCGACATGGGAATAGTCCACGCCACCTCGGGCCTGGCTTTGATGGCTTGATAGGATGGCCAAGTCACATTGTTTGTCGGATTTCCAATTCGAAACACAGAATAGAGTAACAGCTGCACTGGTCCGGACCGGGCACCCACGATGAGATCCGCTCCCGAAATCGTGTTTTCAAAACTAGACCTGGCCCCATCGCGCACTTTCTGAACTCCAAGAAGCAATGCTACGCTTAGTGAAATAGAAAACAAGGTCAAGAGTGTGGTGGTCTTGCGATTTCTTAAACTTTTCCATGCGAGGTTTAAAGTGGATGTCATTGCCCGTTTCCTCTCGTCTCAGTGGTAGCCTTGTTGATATCCGATAAAGAAATCACCCGTTGGAAATAGCTCATGAGTCCAGGGTCATGGCTGACAAATACCAATGTTGAGCCTTTTTGTTCGCATTCTTTAAAAAGCAGCTCCAGAAAGGCTCCCCGTGCTTCGGAATCTAGGGAGGAAGTCGGTTCATCGGCAATCACCAAGTCAGGGCTTCCAATAAGGGCTCGCGCCGCAGCCACACGTTGCTGCTGGCCCACGGAAAGTTCAGTTACTTGCCTTTTAAGTAAAACCGGGTCTCTAAGCCCAAGATCATTCAAGATACGCTTAGCTTCCCCGTCTGCTGTCAGGCCCGCGTCCAATAACTTCTCTAGCCGAGTCGCGGAAAACTTAAGCGGCAGCATTACGTTTTCCACGACCCCCAAGTAAGGAATCAGGTTAAACATTTGAAAAATGAAACCAATATGATCGGCGCGAAATTGATCGCGGTGTGATGGTTTCATGGTGTTAAAATCAGTTCCAGCTATGGAAACCGAACCTTTTTGACTTACCAGCACTCCACCCACCAGCCCTAACAGAGTCGTCTTGCCGCTCCCGCTCGGACCCTTAAGGAAGACTTTTTCACCGCGCCTAATGGCGAGTTCCGAAATTTCCAATGTCGGTTTTGTAGCTCGAGGCCACGTAAAGACTATGTCCTTTGCGTTTACGACAAGAGATGAGTTCATATTATTTCCATGAGAAAGTAGTCGATTTTTTTGTAAGGGTTCCGGCTTTTTGCGAGCCCGCGCCCACGAAGTTCACGTCGATTTTTTCTAAACGAGGGAAGGAATCGAAGAGTTTAACCTGAAGCGACTTGAGTCCGGCTTCATTGTCGCAGGTGATCGTGTAGGACACGGTCAAACTTGCATGCTCTTCATGTTCTTTTGGTTTTGGTGCTGGTTTACCAGCTTTTTTAGCGGCTTTTGCAGCTGCAGCAGCTTCGGCTTCTTCGCGTTCATCCGCCCCTTCTTCCTCGAAAGTTGAGTTGACCTTGCCAACGGCAAATTTACAAGTTCCTCCTTCCACAACAAAGATCGAAGCAGGGTTATTGATAATATTCATCGCATCTGCCATTTTTTTCTTGTCTGGAGCCGTTTTGGCTTCATACTCAAAACCAACGATCGAATCGAGCGGGGATATAAATTCAACCGACAATACCGCTTTTTCTTGAACCACATTCAAAACACCTGCTCCGTGAACATGGGCACCAGCTTTACGATGCTCGGCCGCATGGGCGAAAGTCGCACAAAATAGAGCCGGAAAAACAAATTGCAAACCATTCCATTGACGTGATTTCATCTTAGTGACCTTTCTAAAAGTGTTATGAGCCGAGATAGAGCGTCGTTCCGCAAAAGCCGCAATATGCAGAAAAGAACATTCTTTACTGTCAATTTTGCTTTTATTCACATACGGCGGCCATGATTTACCCATGAAAGCGGCCATTTTCCAAAAAATTGGAACCACTTAATGCGGTAGATGCCTTTCTTAAAAGGAATCTGGTATTTGATTCAAAACCTAGGGGGAATTATGCCGCGGCAGGAGGGCCACGAGCTTGAACAGTCGAAAGGATTTTTCTTTGGAAACTAGTCCCATCGAAGTGGGGGAAGGAAAGTAAAATTGTATTTAATGGAATAGTATAAAGCCGCAAGCCAAAAGCCATGACCAGGATCGATCCTGCCAAATGCAGGAAACTCGAATGGTCTTCAGCATGTGATGTGTGGGATTTATGACCTGGAAGATGAGATTCCAGCTGGCTTTCGAATAGACAACTCAAACTATGTTCGTGTCCATCACCATCATGATGATCACCGATGTGGGCGCCTAAGTTGTTCAAGCATAAAAGTACGAAATAGGTCATTAAAAACAAAAGCACCAAAAGCTTGCGCGACAATAGGCGGCAACTTTTCGATTGAAATGTTTTTTCTTGAATCAATATTTAACCTTTTACGCATAGGCTTTTATTCTTATCGATAATAGGTTATCATTTTCATTAAGTCAATTCTTTTGAAAGAAAAGGAGGCGGCGTATCCAAACGATGGAACGTAAGACCAAGCAAAAAGACGCCATTTGGCAGGTATTCGAAGAAGCCGATCGCCCCCTTTCCCCGCAGGAAGCCTTGGCGGCATGCAAAGAGAGTGTGAGCGGCATTGGATCGGCGACCGTTTATCGAGCGATCAATGACTTTGTTTCAAAGAAAAAACTTGTTCCCGTTGAAATTCCAGGAGGAGGCGCACGCTACGAAGTCATGGGTAAAGCGCATCATCATCATTTTCTGTGTAGGGACTGTGATCGGCTTTTTGAAGTGGAATCGTGTCATGGAAAAATTGATGTCGGCACCCCAAAAGGATTTAAGACAGAACGTCATGAAGTCATCCTTCATGGTCTTTGCATGGAATGTTTAGCTGATTGAAATCACAAACCCTCATTGGGCTAAATGGTTTCTATTCTATCGTTCCATTAGGTAAAACTTTTTAAATAGCTCTCGAAGCGAGGAAAAATGACCGATTCGCAAAAGCTAATAAATGTGCCCGCCATAGCGGGAATGACTCTAACTTTCGTTGCCTTAATTGTTGGGTTAGCCATATGGATGGTGCAGCCAAGTGACGACAAAAAAGTTGATGGGCCTACAAAAGAGGTACATTGGACAGATTTAAGGCAATACGACTTTAAAGCCCATACCGGTCCTGCCTGGCTTTTGGCGTTAAACGGCACCCCAATCAAAATAGCAGGCTATGTGGTTCCCATGGAATCGCGCCCGGTGACCAAGGAATTTGTCTTCGTTCCTGACCAATTGGCTTGTGTTCACGTGCCGCCGCCACCACCCAATCTCATGATTTATGTCCATTCGGACAAGGAAATTAAAATAGACGACTTAGCTGGCCCGCAATGGCTTTTTGGAACCTTGGAAATCACAGATTCCACCAGCCCGTTTGGCCAAATTTCCTACGTAGTTAAATCTAATAAATTGGAAATTTATCGACTTTGAGTTTTATTAAGCTTTAATCATCTATTTTCGTCTCAACTAACCAAAAATCACGCGAACTGATTAGTGACATTTTAGTATGAGTCGTGGACTCAGATTCAATTATTGGCCGAATCCAAATAACCTACCATTGACCAAGCAATGGTTTAGGAGAAGTGTTATGACTCAGACTACCCCCTCACAATCGCAAAATAAGAAAAACAAAAGTGTTAAAATCACGGCTGAAAATCCCGATATCTGTAAGCCGTGTCATTGCGGGGAAACAA
>JADMIO011294209.1_pt1 | contig 29919 bp, 35 predicted proteins | sample 8958161 | NCBI WGS metagenome assembly JADMIO01 (sample SAMN16585339, study PRJNA669376) | soil metagenome | isolation source: Crop rotation soil | place: USA: Cullars Rotation, Alabama | collected 2011 | reverse complement strand
GCCGCGACTTCAAGTCACGTGAATTCCAAGCTTCGGATCCCACTGTGCTGGAAAGCCTTCAACGGCACCGTCGAGGAGGTCGACGACGCCCGCTCGCGGCTCAAGGTGGCGGTGTCCATTTTCGGCCGGGCCACCCCGGTCGAGCTCGAATTCGGCCAGGTCGAAAAGCTTTAGAGTTGTCTCTATAGAAGCGTCCTGTCCGTTGCCCGTTCTCGGCGGCCGGCCCATCCGGGTGTCGCGAACGGAATAACCGCGTGGGAGGTGAGGGCGGTCGCCAGCCGCCAGGATCCGCACCACGCACCCTGACGTGCCGGATGTCCGGCCCAGAGGAGTGAAACATGGCAAAGAAAGTCACTGGCTTTCTGAAATTGCAGGTGCCGGCGGGGGCCGCGAACCCCTCGCCGCCGATCGGTCCCGCGCTCGGTCAGCGCGGCCTCAACATCATGGAGTTCTGCAAAGCGTTCAACGCGCAGACCCAGCAGATGGAGAAGGGGTCGCCGATCCCGGTCGTCATCACCATCTACCAGGACCGTTCCTTCACCTTCGAGATGCGAACGCCGCCCGTGTCGCACTTCCTCAAGAAGGCGGCGAAGATCGAGAGCGGCGCCAAGGCGCCCGGCCGCGACAAGGCCGGTGCGGTGACGAAAGCGCAGGTCAAGGAGATCGCCGAAAAGAAAATGAAGGATCTCAACTGCGACACCGTCGAAGCGGCCATGCGCATGGTCGAGGGCTCGGCCCGTTCGATGGGCATCGAGGTGAGGGAGTGACGGCGATGAGCAAGGTCGGCAAACGCACCCGGGCGGCCCACGACGGCATCGATCCCGCCAAGTTCTACCCGCTCCCCGAAGCGGTGCAGATGATCAAGGACCGCGCCAAGGCGAAGTTCGACGAGACGATCGAGATCGCCATGAATCTCGGCGTCGATCCGCGCCACGCCGATCAGATGGTGCGCGGCGTCGTCAGCCTGCCGAACGGCTCCGGCCGCTCGGTTCGCGTGGCGGTGTTCGCGCGCGGCGCCAAGGCCGACGAGGCCCGGGCCGCCGGAGCCGACGTGGTCGGCGCCGAGGATCTGGTCGAGAAAGTGAATGCGGGCAACATCGACTTCGACCGTTGCATCGCGACGCCCGACCTGATGCCGCTGGTCGGCCGCCTCGGCAAGGTGCTCGGTCCGCGCGGCATGATGCCCAACCCGAAGGTCGGCACGGTCACCATGGACGTCACCGCCGCCGTGAAGGGCGCGAAGGGCGGCTCGGTCGAGTTCCGGGTCGAGAAAGCCGGCATTGTCCATGCCGGGGTCGGCAAGGCCTCGTTCTCGGCCGAGAAGCTGGTCGAGAACATCCGGGCCTTCGCGGACGCCGTGCAGAAGGCCAAGCCGACCGGCGCCAAGGGTCATTTCATCAACCGGATCGCCATCTCCTCGACCATGGGGCCGGGCGTGAAGGTCGAGCCCTCCTCGGTCCTGAGCAGCTAGTGTGGCGGATTTGAAGTTCCTAAGGTTGTGCAGCGAACTCCGATAGGAACTTCAAATCCAAAGCCACACTAGAATCATTAACTTGCTAGTGTCCCTTTGATTCCGAAGTTCGCATCAGAGGCCGCTGCAAAGTATTGCGAACTTCGGAATCGGGACACTAGCGGACCGCTACCCTGGCCGGCCCGGGTGGGATGCTACCGCCCGGCCCGGCTTCGGCCGACCGTCGGGCCCGCAGCCAGCGTTCCGACGCACGCCGGCATAAAGAGGCTTGGCAAAGGCTTGCGGACGCCCTAAATAGGGAGAGTTGGGCGTGCCGGCCCTGAATGTCGGCGCGCCTTTGCGCGTCCTGCGGAAAATACGGCAGTCAGGAACTCATTCCTTTTGGACATCCCGACGGGATTCATCTGAAGGGACGATCCGCCGATTGCGGTGATCCGGAGACGCGCGCGGCCTCCCGGCCAAACCGGGTGGCCAGTCCTGTCCGAGACTGCAGGCGCGAAGGCTTCGGCCGACGCTTAATCCTCGCGGGCCTGCACAGACGGGTGAAGATCGGTTTCGGGGGCAACCCCAGGCCGGTTCGGACCTCGAGTACCCGAATGCGGCGTGCCGCCGACGGGGGGCAGGGCATGTGGAACGTCGTCCTGTCGACCGTCTGTTCGATCGGGACGGCATGTCGCAACCGGCGGCTCTCGTCTTCGGACGCGCCGCCAACCTGAGAGAGCAAGCAGTGGATCGAGCGGCCAAGAAGGAGCTCGTCGCGACGCTCAATGAGGTCTTCAAGTCCTCGAACGTCGTGGTCGTCGCTCACTACGCCGGTCTCACCGTCGCCCAGATGCAGACTCTGCGCAAGCAGATGAAGCAGGCCGGCGCCGCGGTGAAGGTCGCGAAAAACCGTCTCGCCAAGATCGCTCTTGAAGGCACGGATGCGGCCCTTGTCGCGCCCCTTCTCAAGGGGCCGACTGTGATCGCCTATTCGGGCGATCCCATCGCCGCACCCAAGGTCGCCGCCGATTTCGCCAAGGCGCACGAGAAATTCGTGATCCTCGGCGGAGCGATGGGGACCACCTCCCTGAACCCGGATGGCGTGAAGGCGCTCGCCGCCCTTCCGTCCCTCGACGAGCTGCGGGCCAAGATCATCGGGCTCGTCAACGCCCCGGCGACCAAGGTCGCCCAGGTGCTCAACGCGCCGGCCGTCAAGGTCGCCCGCGTGGTTCAGGCCTATGCCGACAAGGGCGAAGCCGCGTGATGCGCTTCGCATACTCGAGTGGTTCGAACCTGAAGGAAGAATGACAAATGGCTGATTTGTCCAACATCGTCGAAGAGTTGTCGAAACTCACGGTCCTCGAGGCGGCGGAACTCGCCAAGATGCTCGAGGAGAAGTGGGGTGTCTCCGCCGCGGCTGCGGTCGCGGTTGCGGCTGCCCCGGGTGGTGCCGCCGCGGCTCCCGCCGAAGAGAAGACCGAGTTCACGGTCGTTCTCGCTGCCGCCGGCGACAAGAAGATCGAAGTGATCAAAGAGGTCCGCGCGCTCACCGGCCTCGGCCTCAAGGAAGCCAAGGACCTCGTCGAAGGTGCTCCCAAGCCCGTGAAGGAAGGGGTTGCCAAGGACGAGGCCGAAAAGATCAAGGCCACTCTTGAAAAAGTCGGAGCGAAGGTCGAACTGAAGTGAGATCGACCTCAAGTCAAAGTGAGAATCAACGCGGGGTTCCGGGAGTAACCACTCCCGGGACTGCCGTGTTCGCCGTTTAGGCGGCGGAACGGCCCGGGCGGACAGCCCGGAGGGACGGAATCATACGGTTTCGGGGTACCCCGGACCGACATCAAGGCGGAGACGTTCGGGGACTCCGCCGATCACGACAGCTTCCGGACTGCGCCCGTTGCGGGCCGCCGGAGGACGCCGCCGCCAGAATCAGGCTGCGGACGGAGCGAGAGGCCACGATGGCACAGACGTTCACTGGTCGCAAACGGGTCCGTAAGTTTTTCGGCAAAATTCACGAAGTGGCGGAGATGCCGAACCTCATCGAGGTTCAGAAGGCGTCTTACGACCAGTTTCTGCTCGTGCAGGAGCCGCCCGGCGGCCGTCCCGACGAGGGCCTGCAGGCCGTCTTCAAGTCTGTGTTCCCGATCTCGGATTTCTCCAACACCGCGCAGCTCGAGTTCGTGCGCTACGAGTTCGAGCCGCCGAAATATGACGTCGACGAGTGCCGCCAGCGCGGCATGACCTATGCGGCCCCGCTCAAGGTGACGCTGCGCCTCATCGTGTTCGATATCGACGAGGAGACCGGCGCGCGCTCCGTGAAGGACATCAAGGAGCAGGACGTCTACATGGGCGACATTCCGCTCATGACGATGAACGGCACCTTCGTGGTGAACGGCACCGAGCGTGTGATCGTTTCGCAGATGCATCGTTCGCCCGGCGTGTTCTTCGATCACGACAAGGGCAAGACGCACTCCTCGGGCAAGCTCCTGTTCGCGGCCCGCATCATCCCGTACCGCGGCTCCTGGCTCGACATCGAGTTCGACGCCAAGGACATCGTGTATGCGCGCATCGACCGGCGCCGGAAGATTCCGGTGACGTCGCTGCTTTATGCGCTCGGCATGGACGCCGAGGAGATCCTCGCCACGTTCTACAAGAAGGTGCTCTACAAGCGCACCAAGGACGGCTGGCGCGTGCCGTTCGATGCCAACCGGCTCAAGGGCTACAAGGCCGTCAACGACCTGGTCGATGCCGATTCGGGCAAGGTCGTGGTCGAGGCCGGCAAGAAGATCACCGTGCGCCAGGCGCGTCAGCTCGCCGAAAAGGGGCTGAAGGCGCTGCGCATGACCGACGAGGAACTCATCGGTCACTACATCGGTGAGGACCTCGTCAATCCGAAGACCGGCGAGATCTACGTCGAGGCTGGCGCGGAGATCACCGAGAAGACCCTGAAGGCGCTGAACGAGGCGGGCTACAAGGAAATCCCGGTCCTCGACATCGACCACGTCAATGTCGGCGCCTACATCCGCAACACGCTCACCGTCGACAAGAACATGACGCGCGAGGACGCGCTGTTCGACATCTATCGGGTGATGCGTCCGGGCGAGCCGCCGACGCTCGACACCGCGCAGGCGATGTTCAATTCGCTGTTCTTCGATCCGGAGCGCTACGACCTTTCCGCGGTCGGCCGCGTCAAGATGAACATGCGTCTCGACCTGCAGGCCGACGACACGGTCCGGGTGCTGCGCAAGGACGACATTCTCGGCGTCATTCGTACACTGGTCGACCTGCGCGACGGCAAGGGCGAGATCGACGACATCGACCATCTCGGCAACCGCCGGGTGCGCTCGGTCGGCGAGCTGATGGAGAACCAGTACCGCATCGGCCTTCTGCGCATGGAGCGGGCGATCAAGGAGCGCATGTCGTCGGTCGATATCGACACCGTCATGCCGCAGGACCTGATCAACGCCAAGCCGGCGGCGGCGGCCGTGCGCGAGTTCTTCGGCTCCTCGCAGCTCTCGCAGTTCATGGACCAGACCAATCCGCTCTCGGAGATCACCCACAAGCGGCGCCTGTCGGCGCTCGGCCCGGGCGGTCTCACGCGCGAGCGCGCGGGCTTCGAGGTGCGCGACGTGCACCCGACGCATTACGGGCGCATCTGTCCGATCGAGACGCCGGAAGGTCCGAACATCGGCCTGATCAATTCGCTCGCGACCTATGCGCGGGTGAACAAGTACGGCTTCGTCGAAACGCCTTATCGCAAGGTGAAGGACGGCCGCGTCACCGACGAGGTCGTCTATCTCTCGGCGATGGAGGAGGGGCGCTATTACGTCGCCCAGGCGAACCAGTCGGTCGACAACCGCGGACGCTTCACCGAAGACCTGATCGTCTGCCGGCACGCCGGCGACGTGCAGATGGTTGCGCCCGACCGCGTCGACTACATGGACGTGTCGCCGAAGCAGCTCGTGTCGGTCGCGGCGGCGCTCATCCCGTTCCTCGAGAACGACGACGCCAACCGCGCGCTCATGGGCTCGAACATGCAGCGCCAGGCAGTGCCGCTCGTGCGCGCGGAAGCGCCGTTCGTCGGCACCGGTATGGAGGGTGTGGTCGCGCGTGACTCGGGTGCTGCTATCGCGGCGCGCCGGACCGGCGTGGTCGACCAGGTCGATGCCACCCGTATCGTCATCCGGGCAACGGAAGATCTCGATCCGACCCGCTCGGGCGTCGACATCTTTCGGCTGCAGAAGTTCCAGCGTTCGAACCAGAACACCTGCATCAACCAGCGTCCGCTGGTGAAGGTGGGCGATCACGTGACGAAGGGCGACATCATCGCCGATGGTCCATCGACCGATCTCGGCGAGCTGGCGCTCGGCCGCAACGTGCTCGTCGCGTTCATGCCGTGGAACGGCTACAACTTCGAAGACTCGATCCTGCTCTCCGAACGGATCGTGAAGGATGACGTCTTCACCTCGATCCACATCGAGGAATTCGAGGTGATGGCCCGCGACACCAAGCTCGGGCCTGAAGAAATCACGCGCGACATCCCGAACGTCTCCGAAGAGGCGCTGAAGAACCTCGACGAGGCGGGCATCGTCTATATCGGCGCCGAGGTGCATGCCGGCGACATCCTGGTCGGCAAGATCACCCCGAAGGGCGAAAGCCCGATGACGCCGGAAGAGAAGCTGTTGCGCGCCATCTTCGGCGAGAAGGCGTCCGACGTGCGCGACACGTCGCTGCGCGTTCCGCCGGGCGTGCAGGGAACGGTCGTCGAGGTGCGCGTGTTCAACCGCCACGGCGTCGACAAGGACGAGCGTGCACTGGCGATCGAGCGCGAGGAGATCGAGCGGCTCGCCAAGGACCGCGACGACGAGCAGGCGATTCTCGACCGTAACGTCTACGGCCGTCTCGCCGAGATGCTCGAAGGGCGGCAGGGCATCGCCGGTCCCAAGGGCTTCAAGAAGGACTCCAAGATCACCCGCGCGGTGCTCGAGGAGTATCCACGCTCGCAGTGGTGGCAGTTCGCCTCGCCGAACGACAAGCTGATGGCCGAGATCGAGGCCATCCGTAAGCAGTACGACGAGAGCAAGAAGGGCCTCGAGCAGCGCTTCCTCGACAAGGTCGAGAAGCTGCAGCGGGGCGACGAGCTGCCGCCCGGCGTGATGAAGATGGTCAAGGTCTTCGTCGCGGTGAAGCGCAAGATCCAGCCCGGCGATAAGATGGCCGGCCGCCACGGCAACAAGGGCGTGGTGTCGAAGATCGTCCCGGCCGAGGACATGCCGTTCCTCGCCGACGGACAGCCCGTCGACATCGTGCTCAATCCGCTAGGCGTGCCGAGCCGCATGAATGTCGGCCAGATCCTCGAGACCCATCTCGGCTGGGCCTGCGCCGGCCTCGGCCAGCGCATCGGTCAGGCGGTCGATGCCTACTACAACCGGCACGACGCCAAGCCGCTGAAGGAGACCTTGAAGAAGGTCTACGGCGAGGACGAGACGATCAAATCGCTCGGCGAAGAGGAGCTGATCGAGCTCGGCGGCAACCTGCGCCATGGCGTTCCGATCGCCACGCCGGTGTTCGACGGCGCCAAGGAGAGCGACATCGAGAAGATGCTCGATCTCGCCGGCCTCGAACATTCTGGCCAGGTCTCGCTCTACGACGGGCGCACCGGCGAGGAGTTCGATCGCAAGGTGACGGTCGGCTTCATCTACATGCTGAAGCTGCATCACCTCGTGGACGACAAGATCCACGCCCGGTCGATCGGCCCCTACAGCCTCGTCACCCAGCAACCGCTCGGCGGCAAGGCGCAGTTCGGCGGCCAGCGGTTCGGCGAAATGGAGGTGTGGGCGCTCGAAGCCTACGGCGCCGCCTACACGCTGCAGGAGATGCTGACGGTGAAGTCGGACGACGTCGCCGGCCGCACCAAGGTGTACGAGGCGATCGTGCGCGGCGACGATACGTTCGAAGCGGGTATCCCCGAGTCCTTCAACGTGCTCGTCAAGGAAATGCGCTCGCTCGGCCTCAATGTCGACCTGCACAATTCCAAGCAGCAGCGAAGCGGCGAGGCCGCCGAAGCGGCCGAATAAGAATGACTGCGACCGGGACGGCGGGACGCCGCCGCCCCGGATTGACAAGCTTGCTAACCTCGGGCGTGCGGCGTGACGAACGCCGGCCCGAGCGGTGGAGACGGCGATGAATCAAGAAGTGATGAATCTCTTCGGCCCGCAGGTACCGGCCCAGGTCTTCGACCAGATCCGGATCTCGATCGCGAGCCCGGAGAAGATTCTGTCCTGGTCTTACGGCGAGATCAAGAAGCCGGAGACCATCAACTACCGGACTTTCAAGCCCGAGCGCGACGGCTTGTTCTGCGCGCGCATCTTCGGGCCGATCAAGGACTACGAGTGCTTGTGCGGCAAGTACAAGCGCATGAAGTACAAGGGAATCATCTGCGAGAAGTGCGGCGTCGAAGTGACCCTCTCGCGCGTGCGGCGCGAGCGCATGGGCCACATCGAACTTGCCGCGCCGGTCGCGCACATCTGGTTTCTGAAGTCGCTGCCGAGCCGCATCGGCCTGCTGCTCGACATGACGCTCAAGGACCTCGAGCGCATCCTCTACTTCGAATACTACGTCGTGCTCGAGCCGGGCCTCACGCCGTTGCAGGATCGTCAGCTCCTCTCGGAGGACGACTACCTGCGCGCGCAGGAGGAATACGGGCCGGACAGCTTCACCGCCATGATCGGCGCTGAGGCGATTCGCGAGATGCTCAAGGCGCTCGATCTCGAGAAGCTCGCGGCCGATCTGCGCAAGGAGATCGCGGAGTCCACCTCCGACCTCAAGCCGAAGAAGCTCGCCAAGCGGCTCAAGCTGATCGAGGCGTTCGTCCAGTCGGGCAACAAGCCGGAGTGGATGATCCTCACCGTCGTTCCGGTGATTCCGCCGGACCTGCGGCCGCTCGTGCCGCTCGACGGCGGGCGCTTCGCGACCTCCGACCTCAACGACCTCTATCGCCGCGTCATCAACCGCAACAACCGGTTGAAGCGCCTGATCGAGCTGCGTGCGCCCGATATCATCATCCGTAACGAGAAGCGGATGCTGCAGGAGGCGGTCGACGCACTGTTCGACAACGGCCGGCGCGGACGCGTCATCACGGGCGCCAATAAGCGGCCGCTGAAGTCGCTCGCCGACATGCTCAAGGGCAAGCAGGGCCGCTTCCGGCAGAACCTGCTCGGCAAGCGCGTCGACTATTCGGGCCGTTCGGTGATCGTCGTCGGTCCCGAGCTCAAGCTGCACCAGTGCGGCCTGCCGAAGAAGATGGCGCTCGAGCTGTTCAAGCCGTTCATCTACTCGCGGCTCGACGCCAAGGGTCTGTCGACCACCGTGAAGCAGGCGAAGAAGCTCGTCGAGAAGGAGAAGCCCGAAGTTTGGGACATTCTCGACGAGGTCATTCGCGAGCATCCCGTGCTGCTCAATCGCGCGCCGACCTTGCACCGCCTGGGCATCCAGGCGTTCGAGCCGGTGCTGATCGAGGGCAAGGCGATTCAGCTGCATCCGCTGGTCTGCGCGGCCTTCAACGCCGACTTCGACGGCGACCAGATGGCCGTGCACGTCCCGCTCTCGCTCGAGGCGCAGCTCGAAGCCCGCGTGCTGATGATGTCGACCAACAACATCCTGCACCCGGCCAACGGCTCGCCCATCATCGTGCCGAGCCAGGACATCGTGCTCGGCCTCTACTATCTGTCGCTGATGCGCGAGGGCGAGCCCGGCGAGGGCAAGCTGTTCGGCGAGATCTCCGAGATCGACCATGCCTTGGCGCAGAAGGTCATCACGCTGCACAGCAAGATCAAGTTCCGCTGGGAAGGCCTGAACGACAAGGGCGAGGAGGTCCGCACCTGGTACGAAACGACGCCGGGTCGGGTGCTGCTCTCCCAGGTGCTGCCGCGCAGCCCCAAGATCCCCTTCGACATCCTCAACAAGCCGATGACGAAGCGCGAGATCTCCAACATGATCGACACGGTCTACCGCCACTGCGGGCAGAAAGAGACCGTGATCTTCTGCGACCGGATCATGGCGCTCGGCTTCCACCACGCGTTCAAGGCCGGCATCTCGTTCGGCAAGGACGACATGGTCGTGCCGAGCTCGAAGTGGAAGATCGTCGACGCGACGCGCGATCAGGCCAAGGAATTCGAGCAGCAGTTCAACGAGGGTCTGATCACCCAGGGCGAGAAGTACAACAAGGTGGTCGACGCCTGGTCGAAGTGCACCGAGCAGATCGCCGACGAAATGATGCGCGAAATCTCGGCGGTGCGCAAAGACGAGAAGACCGGGCGCGAAGTCCCGATCAACTCGATCTACATGATGGCGCACTCCGGTGCCCGCGGTTCGCCGGCACAGATGCGTCAGCTCGCCGGCATGCGCGGCCTCATGGCCAAGCCGTCGGGTGAGATCATCGAGAGCCCGATCATTTCCAACTTCAAGGAGGGACTGTCGGTTCTCGAGTACTTCAACTCGACGCACGGCGCCCGCAAGGGTCTTGCCGACACGGCGCTCAAGACGGCGAACTCGGGCTATCTCACCCGCCGTCTCGTCGACGTGGCGCAGGACTGCATCATCACGACCGAAGACTGCGGCACGACGGCGGGCATCAAGGTGCGCGCCATCATCGACGCCGGCCAGGTCGTGGCCTCGCTCGCGAGCCGCATCCTCGGTCGCACGACCGCGGAGGATCTGCGCGACCCGGCGACGCCGGACAAGGTCCTGGTTCCGCGCGGAACGCTGCTCGGCGAGCCCGAGGTGGAGGCGATCACCCGCTCCGGCATCCAGGAGGTGCGCATCCGCTCGGTGCTCACCTGCGACACGACCAGCGGCGTGTGCGCCATGTGCTACGGGCGCGATCTCGCCCGCGGCACGCCGGTCAACATGGGCGAAGCGGTGGGCGTCATCGCCGCTCAGTCGATCGGCGAGCCGGGCACGCAGCTCACGATGCGGACCTTCCACATCGGCGGTGCGGCGCAGATCTCCGAGCAGTCGATCATCGACTCGAACTTCGACGGCACGATCCGGATCAAGAACAAGAACGTGATGCGAAACTCCGACAGCGAGATGATCGCCATGGGGCGCAACATGGCGATCGTGGTGGTCGATCAGGACGGGACCGAGCGCGCGGTGCACCGCGTGCAGTACGGTTCGCGCCTGCGCGTCGAGGACGGCGACAAGATCAAGCGCGGCCAGCGTCTCGCCGAGTGGGATCCGTACACCCGGCCGGTGCTCACCGAGGTCGAAGGCACGATCGGCTTCGAGGACCTGGTTGAAGGTCAGTCGATGTCGGAGTCGCTCGACGAATCGACCGGTATCGCCAAGCGCGTCGTCATCGACTGGCGTGCGGGCTCGGCGCGTGGTCAGCAGGATCTCCGTCCGGCCATTGTCATCAAGGGCAAGGACGGCAAGATCCTCAAGCTGAGCCGCGGTGGCGAGGCGCGCTACCAGCTCGCGGTCGACGCGATCATCTCGGTCGATCCGGGCGGCAAGGTGAAGGCGGGCGACGTCATCGCCCGTATCCCGACCGAGAGCGCCAAGACGCGCGACATCACCGGCGGTCTGCCGCGGGTCGCGGAACTGTTCGAGGCTCGTCGTCCGAAGGAAGCGGCGGTCATCGCCGAGACCTCCGGCACGGTGCGCTTCGGCCGCGACTACAAGAATAAGCGGCGGATCACGATCGAGCCGACCGACAAGACCGAGGAGCCGAGGGAATATCTCATTCCCAAGGGCAAGCACATCCACCTGCAGGATGGCGATGTCATCGAGAAGGGCGACTTCATCGTCGAGGGCAACCCGGCACCGCACGACATCCTGGCCATCAAGGGCGTCGAGGAGCTCGCCGCCTATCTGGTGAACGAGATCCAGGAGGTCTATCGGCTGCAGGGCGTCAATATCAACGACAAGCACATCGAGGTGATCGTCCGGCAGATGCTGCAGAAGGTCGAGATCGACGATTCCGGCGAGACCGACCTGATTCAAGGCGAGCAGATCGACAAGATCGAATTCGACGAGGTCAACGCCAAGGCGAAGGAGGAGGGGCGGAAGCCGGCTCAGGCGCACCCGGTCCTGCTCGGCATCACCAAGGCGTCGCTGCAGACCCGCTCGTTCATCTCGGCGGCGTCGTTCCAGGAGACGACCCGCGTCCTCACCGAGGCGGCGGTCAACGGCAAGGCCGACACGCTCGACGGCCTCAAGGAGAACGTCATCGTCGGACGGCTGATCCCGGCCGGCACCGGCGCGGTGATGAACGAACTCCGCGAGGTGGCGGGCAAGCGCGACCAGCTCATTCTCGACGAGCGCGAGAAGGATCAGGCCAAGGCCAGCGAGGCCGCGCAGCTCCCGGCGGCCGAATAGCCGTACGGCCCGAGAGGTCTGAGAAAGACATTCGAGAGGCCGCCTCCGGGCGGCCTCTCTGCGTTGGAAATGCCCCTGTCGGGACCCACGTTTCCGCTCGCTCGGATACCGGATCGGCCCTTGCCCGCCGCCGGAACGAGGGCCTCGGTTCGGGAGCGCGAAAAGGCAGGCAAGCGGCTGTGATTGGGCGGTTTTCGGGCTTTCTTCTCTTGACTTGCCGGGAATCGGCCGATACAACCCGCCCACTTTGCGGCAGGCGGTGAGTTTCGCCCGTCGGAACGGCAGCACCCAGCTCCATCCAAGCCTTTGAGAGTCCAGCACTCTCGACGAGCACCCGGGCCGGGCACCAGCCTCGACGAATGACACTCAAACGCTGCCTCTGACGTCGACTGTCAGATCTGCAAGCACACGATCGCGATGTCTTGAGCATCGCGGTCCTCTGTCGACGGAGCGCCATTTCGCCGAGGCGGATGGCGCGATTTCGTTTTGCGCGTGGCACGCCGCGCGTGACTGCAACGCCGGGGGCCGCGTGCCCCGTCAAGAGGGTGAAGGCCAGCGATGCCGACGATCAATCAGTTGATCCGCAAGCCGCGGGTGGCGCAGAAGGCGCGCAAGAAGGTGCCGGCGCTGCAGCAGAGCCCGCAGAAGCGCGGCGTGTGCACGCGCGTCTACACCACGACCCCGAAGAAGCCGAACTCGGCGCTGCGCAAGGTCGCCAAGGTGCGCCTGACCAACGGCTTCGAGGTCATCGGTTACATTCCGGGTGAGGGCCACAATCTGCAGGAGCACTCGGTCGTCATGATCCGCGGCGGCCGCGTCAAGGACCTGCCCGGCGTGCGCTACCACATCCTGCGCGGCGTCCTCGATACCCAGGGCGTCAAGAACCGCAAGCAGCGTCGTTCGAAATACGGCGCCAAGCGACCCAAGTAATGCGTGGAGCCTGAGCGATGTCCCGCCGTCACGGTGCCGAAAAACGCGAGATCCTGCCGGACCCGAAATACGGGAACCTGGTGGTGACCAAGTTCATGAACTCGATCATGTACGCCGGCAAGAAGTCGGTGGCCGAGGGCATCGTGTACGGTGCGCTGGACATCATCGAAGGCAAGACCAAGCAGAATCCGCTGAGCGTGTTCGAGCAGGCGCTCGACAACGTGATGCCGTCGATCGAAGTGCGCTCGCGCCGCGTGGGTGGCGCAACCTATCAGGTTCCGGTCGAAGTGCGTCACGACCGCCGGCAGGCGCTCGGCATTCGCTGGCTCATTTCGGCCGCGCGCGAGCGCAACGAGAAGACCATGACCGAGCGGCTCTCGGCCGAGCTGCTCGATGCGTCGAACAACAGGGGGAACGCCGTCAAGAAGCGCGAGGACACTCACCGGATGGCGGAAGCCAACCGCGCGTTCTCGCACTACCGCTGGTGATCCGGCGGATTTGAAGTCGTAGAGGATTCCCCATGCCCCGCAGTCACCCGATCGAGGACTATCGCAATTTCGGCATCATGGCCCACATCGATGCCGGAAAGACGACGACGACCGAGCGCATCCTCTATTACACGGGAAAGAGCCACAAGATCGGCGAGGTCCATGAGGGCGCGGCCACCATGGACTGGATGGAGCAGGAGCAGGAGCGCGGCATCACCATCACGTCGGCCGCGACGACCGCTTTCTGGAAGGGCAAGCGTCTCAACATCATCGACACGCCCGGCCACGTCGACTTCACCATCGAGGTGGAGCGTTCGCTGCGCGTGCTCGACGGCGCCGTCTGCGTCCTCGATTCGAACCAGGGCGTGGAGCCACAGACAGAGACTGTCTGGCGCCAGGGCGACAAGTACAAGGTTCCGCGCATCGTCTTCTGCAACAAGATGGACAAGATCGGTGCCGACTTCTTCCGCTGCCTGTCCGACATCGTCGATCGGCTGGGCGCGAAGCCGGTCGCGATCCAGCTTCCCATCGGGTCGGAGAGCCAGTTCCGCGGCATAGTCGACCTCGTGCGCATGATCGCCGTGGTGTGGGACGACGACGCGCTCGGCGCCAACTACCGCGACACCGAAATTCCCGCCGACCTTCTCGATCAGGCGAAGGAATACCGTGAGAAGATGATCGAGGCGGCAGTCGAGCTCGATGACGACGCCATGACCGCCTATCTGGAGGGTAAGGAGCCCGACGAAGAGACGCTCAAGCGTCTGCTGCGCAAAGCCGTCGTCACTGGCGCCTTCTATCCGGTGCTGTGCGGCTCGGCTTTCAAGAACAAGGGCGTGCAGCCGCTGCTCGACGCGGTGGTCGATTATCTTCCCTCGCCGCTCGACGTGCCGCCGATCAAGGGCATCGATCCGAACAACGGCGAGGAAGTGGTGCGCAAGCCGGCCGATAACGAGCCGATGTCGCTGCTCGCCTTCAAGATCATGGACGATCCGTTCGTCGGCACGATCACGTTCTGCCGCATCTATTCGGGCAAGCTCGAAAGCGGCACCGGGGTTATCAACTCGACGAAGGAACGCAAGGAGCGCATCGGCCGCATGCTGCTGATGCACGCCAACAACCGCGAGGACATCAAGGAAGCCTATGCGGGAGACATCGTGGCGCTCGCGGGTCTCAAGGAAGTCCGCACCGGCGACACGCTGTGCGATCCGCAGAAGCAGGTGATCCTCGAGAAAATGGAATTCCCCGATCCGGTCATCGAGATCGCGATCGAGCCGAAATCGAAAGCGGACCAGGAGAAGCTCGGCATCGCGCTCTCCAAGCTCGCGGCTGAAGATCCTTCGTTCCGCGTCTCGACCGATCAGGAATCCGGCCAGACCATCCTCAAGGGCATGGGCGAGCTTCACCTCGACATCAAGGTCGACATCCTCAAGCGGACCTACAAGGTCGAAGCCAATATCGGCGCCCCGCAGGTGGCCTATCGCGAGAAGATCACGCGGGCGACGACCGTCGACTACACGCACAAGAAGCAGACCGGCGGTTCGGGTCAGTTCGCGCGCGTGAAGATCGTGGTCGAGCCGACCGAGCCCGGCACCGGCTTTGCGTTCGAGAACAAGATCGTCGGCGGCTCCGTTCCGAAGGAGTACATTCCCGGCGTCGAGAAGGGTCTCGAGTCCGTGCTCGGCTCCGGCGTGCTCGCTGGCTTCCCGGTCGTCGACCTGAAGACGACGCTCGTCGACGGCGCCTATCACGACGTCGACTCCTCGGCGCTCGCCTTCGAGATCGCGTCGCGCGCGGCGCTGCGCGAGGCGCTGCAGAAGGGCGGCTCGGTGCTGCTCGAGCCGATCATGAAGGTCGAGGTGGTGACGCCCGAGGACTACACCGGGTCCGTCATCGGCGACCTCAATTCGCGGCGCGGGCAGATTCAGGGCCAGGACATGCGCGGCAACGCCAACGTCATCAACGCGATGGTGCCGCTCGCCAACATGTTCGGTTACGTCAACACGTTGCGCTCCATGAGTCAGGGGCGCGCAACCTTCACCATGCAGTTCGATCACTACGAACAGGTACCGCAGAACGTCGCGCAGGAAGTTCAGGCCAAGTTCGCCTGACGCGTTCATCATCTTCCAGCCTAGCGCTGCTTGAAGGCAACGGAGAGTTCCATGGCCAAGGAAAAATTCGAGCGTACGAAGCCGCACTGCAACATTGGGACGATCGGGCACGTGGACCACGGCAAGACGTCGTTGACGGCAGCGATCACGAAGGTGCTGGCGGAGCAGGGCAAGGCGCAGTTCACGGCGTACGACCAGATCGACAAGGCGCCGGAAGAGAAGGCGCGCGGCATCACGATCTCGACCGCGCATGTCGAGTACGAGACCGACAAGCGGCACTACGCGCATGTCGACTGCCCCGGGCACGCCGACTACGTGAAGAACATGATCACCGGCGCGGCGCAGATGGACGGGGCGATCCTGGTGGTGTCGGCAGCCGACGGGCCGATGCCGCAGACGCGCGAGCACATCCTGCTCGCCCGCCAGGTCGGTGTGCCGGCGCTGGTCGTGTTCATGAACAAGGTCGACATGGTGGACGACCCGGAGCTGCTCGAGCTGGTCGAGCTCGAGGTGCGCGAGCTGCTCTCGAAGTACAATTTCCCCGGCGACAAGATCCCGGTGGTCAAGGGCTCGGCCCTGATGGCGCTCGAGGACAAGAACCCGGAGCAGGGCAAGAACGCCATCATGGAGCTGATGAAGGCGGTGGACGAGTACATTCCGCAGCCGGAGCGTCCGAAGGACCAGGCGTTCCTGATGCCGGTCGAGGACGTGTTCTCGATCTCCGGCCGCGGCACGGTGGTGACCGGGCGCATCGAGCGCGGGATCGTCAAGGTCGGCGACGAAGTGGAGATCGTCGGGCTCAAGGCGACCACCAAGACGACGATCACCGGGGTCGAGATGTTCCGCAAGCTGCTCGACCAGGGCGAGGCGGGCGACAACGTCGGCTGCCTGCTGCGCGGGACCAAGCGCGAGGAGGTCGAGCGCGGCCAGGTTCTGTGCAAGCCGGGCTCGGTCAAGCCGCACACCAAGTTCAAGGCCGAGGCCTACATCCTCACCAAGGAGGAGGGGGGCCGGCACACGCCGTTCTTCACCAACTACCGTCCGCAGTTCTACTTCCGCACGACCGACGTGACCGGGGTGGTGCATCTGCCGGAGGGGACCGAGATGGTGATGCCGGGCGACAACATCACGATGACGATCGAGCTGATCGTGCCGATCGCCATGGAGGAGAAGCTGCGCTTCGCCATCCGCGAAGGCGGCCGCACGGTCGGCGCCGGCGTCGTCGCCTCCATCATCGAGTAAAGGTGGCGCAGGAGGCGCGGGACACCGCACTTCTCGCCGTGGAGACAGCCCAATGAATGGTCAGAACATCCGCATCCGGCTCAAGGCGTTCGATCACCGCATTCTCGACGCCTCGACGCGCGAGATCGTGGCGACCGCCAAGCGCACCGGTGCACAGGTGCGCGGGCCTATCCCGCTGCCGACCAAGATCGAGAAGTTCACCGTGAACCGCTCGCCGCACATCGACAAGAAGAGCCGCGAGCAGTTCGAGATGCGCACACACAAGCGGCTGCTCGACATCGTCGATCCGACGCCGCAGACCGTGGACGCGCTGATGAAGCTCGATCTCGCCGCCGGTGTCGACGTCGAGATCAAGCTCTGAGCCGGTCGGGACGGCGCTAGTTGAGGATGACGCAGATGCGTTCCGGAGTGATCGCACAGAAATTGGGGATGACCCGCGTCTATACCGAGGCGGGGGAGCACGTGCCGGTGACGGTGCTGCGCCTCGCCAATTGCCAGGTCGTGGCCCATCGCAGCCCCGAGAAGGACGGCTACGTGGCGTTGCAGCTCGGCTCGGGCACGCGCAAGGTCAAGAACGTGGTCAAGGCCGAGCGCGGTCATTTCGCCCGCGCCAAGGTCGAGCCCAAGCGCGAAGTGGCGGAGTTCCGCGTCAGTGCGGACGCGCTGATCCCGGTGGGTGCCGAGATCACCGCGGACCATTTCGTCGTCGGCCAGTTCGTCGACGTGACGGGGACTTCGATCGGTAAGGGCTTTGCCGGCGGCATGAAGCGCTGGAACTTCGGCGGTCTGCGCGCCTCGCACGGCGTGTCGATCTCGCACCGTTCCATCGGTTCGACCGGCGGTCGCCAGGACCCCGGCAAGACCTTCAAGAACAAGAAGATGCCCGGCCATCTGGGCGTCGAGCGGGTGACCACGCTCAATCTGCGCGTGGTGCAGACCGACGTCGAACGCGGCCTCATCCTGGTCGAGGGCGCAGTGCCCGGCGCCAAGGGCGGCTGGATCACCGTGCGGGACGCGGTGAAAAAGTCATTGCCGAAGGATGCGCCGAAGCCCGGCAAGTTCCGGCTGCAGGACGCCGCAGGCGGCGCCGAGCCGGCGGCTGCGGCCGAGCCCGCGCAGCAGGAGGGTGCGTGATATGGAGCTGAAGATCACGACGCTCGACGGCAAGGCGGCCGGATCGGTCACGCTGTCCGACGCCATCTTCGGCCTCGAGCCGCGCGCCGATCTCGTGCAGCGCTGCGTCGTCTGGCAGCTTGCCAAGCGTCAGCGCGGCACGCATGCGGTGAAGAACCGCGCTGACATCACGCGCACCGGCAAGAAGATGTACAAGCAGAAGGGCACGGGCAGTGCCCGCCACGGCTCGGCGCGCGTAAACCTTTTCCGCGGCGGCGGTCGCTCGTTCGGCCCGCTGGTGCGCAGCCACGCGATCGACCTGCCCAAGAAGGTGCGCGCGCTGGCGCTCAAGCACGCGCTCTCTGCCAAGGCCCGCGACGGCGGCATCGTCGTCATCGACAAGGCCGCGGTCGACGAGGCGAAGACCAAGGCGCTGAAGACCCGGTTCGAGAAGCTCGGGCTCGACAATGCGCTGATCGTCGACGGCAGCGAGATGGATGCGAATTTCCAGCTCGCCGCGCGCAACCTGCCCAACATCGACGTCCTGCCGATCCAGGGCATCAACGTCTACGACATCATGCGCCGCACGAAGCTCGTTCTGACCAAGGCGGCGGTCGATGCGCTGGAGGCGCGCTTCAAATGACGACGACCGATCCGCGCCACTACGACGTCATCGTCTCTCCGGTGATCACCGAAAAGGCCACGCTCGCCTCCGAGCGCAACCAGGTGATCTTCAAGGTGCGCAAGACCGCGACCAAGCCGCAGATCAAGGAAGCGGTAGAGAAGCTGTTCGACGTGAAGGTGAGAAGCGTCAACACGCTGGTCCGCAAGGGCAAGAAGAAGGCGTTCCGCGGTTCGCTCGGCGAGCAGTCGGATGTGAAGAAAGCGATCGTGACCCTCGAAGAGGGCCACCGGATCGACGTGACGACGGGTCTGTGAGCGGGTTCGGAGCAGCACCATGGCACTCAAGAAGTACAAACCCGTCACGCCGAGTCAGCGTCAGCTCGTGCTCGTCGACCGTTCGGCGCTCTACAAGGGCAAGCCGGTCAAGACGCTGACCGAAGGCAAGACCGGAACGGGTGGCCGCAACAATAACGGCCGCATCACGGTGCGTTTCCGCGGCGGCGGCCACAAGAAGACCTACCGCACGATCGACTTTAAGCGGCATAAGTTCGATAAGCCGGCGCGTGTCGAGCGCATCGAGTACGATCCGAACCGGACCGGCTTCATCGCGCTGCTCAAGTACGAGGACGGCGAGCTCTCCTACATTCTGGCGCCACAGCGCCTCGCCGAGGGCGACACGGTGGTGTCGGGCGAGCACGTCGACGTGAAGCCCGGCAACGCGATGCCGATGGGCAACATGCCGATCGGCACCATCGTGCACAACATCGAGCTCAAGATGGGCAAGGGCGGGCAGTTGGCGCGCTCGGCCGGCGGCTACGCGCAGATCGTCGGCCGCGACCAGGAATACGTCATCCTGCGGCTCAACTCGGGCGAGCAGCGTCTGGTGCATGGCCGCTGCATGGCGACGGTCGGGGCGGTCTCGAACCCCGACCACATGAACATCTCCATCGGCAAGGCCGGCCGTACGCGCTGGCTCGGCCGTCGGCCGCACAACCGCGGCGTCGCGATGAACCCGGTCGATCATCCGCACGGCGGCGGCGAAGGCCGCACTTCCGGCGGACGTCATCCGGTCACCCCGTGGGGTTTCCCCACCAAGGGCAAGAAGACGCGCAAGAACAAGTCGACCAACAAGTTCATCATTTCGAGCCGCCACGCGCGGAAGAAGAAGTAACGAGGGCAGCCCATGGCGCGTTCGGTTTGGAAAGGTCCGTTCGTCGACGGCTATCTGCTCAAGAAGGCGGAGGCCGCGCGTTCGTCGGGCCGGCACGACGTGATCAGGACCTGGAGCCGTCGTTCGACGATCCTGCCGCAGTTCGTCGGGCTGACCTTCGGGGTCTACAACGGCCACAAGCACATCCCGGTGCTCGTCACCGAGGAGATGGTCGGCCACAAGTTCGGCGAGTTCTCGCCGACGCGCACCTTCCACGGCCACTCGGCCGACCGGAAGGCGAAGCGCGCAACGTGACGCGAGGGAGCAGGCGATGAGCAAGAAGGCGCGCGAACGCAGCCTGGCCGACAACGAGGCCAAGGCGGTCGCCCGGATGCTTCGGATCAGCCCGCAGAAGCTCAATCTCGTGGCGCAGTTGATCCGCGGCAAGAAGGTCGCGACCGCGCTCGCCGATCTCGAGTTCTCGCGCAAGCGCATCGCCAAGGACGTGCGCAAGTGCCTGGAGTCGGCGATTGCCAACGCGGAGAACAATCACGATCTCGACGTCGACGATCTGGTCGTCGCCGAGGCGCACGTGGGCAAGGGACTGGTGATCAAGCGTTTCGTCCCGCGCGGCCGCGGCCGCGTCGGACGCATTTTCAAGCCGTTCTCGCAACTGACGATCGTGGTTCGTCAGGTCGAGGCGAGCGCCTAGACGGCAGGGTTAAGGAGAGGACCGATGGGTCAGAAGGTCAATCCGATCGGCTTGCGGCTCGGCATCAACCGGACGTGGGACTCGCGCTGGTTCGCCGGCAAGAACGAATACGGCAAGCTCCTGCACGAGGACATGGAGATCCGCCGCGAACTGATGAAGAGCCTCAAGCAGGCTGCGGTGTCGAAGATCGTGATCGAGCGTCCGCACAAGAAGTGCCGGGTGACGATCTATTCGGCGCGCCCGGGCGTGGTCATCGGCAAGAAGGGCGCCGACATCGAGAAGCTGCGCAAGAAGGTCGCCGACCTCACCGATTCCGACGTGGTGATCAACATCATCGAGATTCGCAAGCCGGAACTCGACGCTCAGCTCGTCGCCGAATCGATCGCCCAGCAGCTCGAGCGGCGCGTCGCCTTCCGTCGCGCCATGAAGCGCGCAGTTCAGTCGGCGATGCGGCTCGGCGCCGACGGCATCCGCATCAACTGCTCGGGACGGCTCGGCGGCGCCGAGATCGCCCGCATGGAATGGTACCGCGAGGGCCGCGTGCCGCTGCACACGCTGCGCGCCGACGTCGACTATGGCGTCGCCGCCGCGTTCACCACCTACGGCACCTGCGGGGTCAAGGTCTGGATCTTCAAGGGCGAGATCCTCGAGCACGATCCGATGGCGCAAGACAAGCGGCTCACCGAGGGCGACGCCGGCCGTCCGCGCCGCGACGCGGCCTGAGCCGAGGAAGAATAAGAGAGACGTTCAGCCATGCTGCAACCGACGCGCACCAAGTTTCGCAAGGCCCACAAGGGCCGCATTCACGGCGTCGCCACGAGCGGAGCCGAGCTGAGCTTCGGGCAGTACGGGCTCAAGGCGCTCGAGCCCGATCGGGTCAGCGCGCGCCAGATCGAGGCGGCTCGCCGCGCCATGACGCGCCACATGAAGCGCGCCGGCCGCGTGTGGATCCGGGTGTTCCCGGACGTGCCGGTCTCCAAGAAGCCGCTCGAAGTCCGCATGGGCTCGGGCAAGGGCGCGCCGGAGCTGTGGGTCTGCCGCGTGAAGCCCGGCCGCATCATGTTCGAGATCGACGGCGTTCCGATCCAGCTCGCCCGCGAGGCGCTGGCGCTCGCCGCCGCCAAGCTGCCGATCAAGACGCGCTTCGTTGCGCGCATCGCGGAGTGATGTCGATGAAGGGCGTCATGGATACCGGTGACCTGCGGGCGATGAGCTCCGACCAGCTCGACGACGAGCTTCTCAAGCTCAAGAAGGAGCAGTTCAATCTCCGCTTCCAGCGGGCGACCGGACAGCTCGAGAACACAGCGCGCGTGCGGGAAGTCCGCCGCAACATCGCGCGCGTCCGAACCATCGCGCAGCAGAAACGCGGCGCCCAGACGAAGTCGAAGTGAGGAGAGCCAGATGCCGAAGCGAATGCTCCAGGGCATCGTGGTGAGCGACAAGCAGGCGAAGACGGTCATCGTCCGTGTCGAGCGTCGCTTCACGCATCCGGTGCTGAAGAAAACGGTGCGGCGGTCGAAGAAGTATCACGCGCACGACGAGAAGAACGAATTCTCGGTCGGCGACGTGGTGTGGATCGAGGAACACCGCCCCGTGTCGAAACTCAAGCGCTGGGCTGTCGTCCAGGGCGAGAAAAAAGCGAAGTGAGCGCGTCGCGCGCGCATAACAGAGGACGAGGTGCATCATGATCCAGATGCAGACCAACCTCGACGTGGCGGACAATTCCGGCGCGCGCCGCGTCATGTGCATCAAGGTGCTGGGCGGTTCGAAGCGGAAATACGCCACGATCGGCGACGTCATCGTCGTGTCGGTCAAGGAGGCGATCCCGCGCGGGCGCGTGAAGAAGGGTGATGTGATGAAGGCCGTCGTGGTGCGGGTGGCGAAGGACATCCGCCGTGCCGACGGGTCGATCATCCGTTTCGACCGTAACGCGGCGGTGCTGATCAACCCGCAGATGGAGCCGGTCGGCACCCGTATCTTCGGACCGGTTCCGCGCGAGCTGCGCGCCAAGAACCACATGAAGATCATCTCGCTCGCCCCGGAGGTGCTGTAATGGCCGCCAAGATCCGCAAGGGCGACAAGGTCGTCGTGCTCACCGGGCGCGACAAGGGCCGCACCGGCGAGGTGATCGAGGTGCGCCCGACCGAGAACCGCGCGCTGGTGCGCGGCGTGAACATGGTCAAGCGCCATCAGCGCCAGACCGGGACGCAGGAGGGCGGCATCATCTCCAAGGAGGCGCCGGTCCACCTGTCCAACATCGCGATCGCCGATCCGAAGGACGGCAAGCCGACGCGCGTCGGCTTCAAGATCCATTCGGACGGAAAGAAAGTGCGGATCGCCAAGCGTTCGGGAGTCGAGATCGATGGCTGAGACGCAAGCACCGCGCCTGAAGGCGCACTACGACGGCGTCGTGAAGGCGGAACTCGTCAAGCAGTTCGGCTACAAGAACAAGCTCGAAGTGCCGGTGATCGAGAAGGTCGTCGTCAACATGGGCATCGGCGAAGCCGTCGCCGACCGCAAGAAAGTCGAGGCGGCCGCCAACGATCTCGCCCTCATCACCGGTCAGCGACCGGTGATCACGAAGTCGCGCAAGTCGATCGCCACGTTCAAGCTGCGCGAAGGCCAGGCGATCGGCTGCAAGGTGACGCTGCGCAAGGCGCGCATGTACGAGTTCCTCGACCGCCTCGTGAATATCGCCCTGCCGCGCGTGCGCGACTTCCGCGGGCTCAATCCGAAGAGCTTCGACGGCCGCGGCAACTACAGCCTGGGCATCCGGGAGCACATCATCTTCCCGGAGATCGACTACGACAAGGCGGCGGAAGTCTGGGGCATGGACATTACGGTCTGCACGACGGCGCGCAGTGACGACGAGGCGCGCGCGCTTCTGGCGGGCTTCAATTTTCCTTTCCGGCAGTGAGGCGGCACGACCGTCCTCAAACGCGGAGACGCAGGAGACCCGAATGGCGAAGAAGAGTTCGATCGAGAAGAACAATCGCAGGCGGAAGCTGGCGAAGCAGTTCTCCGGCCGTCGCTCGCGGCTGAAGGCGATCGTGGACGACAAGACGCGGCCGATGGAGGAGCGGTTCGAGGCGGCGCTCAAGCTCGCCGCCCTGCCGCGCAACTCGTCGGCAACCCGCATCCGCAATCGCTGCGAGGTGACGGGGCGGCCGCGCGCGTTCTACCGCAAGCTCAAGATGAGCCGTATCGCGCTGCGGGAGCTCGGCTCCAAGGGGCTGATCCCCGGTCTGGTGAAGTCGAGTTGGTGAGGAGGATCGCACGATGGCTCTGAACGATCCGCTCGGCGATATGTTCACCCGCATCCGCAACGGGCAGATGCGCAACAAGCCGAAGGTCTCGACTCCCGGCTCGAAGCTGCGCGTGAGCGTGCTCGAAGTGCTCAAGAGCGAGGGTTATATTCGCGGCTATGCCAGCATCGAGCGCGAGGGGCGCACCGAACTCGAGATCGAGCTGAAGTATTTCGACGGCGAGCCGGTGATCCGCGACATCGCGCGCGTGTCGAAGCCCGGCCGACGGGTCTACGCCTCGGTCAAGAACTTGCCGCGCATCAACAACGGTCTCGGCATTTCGATTCTCTCGACCCCGAAGGGCGTCATGGCCGATCACGAGGCCCGCGACGCCAATGTCGGCGGCGAGATCCTCTGTACGGTGTTCTGACGGGAAAACGCACATGTCTCGTATCGGCAAGAGAGCGGTCGCGGTTCCCTCCGGCGTCACCGCCAACGTCGAAGGCCAGGTGGTGAAGGTGAAGGGGCCGAAAGGCGCCATGCAGATCCGCCTGCCCGATGAAGTCGCCGTGAAGGTGGACGGCGGCGGGATCAAGGTCGATCCGCGCAACGAGAGCAAGCGCGCCCGCTCCATGTGGGGCACTTCGCGCACGCTCGTCTCCAACCTGGTGACCGGGGTCACGAAGGGTTTCGAGCGTCGGCTCGAAATCACCGGCGTCGGCTATCGCGCGGCGGTGCAGGGCAAGAACCTGCAGCTCTCGCTCGGCTACAGCCACGAGGTGCTCTATCCCATCCCCGAGGGGATCGCGGTCGCGACGCCGAAGCCGACGGAAATCGTCGTCACCGGCATGGACCGCCAGAAGGTCGGCCAGGTCGCGGCGGAGATCCGCGCCTATCGGGGTCCCGAGCCCTACAAGGGCAAGGGCGTGAAGTACGCGAACGAGTACATCTTCCGCAAGGAAGGCAAGAAGAAGTAACGGGAGCTGGCGATGGCGAACCTCAGTCGACGGGTCGAGCGGCGCAAGGCGCGGGTGCGCCGGGCGGTCAAGCTCGCCGCCGGAAGCCGCCTGCGGCTTTCGGTGTTCCGCTCGTCGAAGCACATCTATGCGCAGGTGATCGACGATCGCAAAGGCGAGACGCTCGCCTCCGCCTCCTCGCTCGAGAAGTCGATGCGCGACGGACTCAAGTCTGGCGCCAACGTCGATGCGGCGAAGGCGGTCGGCAAGCTGATCGCCGAGCGCGCGCTCGGCAAGGGCGTCAAGGACGTGACCTTCGACCGCGGCAGCTACATCTATCACGGCCGGATCAAGGCGCTCGCGGACGCGGCGCGCGAGGGCGGCCTCAACTTCTGACAGGACGATGATCGGGCGCGGGCCCGAACGGAAACGGATACATCCTCATGGCACGTGAACGCGAACGCGATCGGGAAGAGCGGGACAGCGAGTTCACCGACAAGCTCGTCCACATCAACCGTGTCGCCAAGGTGGTGAAGGGTGGCCGGCGCTTCGGCTTCGCCGCCCTCGTCGTCGTCGGCGACCAGAAGGGCCGGGTCGGTTTCGGTCACGGCAAGGCGCGCGAGGTTCCGGAAGCGATCCGCAAGGCGACCGATGCGGCCAAGCGCAGTCTCGTGCGCGTGCCGCTGCGCGAGGGACGCACGCTGCATCACGACGTCGCCGGGCGCCATGGCGCCGGCAAGGTCTACCTGCGCGCGGCTCCAGCCGGCACCGGCATCATCGCCGGCGGTCCGATGCGCGCCGTTTTCGAGACGCTCGGCATGCAGGACGTCGTCGCCAAGTCGATCGGCTCGTCCAATCCGTACAACATGGTGCGGGCGACGTTCGATGCGCTCAAGCGCCAGGATTCCCCGCGCACGGTCGCGGCCCGGCGGAACATCAAGGTCTCGGCTCTGCAGGCGCGGCGGCGCGACGTCGCCGGCGAGCAGGCGGCCGATTGACATCCGAAGAGGTTTCGCGGGAGCCCGCTATGGCGAAAGCAAACAAGACCCTCAAGGTCGAGCAGATCCGCAGCCCGATCCGGCGCGAGCAGACTCAGCGCGCGACCCTGATCGGGCTCAATCTCAACCGCATCGGCCGCGTCTCCGAATTGCCGGATACGCCGGCGGTGCGCGGAATGATCGCAAAAGTGCAGCACCTCGTCCGCCTGGTCGAGGAGCGATAAGGAGAGAGCGATGAAGCTCAACGAGATCGCGGACAGGGAAGGGGCGCGCAGTGCCCGCGTCCGCATCGGCCGCGGCATCGGCTCCGGCAAGGGCAAGACCGGCGGCCGCGGCGGCAAGGGCCAGACGGCACGCTCGGGCGTGCGCATCAAGGGGTTCGAAGGCGGCCAGATGCCGCTGCACCGCCGCTTGCCGAAACGCGGCTTCAACAACATCTTCGCGCTTGAGCTCAACGAAGTGAATCTCGGCCGGGTGCAGGCTGCGATCGACGCCGGCAAGCTCGACGCCGGGGCGACGGTCGATGCCGCGAGTCTGGTCAAGGCCGGAGTCCTGCGGCGCGCCAAAGACGGCGTGCGCCTGCTCGGCGGCGGCGAACTCAAGGCCAAGGTCGCTTTCGAAGTCTACGGGGCGTCCAAGTCGGCGGTGTCGGCCGTGGAGAAAGCGGGCGGATCGGTGAAAGTCCTGACTGCCAAGCAGGAGACGAGCGAGCAGGGTGCCTGATCCCCATATGGGGGACGGCCTCATTCCGAACGGGGCGGCAACCGGAGCCGTGTAATGGTCTCTGCAGCAGAACAACTTGCGGCCAATCTCAATTTCTCGGCGCTCGCCAAAGCCGAGGAATTGAAGAAGCGCATCTGGTTCACACTGGGTGCGCTGCTGGTCTATCGGCTCGGCACCTACATTCCGCTCCCCGGCATCGATCCGACCCAGTGGGAGCAGATCTTCCGCACCCAGGCGGGCGGAATTCTCGGCATGTTCAACATGTTCGCCGGCGGCGGCATCCACCGCATGGCGATCTTCGCCCTCAACATCATGCCGTACATCTCGGCCTCCATCATCATTCAGTTGATGACGACGGTCTCGCCCACGCTCGAGCAGCTCAAGAAAGAGGGCGAGCAGGGCCGCAAGACCATCAACCAGTACACGCGCTATCTCACGGTGTTCCTGGCCGCGTTCCAGGCCTACGGCATTTCCATCGGGCTCGAGGGCGCGGGCGGCGGGGTCGTGACCGATCCCGGCTGGTTCTTCCGCATTTCGACGGTGATCACGCTCACCGGCGGCACCATGTTCCTGATGTGGCTCGGCGAGCAGGTCACCTCGCGCGGCATCGGCAACGGCATTTCGCTCATCATCCTGTCGGGCATCGTCGCCGAGTTGCCTGCGGCCATCGCCGGCATGCTCGAGCTCGGCCGTCAGGGCGCCCTGTCCACGGGCCTGATCATCGCGGTCGTGCTGATGGCGATCGTGGTCATCGGCTTCATCGTGTTCATGGAGCGCGCCCAGCGGCGACTGCTGATCCAGTATCCCAAGCGCCAAGTCGGCAATCGCATGTTCGAGGGTCAGTCCTCGCACCTGCCGCTCAAGCTCAACACGTCGGGCGTGATCCCGCCGATCTTCGCCTCGTCGTTGCTGCTGCTGCCGACAACGGTCGCCAACTTCAACGCCGGAAGCGGGCCCGAGTGGCTCACCACCATCACGACCCAGCTCGGCCACGGGCGGCCGCTGTTCCTCGTCCTCTACATCGCGCTGATCATCTTCTTCGCGTTCTTCTACACGGCGGTCGTCTTCAACCCGAGCGAGACGGCGGATAACCTCAAGAAGCATGGCGGCTTCATTCCGGGCATCCGCCCGGGTGAGCGGACGGCCGAATACATCGACTATGTGCTGACGCGCATTACGGTTGTGGGCGCCGCGTACTTGGCGATCGTCTGCCTCATCCCGGAGATACTGATCTCGTATGCGGCGGTTCCGTTCTACTTCGGCGGCACCTCGCTGCTGATCGTGGTCAGCGTCACGATGGACACGGTGGCGCAAGTCCAGGGCTACCTGCTGGCGCACCAGTACGAAGGTCTCATCAAGCGGTCCAAGCTGCGGGGCCGCCGTCGATGAGGCTGATCCTCCTCGGACCGCCCGGCGCCGGAAAGGGCACGCAGGCACAGCGCCTGGTCGAGAAGCACGGTATCGTGCAGCTCTCGACCGGCGACATGCTGCGCGCCGCCGTGCAGGCTGGGACCGAGGTGGGACTCAAGGCCAAGGACATCATGGCGCGCGGCGAGCTCGTGCCGGACGATGTCGTGGTCGCGATCGTGGCCGATCGGATCGAGCAGCCGGACGCCCGCAAGGGTTTCATCCTCGACGGCTTCCCCCGCACCGTCCCGCAGGCGGAAGCGCTCGAGCGCATGCTCGCCGAGAAGGGGCTGCGGCTCGACGCCGTGGTCGAGCTCAAGGTCGACGAAGGCATCCTGCTCGACCGCATCGAGAAGCGGGTCGCCGAGATGAAGGCGCGCGGCGAGGCGCTGCGGGCAGACGACAATCCCGAGGCGCTGAAGAAGCGTCTCGAGGCCCACCGCGTGCAGACGGCGCCGCTCGTCTCGCACTACCGCGACAAGAGCCTCCTGCGCTCGGTGGACGGGATGGCGCCCATCCCGGAGGTCACCGACGCGATCGCCCGACTCCTCGATGGGGCAGCCCGGCCAAGCCGGCGGGCGGTCCGAAGCGCCAACAGCGGCGCCGCGCGCCGCAGCCCCAGCAAGGCTCGCCAGGGGCGTGCAGGTGCGCGCAGCGCGCCGAAGCGGGCCTCCGGCGGAGCCGCGAAGGCCCGCCGCAAGGCCGCGAGCGGGCCGTCTCGAAGCGCCGGCGCCCGCAAAGCGGGCAAAGCCAAAGCCAGTCGTACAGCCGGTGGCCGGGCCCGTAGGACCACGGCAGTCCGGGGGGCCACCAAGGGCAAGGCCCCGGCGAAGCGCGCCGGCGCCGGGTCCCGCAAGCCTGCCCGCAAGTCTCCAGCCCGACGGCCGGCCCCCCGGGGGGCCCGGAAGGGGCGGCCAGCACCGAAAAAACGTGGCTAGAGGTTGACGAACATTGATGAAATCCGTAAATAGCCGGCACCCAGTCGGAGAAATTTGCCACGATGCCGGGCCCCGCAGGCGGGGGGCGGTATCGTGTTGGCGCGTTTGGGGCCGTCTTCCGCAGACGTGGGATGATGAACGAGGCGGCCGGCCGATCCCGGCCGGCAATCAGGAGTAGCGGCCGTGGCCCGTATTGCTGGTGTCAACATACCGACCAACAAACGCGTGATCATCGCGCTTCAGTACATCCATGGCATCGGGGCGCATAAGGCTCAGGAGATCATGGACAAGGTGGGCATCCCGGATACCCGCCGGGTCTCGCAGCTCACCGACCAGGAAGTGCTGCAGATTCGCGAAGTCATCGATCGCGACTATATGGTGGAAGGCGACCTCCGGCGTGAGGTCAGCATGAATATCAAGCGGCTGATGGATCTCGGCTGTTACCGCGGGCTGCGTCATCGCCGCAGCCTCCCGGTCCGTGGCCAGCGCACGCACACCAACGCCCGCACCCGCAAGGGGCCGGCGAAGCCGATTGCTGGCAAGAAGAAATAAGCCGGAAGGCCGAGCGCAACCGAACGACTGACGGCGCCGATCGGGCGCCGAGCCGCGAAAGGGCTGAGAATGGGCAAAGAAGCCACCCGTGTCCGCCGACGCGAACGCAAGAACATCGCGTCCGGCGTCGCGCACGTGAACGCGACGTTCAACAACACGATGATCACGATCACCGATGCGCAAGGCAACACGATTGCCTGGTCGTCGTCGGGCACCATGGGCTTCAAGGGCTCGCGCAAGTCGACGCCCTACGCCGCGCAGGTCGCTGCCGAAGACGCCGCCCGCAAGGCGCAGGAACACGGCATGCGCACCCTCGAGGTGGAAGTGGCAGGACCCGGTTCGGGCCGCGAGTCGGCGCTGCGGTCCCTGCAGGCGGCGGGCTTCACCATCACGTCGATCCGGGACGTGACGCCGATCCCGCACAACGGTTGCCGGCCGCGCAAGCGCCGGCGCGTCTAATTCTCGTCCGGCGGACGCAGGGGCGTCCGCTGCCGCCGAATGTTCCCACGGGGCGGAGTGGGCCGCACGGCCGGAGCCGCGCCACTCGATACGATGGGTGAAAACGTGACGATCCAGAAGAACTGGCAGGAACTGATCAGACCCAACAAGCTCCAGGTGAGCGCGGGCACCGATCCCAAGCGGGTCGCGACGCTCGTCGCCGAGCCGCTCGAGCGCGGCTTCGGGCTCACGCTGGGCAACGCGCTGCGACGCATTCTGCTGTCCTCCCTGCAGGGCGCCGCGGTGCAATCCGTGCACATCGACGGCGTGCTGCACGAGTTCTCGTCGATCGCGGGCGTGCGCGAGGACGTGACCGACATCGTCCTCAACATCAAGGACATCGCCATCAAGATGCAGGGCGACGGCCCGAAGCGCATGGTGATGAAGAAGCAGGGCCCGGCGGTT
>JADMIO010833515.1_pt1 | contig 29926 bp, 30 predicted proteins | sample 8958161 | NCBI WGS metagenome assembly JADMIO01 (sample SAMN16585339, study PRJNA669376) | soil metagenome | isolation source: Crop rotation soil | place: USA: Cullars Rotation, Alabama | collected 2011 | reverse complement strand
CTTTCCCCCTCGGCCGGGTCGCGCCACGCGGCGTCGTGTCGGGCGCGGAGCGCCGCCCGCGCGCGGCCGTTCGCGCTCATCGATGCGCGCGCCACAGTTGGATCGCCCCGAGGTACATGCGGAACGCGGAGCCCATGTTGGTGGTGGAGCGCCCGCCGTGGCGGCGGGTCGAGAAGATCGGAACCTCGACCATGGGGTAGCCGTAGCGGCGGCAGACGAGGTTGAACTCGGCGTCGATCAGGTCGTCGTCGCGCGTGAGGGCCATCAGCTGTTCGAAGCGGCGCGGGAAGACCTTCGGGGTGCCGTTGACGTCCCAGTTCGAGAGGTCGAACAGCGTCCGGCACTCGATGTTGTAGAGGAGCGAGCCGATGCGCCGGCTCCAGTGCTCACGGATCTTGCGGTTCGCCTTGACGACGACGTCGGGAAACGCGGTCGCGTAGAGGAGCACCAGCGCCAGCTCCTGCGGCGCCGTGCGTGCCGAGTTGGTGTAGCAGAGGAGCTCGCCGCGCGCCTCGCGGAGGCCGAGGCGGACGGCACGGCCCCAGCCCCCGAGCTCGCTCGTGGCGACCCGGACGCTCGTGTGCTCGGCGGCGAGCGCGGCGCACACCTCGGGCGTCGCGTCGGTGCAGGCGTTCGGGACGAGCACGATCTCGAACGGCTTCCCGAGGCGGTCGAGCGGCTCGAGGTACTCGCGCACGACCGTGCCGATGTGGTCGGCCTGGTTGTGGACGGGCAGGACGACCGAGACCAGGCCGTCGCTCATCGCCGGGCGTCGCCGAGGGCCTCGAGCGCGGTCGCCACCAGCGCCTCGCGGCTGAGCCCGTGCGCCTGGTGCATGAACCGCTGGCTCCCGGAGACGCCGTCCGGCGTCGTGCGCACCGCGCATCGGCGGACGCGGCAGCGAAGCCCGCGCTCGGCCACGACCTCGGAGACGAGCGAGCCGAGCCCGCCCGCTGCATAGTGCGCCTCGACCGTCAGCGCCAGCGGCACGTCGGCGAGCGCCGCGGCGATGTCGTCCGCTGGCGCGGGCTGAAGGCAGGCGACGACCAGGCAGCCGCAGTCGACGCCGCGCTCCCCGAGGGTCGCGGCCGCGGCGGCGGCCTCGACCGCGACGCTTCCGGTGGCGACGATGTACATGTCACGGCCCGGCCGCACGCGCTCCGCGTGAGCGAGCCGGAAGCGGCCGTCGAGACCCGGGACCTCCGTCGTGTCGTCCTTGCCGATGCGGTAGTAGACCGGCCCGGGCAGGTTCCACGTCGCGCGCAGCGCCGTGGCGTACTGGCGATGGTCGGCCGCGGCGACCACCGTCATGCCCGGCTGCACGCGCATCACGGCGAGGTCCTCGAGCCCGTGGTGCGTCGTCCCCTGCGGCCCGTACTCGAAGCCGCCGCCGACGCCGACGACGCGAACGGGCAGCTGGTGCAGCACGGGCCCGTTGCGGATGAACTCGTAGGGCCGGAGCGACGCGAACGTGACGATCGAGTAGACGAACGGGATGAAGCCCGCCTCCGCGAGCCCGGTCGCGACGCCGACCATGTTCTGCTCGGCCACCCCCGCGTTCACGAACCGCTCCGGGAAGCGCTCGGAGAAGGGCTCGAGCGCCATGTAGCCGAGGTCGCCCGTGAGCAGCATGATGCGCGCATCGGCCTCGGCGAGCTCGACGAGGGTTCGGGTGAACGCCTTCCGCATTCAGGAGCCCGCGCGCTCGACGTCGGCGATGGCCTGCCGGTACTCGTCGTCCGACATCGGCCAGTAGTGCCATTTGATCTGGCGCTCCATGAAGGAGACACCCTTGCCGAACACCGTCCGCGCGACGAGCACGTGCGGCGCGCCGGTCCGCGTGTCGAGGCCGGCGATGGTCGCCGCCATGCCGGCGACGTCGTGGCCGTCCACCTCGTGCACGTCCCACTTGAACGCGCGCCAGCGGTCCGCCATCGGCGAGAGCGACATGACGTTCTCGGTGTAGCCGAGCGCCTGCTGGCCGTTCAGGTCGATGATCGCGATCAGGTTCGCGAGCCGATGGTGCGCCGCGAACATGATCGCCTCCCAGAGCGAGCCCTCGTTGCACTCGGCGTCGCTCACCAGGACGAAGACGCGCCGGGACGAGCCCTTCATGCGCGCGGCGAGCGCCGCGCCGGCGCCGATCGAGAGCCCCTGCCCGAGCGAGCCGCTCGAGAAGTCGATCCCGGGGAGCGCGTGCTCGGGGTGCACGCCGAGGATGCTGCCCTCGCCGCAGTACGTGCCGAGGCGCTCCGCGCTGAGCCACCCGCGGAGGTGGAGCGCGGCGTAGAGGCCGAGGACCGCATGCCCCTTGGAGAGGATGAAGCGATCCCGGTCGGGATGGTCGACGGCGGGGAGGTTCAGCACGCCGCCGTACAGGGCGGCCAGGATGTCGGCCACGGAGAGCCCGGAGCCGATGTGCCCGACGTTCGCGCGCTTCGACTGCTCGAGGATGACGCGCCGAATCCCGTTGCCAGATACCTGAGATGTTCCGGGGGGTTGGGTCACGATTTGATGCCCGGGAGGCGGGCGCGACACTGTATCGCTTGTCGGCGTTTCGATGGCAAGCGCAAACCCCGAAGCGCTGTCTTCCCCTGCCGCGGGGTGTCATGCTGATTCTCGGGATGCGGCTGCCGGCGCGGACGGAGCTCGAGGAGCTTGCGATTCGGGGCGGGGACATCGCGCTCCGCCATTTTCGCAAGGTCGAGGTCGAGCGGAAGCCGGACCGGAGCCTCGTCACGCGGGCCGACCGCGAGGTCGAGGCGTTCCTGGCCGCCGAGCTCTCGGCGCGAATGCCCGACGCCGGGATCATCGGGGAGGAAGGAGCGGCGCACGCTGGCGTCGGCCCGTACCGCGTCGTGATCGACCCGATCGACGGGACGTCGGCGTTCGTGGCCGGGCTTCCGACGTGGTGCGTGTGCGTCGGCATCATGCGCGACGGCGCGATGGTGGCCGGCGCCACCTACATGCCGTGTACGCGCGACGTCTACAGCGCCGCGGACGGCACCGCCTGGTGGAACGGGCGTGAGCTCCCTCCGCTCGGAGTACCGGCACAAGGCTACGAGCGCTTCCTCGTCGCGGACTCGGAGACCCATCTCCGCCACCGGCTCACGTACCGCGGCAAGGTGCGCTCGTTCGGCTCCGCGGCGTACCACGTCGTGCTGGTCGCGCGCGGAGCCGCGGAGGCCGCGCTGCTCGGCCGGCCGCACGTGTGGGATCTCGCCGCGCCGGGGCGCGGTGCTCGCGGCCGTCGGGGGCCGCTACGAGTATCTCGAGGGCGGAGTCGTCGACCTGGCTGCGATGCTCGATGGCGCGCGCGCGCCGCGCGACGTGATGGCGGGGACGCCGGAGATTCTCGAGGCGCTCCGCGCAAAAGCCTGGTCACGGCACGCTTGACAGCTGCCCGGGACCAATCGACTGGATGCACTCATGCTCCGGACGATTGGACTCCTCGCGACTGCGCTTGCCATGTGCGTTACTCCGACGTCGGCCGCCGGACCGAATTCGACCCTCCTGATCAGCCGTCCGAGCGGGGTGGGCGCGCTCCCCATTCCGGGCGACGGCGATTCGGGCGTCGCCCGCAATGCGATCAGCGGAGACGGGCGGTTCGTCGTCTTCGTCAGCGGCGCCGACGATCTGGGCGTGGCCGACCTCAACAGCCACGCGTGGGTCCGCGACACGATCGCCGAGACGACGCGCCTCGTCGACCGCGTGCCCGGCTCCGGCGCGCCGGGTGACGGCAGCGTCACCGGCGCCGCGATCAGCCGCGACGGGAGCACGGTGTGCTTCGTGGGTAACGCGACGAACCTCGTCGCCGGCGTCACGGGGTTCCACCTCTTCGTCGTGACACTGTCGAGCGGGGCGATGGCCGTCGCCGACCGCGCCGACGGGGCCACCGGGGTGCTCGGCAACGACCAGCCGGACCGGTGCGCGCTCGACGCGACCGGCGCGCGCGTCGTGTTCGACTCGCGCGCAACCAATCTGGTGGGCAACGACACGAACGGCGTGTTCGACGTCTTCGTGCGCGATCTCGGCGCGGGCACGACGACGCGGCTGAGCGTGGATTCGGCCGGCGCGCAGGCTCCGGACGGAGGTTCCAGCCCGGCGATCAACGCCGACGGCACGCGCATCGCGTTCGTCAGCCACGGCGCCCTGATCACCGCCGATACGAACGGCTTCGACGACGTGTACGTCCGAAACACGCAGGCCGACACGCTCGTCCGCGCGAGCGAGGGCACCGGCAGCGTGCAATCCAACGAGGATTCGAGCGATCCGGCCATCGACGACGGCGGCGGGCACGTGGCATTCGCGTCGCGCGCGAGCAATCTCGACCCCGGCGCCGACTCGAACACGAGCAGCGACATCTACTGGCGTGACTTCGGGACCGACTCGACGGTCCTGGTCAGCCGCGCGACCGGAGGCGCCGGGGCACAGTCCGACGGCGACTGTACGAACCCGGCGATCAGTGGCGACGGGTTGGGCGTCGCGTTCGAGGGCGATGCCACGAACCTCGGCGGCGGCCTTCCCCGGCGGCGGTTGGTCTATCTTCGCCGGCTCGGCACGAACCTGACGTTCGTGTTGAGCAGCGCAGACGGTCCGGCAGGGGAGGCCGCCGATGCCCTCGCCGCAAGCGTCTCGCTCGGCACGGCACCGACCGTCTCCACGTGGATGAGCATCGGGTCCAACCTCGACGCCGACGCGTCGGGGGAGTTCCCGCAGGTGTTCAAGCGCGACCTGGCCGGCGAAGCGACCACGGCGCTGGTTTCACGTCCCAACGGCACGGGACCGCGGAGCGCGGCCGTGAACTTCTCCGTCGTGGGACCACGCTCGGTCAGCGCGGACGGTCGCATCGTCGTGTTCCTGTCGCGGGCCGACGGCATAGACGCCGAGGCTGCCGGCCGCCTGGGCCACATCTTCGCGCGCGACACCGTGACCGGGGTCACGACGCTGGTGAGCCGCGGCCCCGGCCCGGCGGGCGCGGCGGCCGACGCCGATTCCTTCAATCCCGTCGTCAATGCCGGGGGAACGCACGTGGCCTTCTTCAGCCGCGCGACGAATCTGCTGCCCGGCGTCGCGACGCCGCAAATTTACGTGCGCGACCTGGCCACCGGAGATCTGGAGATCGCGAGCCGCGCCGACGGGGTGGCCGGAGCGCCTGCCACGGCACTCTCTGGGGACCGTCCGGGCATCAACGCGGACGGCAGGAAGGTGGTGTTCGTTGCCAGCGATGGGTTCGACGCGAGCGACGACAATTCGAGGAACGACGTCTACCTGCGCGATCTGGATGCTGGGACGACGACGCTCGTGAGTGGCGGCGCGGGAGGTGCGGCAGGAAACGGCTTCTCCGGCCAGCCGGGGCTCAGCGACGACGGCACACGCGTCTCGTTCAGAAGCAACTCGGCCAACCTGCTGGGCGGCGCCCCGATTTCGGGAGGCTCGCACGCGTACGTTCGCGATCTCGCCGCGCGGACGATTGTGCTCGCGGACCGGAGGTCCACGGACGGTGAGCCGGGTTCCGGTAACGCATTCTCTGTCGAGATCAGCAGGTCCGGGAACCGCGTCGCGTTCTTCGTCAACGAGGCGCTCACGCCGGAGGCGATCTCACCGGGTGGGGCGCTCTACGTGCGAGATCTGGCGAGCGACAGCACCATTCTCGCCGGTCGTGAGGACGGTCCGGACGGCGCCGCCGTGGCGTCGTCGTTCGCCTACGCAATCAATCGCGATGGAACGCGCGTGTCGTTCGCCACTCGCGGCGCAGGCCTGTCCAATTTCGGCGTCACGCAGCAGGTATTCGTGAGGGACCTCGGGGCGGGCACCACGACGCTGGCCAGCGCGGCCGACGGGACCGCGGCGACCGCGGGCAACGCCAATGCCAACGGAAACGCGCTCAGCGCCGGAGGGGGCTGCGTCGTCTTCGATTCCCAGGCCGACAACCTGACCACCCCCGCGTACGCGACGCGGGACTTTCCGCAGGTCTACCTGCGCGCCGTGACTGGCCAGTGCCCGGAGCAGTCGGTGACGCCTCCATCCGGAACGCCGCTGGCCGCCAAGAGCGTCGTGCTGCGTCCCGGGAAGGTCCTGAAGCTCGTCGCCGGCGGCGTGGACCCGCTCGCGGCCGATCCGACCGCCGGTGGCGGGACCCTGGCCCTCACGGGGACGACGGGCGCCGCGAGCTACGAGCTTGCCGCGTCGGGCTGGAAGAAGATCGGCAAGCGCAAGCTCAAGGGATTCGAGTTCAAGGGAGCGGCGTGCCGCGTGTCAATGCTGGCGAAGCGGATCAAGGCGGCATGCAAGGGGGACACCGGGACGCTCAGTCTGCCCGAGGCCGGCCCGGTCACGATCGTCCTCACCGTCGGGGCGCAGGACGCGACGTTCTGCGCCGCGTGTGGCGGCAGGGCGTCGGGCAAGCCAGGGCGCGTGTTCAAGCGGAAGGGCTGCGGCGCGCCCGCGAGCTGCCCGTAGGCGACCTGCTCGCGCGCTTTTGCTATCGTTCGCGCGATGCAGATTCGTGGGCGGTGGGCACTCGTGACGGGGGCGGCGAAGCGCGTCGGCCGCTCGATCGCGCGCGAGCTCGCGACGCGCGGCATGCACATCGTCGTGCACTACCACACGTCGCGCCCGGAGGCCGAGGACGCAGCGGCGGAATTCCAGGGCCTCGGTGTGCGGGCGATCGCGCTCCGTGCCGACCTGGCGCGTGCGAGCGACGTCCGCGCGCTCGCGGAGGCCGCCGAGGCCGAGTCGGGCGGCGTCGCCGTCCTCGTGAACAGCGCCTCGAACTACCTCCACGTGGCGCTCGACGACCTCAGCGAGGAGGTCTGGGACGCGAGCCTCGATACCAACCTGAAGGGCCCGTTCCTCCTCGCGTGGCACCTCGGACGGGCGATGCGCACGCGCGGCGAGGGCCGCATCGTGAACATCACCGACTGGGCGGGTGAGCGGCCCTACGTCGGGTACCTGCCGTACGTCGTCTCCAAGGCGGGGCTCATCGGGCTCACGAAGGCGCTCGCGAAGGAGCTGGCGCCGCAGGTGACGGTGAACGCCGTGTCGCCGGGGCCCGTCCTGCCACCCGACGCGATGACCGATGCGGAGAAGGAGGCCGTCGCCCGCGCGACGCCGCTCCGCCGGCTGGGCAGTCCCGAAGACGTCGCGCGCTGCGTGCGGTTCCTCGTGGAGGAGGCGGACTTCACGACCGGGTCCGTCTTCCTCGTGGACGGCGGTCGGCTCGTTGCCTGACGCGGTCTGCGTGCTGGCGAGCGGCGGGCTCGACAGTGCCGTGCTCGTTGCGACGCTCGCCCGGCGCCACGCTGTGCATCCGCTCTACGTGCGGAGCGGGCTCGCCTGGGAGCGCGCAGAACGGGCGCTCCTCGCGCGCTATCTCACCGCGCTCCGACGCACCGGGGCGCGGATCGCGCCGCTCGCCGAGGTATGCGTCCCGGCCGACGCGCTCTACGGCCGCGGGCACTGGAGCATCTCGGGCAAGGGCGTGCCGCGCGCGGGCGCCGCATATGCGTCGAACTACCTGCCGGGTCGGAATCTCCTCCTGGTGACGATCGCCGCCGTGCACTGCGCGCGCGCCCGCATCGGCACGATCGCCCTGGCGCTCCTCGCCGGCAATCCGTTTCCCGATGCGACGCCGCGCTTTCTCCGGGACGTCGGCCGCTTGGCCGGCATGGCGCTCGGACGGCGGATCGTCGTGCGCGCGCCGTTCCGGACGCTCGCGAAGGCAGAGGTCATCCGGCGCGGGCGCCATCTGCCGCTCGAGCTGACGCTGTCGTGCGCCCGGCCGCGCGGCCTCCGGCACTGCGGCCGGTGCACCAAGTGCGAGGAGCGGCGCTCGGCATTCGCCCGCGCCGGCGTCCCGGATCCGACGCGGTACGCGCGCAGGGTCAGAAGGGCAGGGCGACTCGCGTGATCGGCGTGCGGCAGGGCGGGCCGTCGGCATGGTACCAGCGCGTCTGCCCGCCGTCCTCCCGCACGATGATCGTGGACGAGCGCGTGCCGTAGCCGTCGCCGTGCACGCAGAGGGCGCCGGGGCCGCGTGGATCCAGGGCCGTCGTGTGGTCTGCGAGCCGCTCCGCCAGCCGGCCGACGAGGCCGTCGACGTCACCGTCGGCGGCGAAGGCCTTCCCGGCGGCCGTGAATCCGGCATGTGACGCGCCGATGCGCGGACAGCGGGGATCGTCGACGTCGAGGTTGGTCAGCAGGTGGAGCCCGCGTTCCAGCCGCTCCACGTGCGGCGCCTCGCCCGCGGGCTGCGACGCCACGAAGGCGGCGGTCGCATCCGCGAGCAGGAGGTTGAACGGGTTGTAGCGTCCGGCGGGCTCCCGCGCCACGCGGGCGGCGGCCTCGTCGGCGCTGCGGCATGCGAGCAGGTCGAGGCAGAGCTGGCCCCGCGAGCGGCAGGTGAGATCGCGGAGACGGACCTGGCGGTTCAGGATCCCTGCGACGAGTCCCGTCTCGTTGATGCCGAGCCAGGTGCCGCCGGCGGTGAGATCGCGGCCGCCGAACGCTCGTGGAACGTCGGCGCGCAGCAGCTCGGGCGGCAGGGAAGGGCGGGCGAGGGCCTCGTCCCGATTCGCCGCGACCACGAGTGGATGGTCGTGGAAGCTTCCGACGAATACCCCGAGCGTGCACACGGTGCGGATGGTACCGCATCCGTGCTGGATTCGCCGCACCCCCTGTGTTAGCGAACCGTGCCAATGTTCCGCTCCATCGAGGACGTCGCCGAGCGCTTCGCGGGCCTCCGCTACATCACCAGCCGCACGATCGCGACGGTGGTCTACCTCGCGTCCGAGATGAAGAAGCCGATCCTCGTCGAGGGTCCGGCGGGCGTCGGCAAGACGGAGCTGGCGAAGGTCCTCGCGGCCGCGGTCGGCCACGAGCTCATCCGCCTGCAGTGCTACGAGGGGCTCGACGAGGCGAAGGCGCTCTACGAGTGGGAGTACGCGAAGCAGCTTCTCTACACGCAGATACTGAAGGACAAGATCAGCGAGGTGCTCGGCGACGCGCGCTCGCTGCGCGAGGCCGTGGATCGCATCGCTCATGAGGACGACGTCTTCTTCAGCGACCGGTTCATCCTCCCGCGCCCGCTCATGCGGGCCATCACGGCCGACGCGCCCTGCGTCCTGCTGATCGACGAGATCGACAAGTCGGACACGGAGTTCGAGGCGTTCCTGCTGGAGATCCTCTCGGACTTCCAGGTGAGCGTGCCCGAGCTCGGCACGCTGAAGGCGCGCCACGTGCCGCTCGTCGTCCTCACCAGCAACAATGCGCGCGAGATGTCCGATGCGCTCAAGCGCCGCTGCCTGCACCTGTTCATCGACTTCCCGTCGCGCGACCAGGAGCTCGAGATCGTTCGCCTGAAGATCCCCGGCGTGTCGGAGGCGCTGGCCGCCGACGTCGTCGCCGTCGTGCAGCGCATCCGCCAGCTGGACCTCAAGAAGGCCCCGAGCATCAGCGAGACCCTCGACTGGACGCGGGCGCTGACGCTCCTGAACGTCAAGGCGCTCGACGAGGCCGTCGTCGCCGAGACCCTGTCCACCATCCTCAAGTACGAGGGCGACATCCGCAAGGCGCAGACCGAGCTGAAGGACTACGTCGAGAAGCAGCGCGTGAAGCTGCAGGCCGCCCCAGCCGAGCGGAACAAGGACGTGCTCCACTAGCGGCTCGCGCATGGACGAGAGGCTGGTCGAGTTCTCCGCGCTGCTGCGCCAGAACGGTGTCCGCGTCTCGGTCGCGGAGAGCATGGATGCCTTCCGCGCGCTCGCGGTGACCGGGCTGCTCGAGCGCTCCGAGGTGCGGGCGGCGCTGCGGACGACGATGGTGAAGCGCAGCGTCGACGTGCCCGTCTTCGAGGAGCTCTTCGACCTCTTCTTCTCGGGCCTCGGCCGGACGATCACCACCATCACCAAGGGCACGGCCGAGGCGCTCGAGATGAGCGAGGCCGACCTGCAGAAGTTCCTCGAGGAGCTCGAGCGGCGCCTGAAGGAGGCGGGGATCGAGCTCTCGCCGCTCGCGCAGGCGCTGCTCCGGGCCGACGCCGGCACGCTCGAGCGCCTGCTGCGCGAGGCGGCCGAGCGGGCAGGGCTCTCCGACATCGAGCACGGCTTCCAGGAGGGCCGCTTCACGCACGGGGTGGCGACGGCGCTCGGTGTCGGGGCGCTCGGCGATGAGCTCGCGCGCGCCCAAGCGGCGCTGGGCGAGGGGAAGCCTGGCTCCGGCCAGCAGCTCGAGGCGTACGTCAACCGGCGGCTCCAGGACCTGGCGGAGATGATCCGCTCGCTGGTCCGCGGCGCGCTCAAGGGGAAGGACGTCGATCGCGTCGACCAGCAGCGGCTCCAGTCGCTCTCGGAGAAGAGCTTCTACTACCTCACCGAGGACGAGATCCGCCGCATGCAGGAGGCGGTGACGAAGCTCGCGCGGCGCCTCAAGAACGTGGTGTCGATCCGGCGCCGCCGCGCCCGGCGCGGGCGGTTCGACCCGAGCGCCACCCTGCGGAGGAACCTCCAGTACGGCGGCGTTCCGTTCCGAGTGGTGTTCGATCGCCGGCGCAAGGAGAAGCCGCAGGTAATGGTGCTCTGCGACGTCTCGGACTCCGTCCGGAACGTGTCGCGCTTCATGCTGCAGTTCGTGTACTCGCTGCAGGATCTCTACTCGAAGGTGCGCAGCTTCGTCTTCGTCGCCGACGTGGGGGAGATCACCAGGCTGTTCGAGGAGCGCGAGATCAACGAGGCGATCGAGGCTGCGCTCCGCGGCGACATCATCAACGTCTATGCCCACTCGGATTTCGGGCGGGCGTTCAAGTCGTTCCACCGCGACCACCTGTCGGCGGTGAACAAGCGCACGACGGTCATCGTGCTCGGCGACGGCCGCAACAACTACAACCTGCCGCACGACTGGGTCCTGAAGGACATCCAGGAGCGCGCGAAGCAGGTCATCTGGCTCAATCCCGAGAACCGGATGACGTGGGGATTCGGCGACAGCGAGATGGACCGCTATGCGCCGTACTGCACCTTGGTGCAGGAGTGCCGCAACCTGAAGCAGCTCTACGACGTGATCGACCGCCTCGTGGCGGTGTAGCGGAGGCGGGCGCCATTGACGCCGTGTGGGGGGTCCTTCACAATGCCGAACCGACGAGGGCGGCGATGAATCGGGAGAACTTCATCTTGATGACCGTGGGCGGATTGACGCTCGATCCCGTCACCAAAACGCCCATCGTCATCCTGCGCGACCCCGACAACAAGCTGAACCTGCCCATCTGGATCGGTCTCCTCGAGGCCACCGCCATGGCGACCGAGATCGAGGGCATCAAGATGGCGCGCCCGATGACCCACGACCTCCTGCGCAGCGTGCTCGGCGAGGTCGGCGCGGTGGTCGAGTGTGTCGAGGTGGTGGACCTGCGAGAGAACACCTACTTCGCGGTCATCCACCTGCGGCTGAACGACCGCCGCCTGGCGATCGATGCGCGGCCGTCCGACGCCATCAGCCTGGCGCTCAGGACGAAGAGCCCGATCTACGTCGCCAAGAAGGTGCTCGAGGCCTCGAGCGTGCTGCAGCAGATGGAGGAGGGGAAGGACCAGGACCTCTCCAACGTCTCGCGCGACAAGTGGGCGGAGATCCTCGAGAAGATGTCGCCCGACGACTTCAAGTACAAGATGTAGGGCGGCCGGGGTCGGATGGCGCAATCGGCCAAGCGGGTGAAGATCCGGCGGAAGGATCTTCGGGGCCCCGACGAGTTCGAGACGCTGACGGGCGAGACGCTCGCCTGGGCGCAGGGCCATCGGACGCCGCTCATCGTCGCGGGCGTCGCCGTGCTGGCGATCGCGGTCGCGGCGCTGCTCATGTCGCGGGCGCGCGTCGCCCGCAATCAGGAGGCGGCGCTGCAGTTCGCGCAGGCTCAGGCACAGCTCGCGGGCGGCAGCGCCGCCACGGCGGCCACGCAGTTCGCAGCCATCGAGCAGAACGCTGCGAGCACACCGTTCGGCCGGCTCGCGGGCCTGTACCAGGGTCACGCGCTCCTCAAGCAGGGCGACGGCGCCGGGGCAGCCGCCGCTTACACCGAGTACCTCAGCACGGCTTCGGCGCCGGACTACCTCCGCCAGCAGGCGCTGGTGGGCCTCGGTCGCGCCAAGGAGCTCGCCGGCGACACGGCCGGCGCGCACGACTCCTACGTCCAGGCCGAGAAGCTCGAGGGCCCGGCGCGTGCCGAGGCGTCGCTCGGCGTGGCGCGCATGCTCGAGAGCCAGGGTCAGGCGGATCAGGCTCGCGCCATCTACGCGCGCCTCGTGAAGGAGGCGCCGGATGGCTGGCTGCGGACCCTCGCCGAGGCGAAGGCGCCGGGCGTGAAGGCGGACGAGTCCCCCCAGAGCGACGCGACGACGTCTGAGTAGGGACGTCGATCGCGCCACGCAGGTGGGATGGCCTATCGCCAACGTCCGATAAGGTCCGTTATGTCAACTAAAGTGGTAGTGACTCAGTTTGAACTGCCGGCGGCTTCCGCACCCTAGTGCCTCCCCGACCGCTCTGGCATAACGACCTCATGCCAAAGCGCACCGGTAAGAAGCCCGCCGCCCGGGACGTGAACCAGATGGCCCGGTCCGTGATCGAGCACATTGAACGGCTCGTGGACCAGGCCCCGGGCAAGAACCCGGCGGCCGTGGCCCTGGGCCGCAAAGGCGGCCTCAAAGGCGGCCGAGCCCGGATGGATGCCCTCTCCCCCGACCAGCGGCGGAAGCTGGCTGAGAAGGCGGCCAAGGCGCGTTGGGCGGCAAAGCGGTGAGCGGGCGTGACTGGGTCGTTGGGGGGTCGGCGATAGTCACCGCCGGTGCGACTGTGGCGCTGTGGTTGGTGACTACGGACTACATCAAGATCACCGCGAAGATTTACGAGGCGCAGCAGCGGCCGCTTTTGGTGGTCATGGTCCCGACCATCGTCGAAGATGCCGAACGCAAGGTGTACACCTTGGAGATCGTCGCACGGAACGCGAGTAGCTCCGGGGTGGCATACGGCGTGAACCCCGTCTGCGATTGGTACGTAAACGGCACTAAGGAACTCAGGGGAGACATCCGCTCGCTTCAGGAGCCGATGATGGCCGGACCCCAGGCGCGGATTATCCTGCAGAACGGTGAGCAACCGGAGCCTGAGTACTCGCAGCTCCGTGTGAAATGGGAGATTGAGTGCTATCTCCCCTTCGCGGACTTCGCTGACCGCAAGTTCCATTCAGGAGCCCGATTTGGTTTCTTGCCCGCAATGGGCGCGACGCTTAAGGCGCGATTTTCGACGTTGAAGGGCTGGTGCAAGGACGACAAAGGCCGCGACTGCGGCAAGTCCGAAGATTAACGCGATTGCCCACGAGCCGCGTAGCAGCGCCACGCCAGCTCCCACCAAGTAGATCGTCGCAGCCGCGGCCACGAGCCAGAGCGGGCCGCGAGGCGCGACCAACGCAGCCAACTGCCACGGCCGGCCCTCTAGGCCGCGCGCTTCGTCGGCGCCTCTAGAAGCGCCGCGATATCCCGCACCGACCAGAGCCGATCCGTGATCCCGGCCGCCATCGCGGGCGTACAGCGCAGCGTCTTGTGGATGCGGACGAAGTTGTAGTGCATGTAGTGCAGCGCCAGCGCGTGCTCCAAGTTCTCGCACTTCTTCGAGAAGCCGTTCGTGAGTCGCGTGAAGCGGCGCATCCCCATTCGCATCGTGAGGTTCTGGCGCTCGACGTAGCTGGTCGAGATATGCTCCTCGTCCGGGGCGCCGCACTTCACGTCCGTCCGCGTCCCGAGACACTTCGGCGGCGAGTAGCGGGCTTCGCCAATCGGCTCCACGCCGTAGAGCTTCACCAGCATCGCGTAATCGATGTCTGTCCCGAAGCCCATATGCACGGCCTCTAGGTAGGCGCGGTGCCCGTCCGTGGTGAGCTGGACGCGACCCCGGAGCCGCTTCGCCAGGTCGGTCATGAAGTGGCAGGCGCACCAGGCGTCGCGCGTCCCGACGTGGAACATCGGCACCAGCTTGGTGTCCGCGTCGATCGCGACCCAGGTCCAAACGGAGCCGACGAGGTTCGGGCCGCACTCCGGGTGCGTGATCGAGTGCTTCCGCCGCATCGCGGCCGGGACGTTCTTGTCCTTCGCGTAGCAGAACTGCCAGATTTCGTCGGCCTGCAAGCGCTCGCACGGCAGGTCGACCATGTGGGCGTCGAGATACTCCTGGCAGATCGTCCCGATATCGACCACGAACTTGAGGACCGTGTTGTAGGCCACGTCCGTCATGCGGGCCGTCGCCCGGATCGAGTTGCCCTCGACCAACGCCGCCACCAGAGCCGCCCGACGTTCCGTCCTCAGCTGATTCATAGTGAGGCGGAGTATGCCAGAGCGCTCTGGCATTGTCAAGGGCTCCGTAAACGGACGTGGAACAGGCGAGGCTAGCGACTAAAACGACGGTTCGGGTGAAACTGAGCCACCACCACTAAAGTGGTAGTGGGTCATTTAGCATCGCGACCCGATGTTCGGCGCGGTCAAGACTGAAACGCCATCCTGACTCGCGGCAGCAGTAGAATCACGACCGCAATCAATCCAAGCTCGCTGCCTAGGTCCATGTCTCCGGGGGCACGCAGAGGGTCGGTCCATGGCACGACCAGCAGCGACGCGGCGGTGAGAGCCGTGGTATACCCCTGAACCGCGGCCATCCTGCGCGCGGCACCGAAGCCAAAAGAACTGCACGACAAGACCGACGATCACCCATGCGAAGATCCCGACGGAACGGACGATGGCGCCGGTTCAAACAGGAACCGGCGGCCACCCGTCCAGCACCCTGCGTGCTAGGCTAGCTACCCCCGCGAAGCCGGCGGCCAGCACGATCGCGCTCGCGGCGACGCGCAGCAACACTGCGAACATCAGCAGGTAGGCAAGCCATCTGACGATGGTTGGCACCCATGTGCTCCGGGGTCAGGATCGCCGCACTTCACCTCGGCGCGGGCTCCGATGATGTACGTACTTATGCCTGGATCACGGCGCGAACGGAAGCTGGTACGCTTCTCGTCATAGTGGGGTGTGCGCATCGCCCCGACAACCGACAACCAGGAGGATCACATGAGCCGGAACTGGGTAACGATGTTGGGAGGAGCGACGCTGGCGCTACTGACCGCGCTGGCGCTGCCGACTTTCTCCGCGCGCGCCATGGACGACGACGACATGACTGCAAAGGTGCAGTCCGCGAAAACGGCGGCCGACCACGAGGCCATCGCGAAGCACTACGATGAGGAGGCCGCCGAGGCGACCAAGGAAGCCGCCGCACATCGCAGGATGGGAGAAGCGTACAAGGGGATGAGTGGCGGCACGACCGGCAAGGGCTACGGGGTCAGCGCCATGCCGCAGCACTGCGAGACGCTCGCTAAGGCATACGATTCCGAGGCCGAGCACTACAAGGGGATGGCCCAGACCCATCGCGAGCTTGCGAAAACCGTGAAGTAGCGATTCCGGGATTCGGAGCACGGGGCGTCGGTCATTGGCCGGCGCCCCTTCGTTTTTGTGGCCTGACGGATGGCGGCCGGGTAGCGTTTTACCGCCGCTCTCCCGTGCCCGCAGATTCAAACTGAGCCACTAGTGACTCAGTTTGAAGAGCCACCACCACTTTAGTGGCAGCGGGTCATACAGCAGAAATCGGCCGCGTGGCCTAGCGCCGTCCGTCCCTCCGCTGCGCGCGGACGACCATCGCGGCCTCCAGCTCTTCCTCCGCACGATGCAGCCGCGCTTGCGCTTCCGGGCCGTCCGGGTGCGCCGCGGCATGCTCCCGGGCCGCCTGTGCCTGGAATGAGGCGTGGGCGTACCAGGCGTCGACTTCTGCATCGGTCAGATGTCGGTCGAGCGGCAGCTCTTGTTGCTCGACGAACCAACGCGGCAACGTGAGCCGGCCTCGGTCCCCTTTCCGGCCGATGTCTGTCCCGTTCATCGGGACGTACTTGCCGACGAACACCCGCGCATCTCCAATCCGGCAGGTGAATCCGAGGCCGTCGTGCTCCAGAACCTCCACATTGTCGTAGACAACCAGTGTCTCCGGCATCGCGGGCGCAAACATAAAACGCCTGCTTGAGCGGTCAAGGGGTCGTGACACAATCGGTCGCATGCCCGCCCGGCCCCGTCGGTCCCGCGATCCCCTGCCACACCGCGGGCCGCCGGCGGACCACGGGAAGAATCCCGCCGCCGTGGCTCTGGGACGCCTGGGCGGTCTCAAGGGCGGGAAGGCACGCGCGAAGGCGCTGTCCGCGAAGCGGCGGGCCGCGATCGCGAAGAAAGCGGCTCGGGCTCGCTGGAAGGTCTGAGCTCGAAAGAGCGCTCGCTCATTCGCGCCTTCCGCCACCATCCGCTATAACCGCGTCCCCATGTCGGGCTGCATCAGCGCGCTGATTTCGGCCTGCTCCAGGGCCGTTGCCAGGCGGCTCGGCCCTCTGTCCCCGTGCGCTGAATGAGTGTCGTGATTCTCGGCGCGGGGGTGACCGGACTCGCGGCAGGGGTCGCATCCGGTGCCCCGGTGTTCGAGGCGGCCGCGACGCCCGGCGGCATCTGCTCCTCGTACTACGTCCGCCCGGGCACGCAGGAGCGCCTCCACGAGCGGCCGCGGGACGGCGACGCCTATCATTTCGAGATCGGCGGCGGGCACTGGATCTTCGGCGGCGATCCGATCACGCTGGCGCACATCGCGCGCCTGACGCCGCTGCGCTCGTACACCCGGCGGTCGTCGGTGTACTTCCCGGACTCGCGCCTGGCGGTGCCCTACCCCATCCAGAATCACCTCCACGCGCTCGGGAACGACGTCGTCACGCGCGCGCTGGCGGAGATGGCGCGGCCGCAGCGCGGCGCGCGGACGATGCGGGACTGGCACGAGGAGAGCTTCGGGCCGACGCTCTGCGAGCTCTTCTTCCACCCGTTTCACGCGCTCTATACGGCCGGCCTGCACGATCGCATCGCGCCGCAGGATGCCTACAAGTCGCCGGTGAACCTCGCGCTCGCCGTCCGCGGCGCCGTCGCCGAGACGCCGGCCGTCGGGTACAACGTGCAGTTCGTCTACCCCCAGGACGGTCTCGACGCGCTCGCGCGCCGCTTCGCGGCGGCCTCACGCGTGAGCTACGGGAAGCGTGCGGTCCGCATCGACCTGCACGCACGCGCGGTGCACTTCGAGGACGGCACCAGCGTCGGCTACGAGACGCTGCTCTCGACGCTGCCGCTCAACCGCACGCTCGAGATCGCGGGGCTGAGCGTCGAGGCGGAGCCGGATCCCTTCACGTCGGTGCTCGTGGTGAACGTCGGCGGGCGCCGGGGACCACAGTGTCCCGACGACCAGTGGATCTACCTGCCCGGCTCGCGCTCGGGCTTTCATCGCGTCGGCTTCTACGACGCGGTCGATCCCGATTTCCTGCCCGCGGCGAACCGCCGGGCGCGCGACCGCGTGAGCCTGTACATCGAGCGCGCCTGGGCCGGCGGCCAACGCCCCTCAGCCGAGGAGACCGCGCGCTACGCGGACGAGGTCGTGCGCGAGCTCCAGGACTGGGGGTTCCTCGGCGCGGCCGAAGTCGTCGATCCGACGTGGATCGACGTGGCGTACACGTGGTCCTGGCCCGGCTCGGCCTGGACGCGGCTCGCGATGCGTGCGCTCGAGCAGCACCGTGTCTTTCCCGCCGGGCGCTACGGGCGCTGGACCTTCCAGGGCATCGCCGAGTCGATCCGTGAAGGGTTCGCCGCGGGCGCCGCACTCCGCGGCGCCTGAGGCCCGACTCGTGGCGTCCCGCCTGCCGCCGCCGCCGTCGCCGGAGGAGATCCGGGCGGCGACCCCCACGATCGCACCGGTGTCACCGGGTCCCCGGCCCTTCTTCTCGGTGATGATCCCCACCTACAACTGCGCCGAGTACCTGCGGGAGACGCTCGCGAGCGTGCTGGCGCAGGATCCCGGCCCCGCCGAGATGCAGATCGAGATCGTGGACGACTGCTCGACCAGAGACGACCCGGAAGCCGTCGTTCGGGAGCTCGGCCGCGGGCGCGCCGTCTTCTACCGCAACCCGCGAAATCTCGGGCCGACGCAGACGTTCAACGTGTGCGTCGAGCGGGCCCGCGGGCACTGGGTCCACATCCTGCACGGCGACGACGCCGTGCTGCCCGGCCTGTACCAGGAGTGTCGGCGCGCAATCGCGGCCCGCCCCGATCTCGTCATGGTCGCGGGCCCGCTCGTGATGATCGACGAGACCGGACGCTGGGTGGCGGTGATCGGGCCGCGCGGGCCGGAGCTCGGCGGCGTCTTCGAGGACTTCCTCCGCGCCGAGGCCGCGGAGCAGCTCTTCCAGTACGCGGGGACCGTGGTCAGGCGCGAGGCCTACGAGCGTGTCGGCGGCTTCTGCACCGTGTTCGGACACACGCAGGACATGGACATGTGGTTCCGGATCGGCGAGTGCGGGCCCGTCTGGTGCACGCGCCGGCCCTACGGGCTCTTCCGCGTCCACGCCGCGTCGGATACCAGCCGCCAGCTCGTGCTCGGGACGAACGTCCACGAGGAGGTCGTCGCGGTGCAGATGAACCTCGCACGCCTCGCGACGCACGCGATTCCGCCGCCGGACGACTGGCGCGACCGCCTCGCGCGGCGCGCGTACCGCAATGCCCGCAAGCTCCACCGGGCGGGATCGCGCGAGGGACGCCTCAACCAGGCGCGCTGGGCGGTGCGCCTCGCGCCGACGCCGCGGAACCTGTGGCTCTGGCTGCGGGCGCGCGTCGGGGCCCTGGCCGACGGCCGCTAGGATCTACTCGAGGTAGCCGAGGGCGCGGAGGTGGTCGGCGATCTTCGCCTCGTCCTCCTGCGACTTCCAGTCCGGCGCGGCGGCGACGTCGTCGCCCGTGTCTTCGGCGACTCGGATCGGGTGCTCGCGCAGGTAGCCCTCGTCGAGCGCGCTGGTGATGACGGGGGCTTCCATCTGCGGCGGGATCGGCACGTCGAGGAGATGGAGCGCCGTCGGGGCGATCGACTCGATCGGGTACTCGCGATGCTCGCCGAGCGCGCGCACCGGAGGCCCGGCGAGCAGGTAGAGTCCTTCGGGGCTGTGCGTGCCCGTGTAGCCGAGCTCGTGCCAGGGACCGAAGAGGCCCCGCGCGCGCAGGTCTCGGCGGAGGCTTCCGTAGACGAGCCCGTAGCGCTCGGTGCTCACGCCGATGAGATCCGGCGCGTTCTCGACGAACGGGCCGCGGTAGAGATCCTCGCGGCGGTAGACACGCCGGAAGACCGGGAGGCCCTGCTCGTCACGCAGGGCCTGGAGCCCCTCGACGATCTGCGTCCGCACGGCCTCGTACTCGGCTCCCGGGCTCACGCAGCCGAGGGGATAGCGGTCCTTCGCGTGCACCCAGATGGCCGCCGTGGTCGTCTCGATGCGGTCGGCCCACGCCTGCGTCCGGGCGGGATTCACCGTGGCCTCGAAGCGGTCGTAACGCGCGCGCCAGCCCGAGGGGAACGCGCGCTTGGCGATCTTCCGCCGGAGCTGCCAGAGCGGGCGCGCCTGCAGGAGGCCGTTGTCGGCCAGCCAGCGGTTGATGCGGATCGAGCGCGCGGGCTTGGACGTGAACCCGTGGTCGGAGGCGACCAGCACGGTCGCATCGGGGCCGGCGGCGTCGACGAGCCGCCCGACCGCCGCATCGAGCTCGCGATAGACGGCGTCGCACGCCGCGCGAATGCTGCGCCCCTGCTCGTCCAGGCGCGCCTCGTCGCCGAGGAACTCCCAGAAGAAGTGCTGGATGCGGTCGGGCGCGTAGAAGACCACGCCGAGGAGATCGATCGGCCGCCGCTCCGTCAGGCGGAGGACGGCATCGGCGCGGCGGCGCGTCTGCAGGCGGAGCGCCTCGAGGAAGCCGAGCCCCTTCTCCGCGAAGACCTTCGGGTCGTTGCGCAGGCCATCGGGGGCGCGGACGTCGATCTGGTAGTCGCCGAGCTCGCTCGCCACCTCGGGAGGATCCGTGAAGCGCTCCCCGGGCGGTGTCAGCATGCAGCTCACGACGAAGCCGTTCACCGGCCGGATGGGGTACGACGGCGGCACGTTGACGACGCCGACGCGCCGGTCCGCGCGGCCCGCGACGTCGAAGATGGTCGGCGCGCGGAGGTCGCTGGCGTTGGCAATCGGACCCGGCTCGTAGCGATGCGTCCCGAGCCGCCAGAACGCGTAGATGCCGTGGCCGCCGGGATTGCGGCCCGTCATGAGCGACGACCACGCGGGCAGCGTGAGCGGCGGGATGGTCGAGCGTAGCGGTCCCCACGTGCCCCGCTGCATGAGCGCGGCGAGACGCGGGAGGCGTCCCGCGCTTGCCCAGGGCCTGAAGAGCTGCCACGTTGCCCCGTCGAGCCCGATGACGAGAACCTTCGGCATGGGTGGCGAAAAAGCGCGTCACTCTACAGACGGGGCTCGAGCCAGGCAAGTTCGGATGCGGGTGCGGTGGCTCTTGGCGACGTGCCTCCTCCTGGCGTCCGTGGCGCACGCCGCGCCTCCCTCGATCGTCTTCGTCCTCCTGGACACGACGCGCGCGGATCGCATCGGTGCCTGGGGCCGCGAGGACGCGGGGACGCCGGTACTCGACGACCTGGCTCGCCGGGGTGCGATCTTCCTCGCGCATCACGCCAACGCGCACGCGACGCGCGCCTCGATGCCGCAGCTCATGAGCGGCCGCTACTACCATCCGAACATCCTCGGACGCTTCAAACCGTACGACCATCCGCGCGAGTTCGAGTTCTACCGGCGCGACCCGACGGCCGTGCTCCTCCCGGCGGTGCTGCGCTCCCAGGGCTACGCGACCGTCGGCGTGAGCGCCCACGCATGGGTCGTCGCCGACTCGATGCTGGGGCGGCAATTCGACGGCCTGGAGCTGGTAGCCTTCAGCGCGGACGACGGGCATGGCGACGCGGCGCAGGTCGTCGACCGGGCGATCGCCCTCTGGGAGGCGCGCGACCGGACGCGTCCGCTCTTCCTCTACGTCCACATGATGGACATGCACCTGCCCCGTCCCGTGCCCGAGGGCGTCGTCGCCCCGTTCGATCCGGACGACGGCCGCTTCAACGCCGCCGGTGAGCCTCGCTTCGATCGCGAGCGGCGGAAGTGGTCCAGCTCGGATGCCCGCGATTTCACCGACGCCGATCGCCGGCGCTTTCAATGGACGTACGACGAGCGTCTTCGCTACGCGGACTGGCATCTCGGGAGGCTCCTTTCCGTCGTCGAGGGCGCCGATCCTGACCTCGCGCGGACGATGGTCGTCGTCACCGCGGATCATGGTGAGGAGCTGGCCGAGGACGGGCGGACCGATCACACGCAGTCACTCGCCGACGCCGTCCAGCACGTCCCGTGGATCCTCGCCGGCGGTCCGGTCCGTGCGGGTGAGCGCGCGTCGCGAATCACGGAGCACGTCGACGTGCTGCCGACGCTGCTGTCGCTGCTGGGCATCTCGACGCCGCCCGGCGTGCGGTTCGACGGCCGCGCGCAGATGACGCCGGACGGTCGCGTCTGTCGCGCGTGCGGCCGTTCCGCCGCCCTCTACGCCTGGGAGGAGTATCGGGGCGCGCGTGCCGGGCGACACCTGCTCCGCGAGGAGCAGCCGGGCTCGCCGCGGGCACGCTGTCTCGGCACTCGCCTGCTCTACCGCGTTACGGGCCAGCAGCGGACTCTCGTCCCCGCGAGTGCACGGGCCGACGGGCTCGCCCGGGCGCTGGCGCGGAAGATATCGCGAACGCTCGACGGCCCGGAGCGCGCCTTCGATGCCACCCGCTACGAGGCCGCGACGGGTAGCGTGCTCGTGCGCCCGGAGTACTGGAGCCTCGACGGCGACGCGGGGCTCCGCTGCGTCCCCGTCGACATGGATACGCCGCGTGGCTTCCTCCGCGAGCCGGGGTGGCTCTGGACGGAGCGCGGAGTGGCGCACGGCGACGGAGGGAGTGACGCCATGACCGTGCGCGTCCGCCTGCCGGACGGCGAGTACGAGGTCGATGCGGCGGCAATCGCGATGCCGTCGCCCCCGTGGATCTTCGGCTACGGTCGCTGGCTCCGAAAGAGCTTCCTCGAGGAGACGCCGGGGGCGTACCTCAAGCTCGGACGTGCGCGCGCCGAGCGTGGCTGGCTGCGCATCGCCCTGCCGGCATCGGCCGCGGAGGGCTACCACGTCATCGGACTCCGGACTACGCCGGTCGGCATGGCGCCGCGCAAGTTCGGGAAGGGCGATGACGCCGTCGACCGGGAGCAGCTCGAGCGGCTGCGCGCGCTGGGCTACGTGCAGTAGCCGCTACTCGAGGTAGCCGAGGGCGCGGAGGTGGTCGGCGATCCGCGCCTCGTCCTCCTCCGAGCGCCAGCCGGGATCGCCGGGGCTGGCCGCGGCGATGGCCTCGCCGATCCGTACCGGGTGCGCCAGGGCGTACTCGGGCCGGAGCAGGTCGGTCGGGACGGGCTGCTCCAGATCGCGCGGAACCGGGACGTCGAGGAGATGCAGGATCGCCGGCGTCACCGCCTCGATCGGAAGCTCGCCGCGCTCGCCGCCCGCCGCGATCGGCGGCCCCGCGAACAGGTAGATGCCGAGCGGATCGTGCGTGCCCGTGTAGCCGAGCTCCTCGTAGGGTCCGAAAAGCGCCTGGTCGCGGAGCTCCCGGGCGAGGCTCTCGAAGATGACGCCGAAGCGCGGCGCGCAGACGGCGACGACGTCGGGCGCGCGGTCGACGAATGGGCCGCGGTAGAGGTCCTCCCGCCGCCGCACGGTCTCGAACACCCGGTGGCCTTCGGGGTCGACGAGCGCCGTGAGTCCGCGGATGATCTGGTCGCGGACCGCCTCGTACTCGGCGCCAGGCGCGACGCAGCCATGCGGATAGCGGCCGGCCAGATGCACCCACACGCCGGCGGTTCCCGTGAACAGCGCCTCGCTCCAGGCGCGGGTCCGCCGGCGGTCGACGAGAATGTGGTCGAGCGTGTCCCAGCGCGCGCGCCAGGCGGCCGGGAGCATCTTCTTGATGACGCGGCGCCGGAGCCGCCAGAACGGGTGGCGGCGGAGGAGTCCCTGGTCGGCGAGCCAGCGGTTCACACGTACCGAGAGCGCCGGCTTCGCGCCGAACCCGTGGTCGGAGACGACAACCACCGTGGCATCGGGACCGGCGGCGCTCACCAGCCGGCCGACTGCGGCGTCGAGCTCCGCGAAGACCGCCTCCAGTGCGCGCTGGACGTCTGCGTCGGCCGCCGGGCGAGGCGCGTCGGGATCGAGGTACTCCCAGAAGTAGTGCTGCACGCGGTCCGGCGCGTAGAACACCACGCAGAGCGCGTCCGTCGGCCGTTTCACCATCAGGCGGAGCGTCGCCTGTGCCCGGAGCGTCGTCTGTCGCAGGATGGCGCGGAGGTAGGAGAGCGCCTGCTCGCGGTACGTCGGGTCGGCTCGACGGAGTCCCTTCGGCGCGGGCGCGTCGACCTCGTACTCGCCGAGCTCGTCCCGGACCTCGGGTGGCTCCGTCAGGCGCTCGCCCGGCGGGGTCAGCATGCACCCGACGATGTAGCCGCTCGGCAGCGGCCGGAGCGGATACGACGGCGGGACGTTGATCACGCCGACGCTCCGCCCTGCCCGCCCGGCGATCTCCCAGAACGTGGTGGCCCCGAGGTCGCGCGCGTTGGCGAGCCCGGCCGGCGCGTAGCGGTCCGGTGCGAGTCGCTGGAACGCGTAGACGCCATGGCCTCCGGGGTTCTTTCCGGTCATGAACGACGCCCACGCAGGGAGCGTCAGGGCCGGAACGGTCGACCGGAGGGGCCCCCACGTGCCGCGCGCCATGAGCGCGGCGAGATGCGGAAGACGCCCCTCCCTCGCCCAGGGGGTCAGAAGGCGCCAGGTGGCTCCGTCGAGCCCGATGATGAGCACCTGCGTCGCCATGGGGCGGCCGCGGCCGGCGTCAGACCCGCTCGTAGGGATCGAAGAGCTTCTTGTACTCTTCGAGGGCGAAGCGGTCGGTCATGCCGGCGACGTAGTCCGCGATCACACGGGGAACGGTCTCGCCGTCCTCGCGTACGCGGCGGGTCACGTGCGGTGGAAGCTGCTTCGGCTCGGCGAGGTAGAGCTCGAAGAGCGCCGTCATGATGCGGTCGGCCTTCTGCGTCATGCGCGTCACGCGATGATGCGTATAGAGGTGATCGCGGAGGAAGGCCTTCAGCTCGAGGTTCCGCTCCGTCATCTCCGGGGAGAGCTCCACCAGCCGCGGCTTCACGCGGCGCACGTCCTCGATGCGCTGGATGCCGTCGCTGCGGATTCGATCCTCCAGAGTCGACACCAGATCGGACACCAGGTTGTCGATGAGCAGGCGGATGGACTGGTACCAGCGTACGTGCTCGGGCGCGCGCGGGGCCGTCCGCTCGACCTTCGCCTCCGCCTCGGCCCACAGCGACACCGTCCGCAGGTCCTCGACGTGGAGCATCCCCGACTTGAGCCCGTCGTCGACGTCGTGCGCGTTGTAGGCGATCTCGTCCGCGAAATCGACGATCTGCGCCTCGAGGCACGGCGCGGAGTCGGGGTCGAACTCCTGCACCTGGGGTCGATCGTAGCGCGTCGAATGCTTGACGATGCCTTCGCGTACCTCCCAGGTGAGGTTCAGGCCGCGAAACGTCGGGTAGCGCTCCTCGAGGACGTCCACGATGCGGAGGCTCTGGCCGTTGTGCTCGAACCCGCCGTACGGCGTCATCAGCCGATTGAGCGTGCGCTCGCCGGCATGGCCGAAGGGTGTGTGGCCGAGATCGTGCGCCAGCGCGACGGCTTCGGCGAGATCCTCGTTCAGCCCGAGGGCGCGCGCCAGCGTCCGTGTGACCTGCGCCGCCTCGACGGTGTGCGTGAGGCGCGTCCGGTAGTAGTCGCCCTCGTGGTTGACGAAGACCTGCGTCTTGTACTCGAGGCGACGGAACGCCGTCGAGTGGATGATGCGGTCGCGGTCCCGCTGGAATGCCATGCGCAGCGGATGCTCCGCTTCCGGATGACGCCGGCCACGCGAGTCGCGGCTGCGCATCGCGTAGGACGCGAGCCCGCTCGCTTCTCGTGCCTCGAGCTCCGCCCGCGCCGGCATCGTGGCTGGATCGCGGCGGCTACTCGGCGACGACGGTGAGCTCCACGGTCGCGCGGACCTCGCGTCCGACCTGGATGATGATGGGATAGGTGCCGAGCTGCTTGATCGGATCCGCCAGCTCGATACGGCGCCGCTCGATCTGGAACCCCTTGTCGGCGAGCAGGCGCTCGACGTCGATGTTGGTGACCGAGCCGAAGAGCCTCCCCTCCTCGCCGGCGCGTGCCGCCACCGTGAGCTTCAGCCCATTGAGCTTCTGGGCGGCGCCTTCTGCGCTCTTCCGCTCGCGATCCGCTTTGGCGGCGATGACGCGCTTCTGGTGCTCGAGGACGTGCAGGTTCTTGCGGTTTGCCTCCACGGCGAGGCCGCGCGGGAAGAGGAAGTTCCGCGCGTACCCGGGCTTCACCCGGACCACCTGGCCGATCTTCCCGAGACTCGGGACGTCGTCACGGAGGATTACTTCGACGGCCATACACGCGTCTCCTTAGGGGTAGCTCGTGGCGTACGGCAGCAGGGCCACCGTGCGTGCCCGCTTGATCGCGACGGTGAGGCTCCGCTGATGACGCGCGCAGTTACCGGTGATCCGGCTCGGCATGATCTTGCCGCGTTCGCTGAGGAAGCTCCCGAGGGACCGTGTGTCCTTGTAGTCGATCTGCATCGTCTTGTCGGCGCAGAAACGACAGACCTTCCGCCGCCCGAGGCCGCGCCGGCGAAAGCCGCGGCCCTCGCCCTTGCTGCTCGATCCTCGACGTTCGCCGCGCTCCTTCATGACATCTCCTCGCCCATGTCCATGTCGCCGCCCTCCAGTGACACGTCGGGCTCCTCGGGCTCGGGTCGCCGCGCGGTGCGATCTGGGGTCGGCGGGGCGTTCTCCGCTTGACGGACGGAGACGAACCGGAGGACGGCGTCGGCCAGGCGAAGATTGCGCTCGACCTCGGCCAGCGCGGCGGGTGTGGCGCGATACTCGAACAGGACGTAGAAGGCCCGCCGCTGCTTCGCGACCAGGAACGCCAGGTCGCGCAGACCCCACTCCTGAATCTGTCCGATGGTACCCTTCTGGTCCTCGATCAGGGCACGAAGGCGATTCGTGAGCTCCTTGGCGCCCTGCTCTCCCTGCTCGGGGTGGATCAGCACGAGTGTCTCGTAGCGGCGGTCCGCCATCAGCAGAACTCCTTCGATTCGTTGCCGTTCACGGATCTCACCCCTCTGCCCCACCCTTCTTCGGCGGCGGCGCCTCCCCCGCGGCCGGCGCCGGCGCAGCGCCCTCCGCCGGTGCGCCCTCGGCCGGAGCTGCTTCTGCCGCCTCGGCCGGCTTCGTCTCTTCAATCGTCGGCGGGACGACCGTCACGACGGTGCGCGTGGAATCGCCGACCGGGGTCACACCGGCCGGAAGTGTCAGGTCGGAGACGTGGAACGCCTCGTGGATGCCGAGCGGCGAGACGTCGATCTCGAGGAATTCCGGGATTTCGGTCGGGAGACATTCGACCTCGATCTCGCGCAGGATGGGCTGGAGGATGCCGCCGACCACCACGCCGGCGGCCTTCCCCGCGAAACGTAGCGGGACGGAGACGACGAGCCGCTCCGTCAGATCGACCTCGTAGAAGTCCGCGTGCAGGACGAGGCCCGTCACGGGATGGACCTGCTTCTCGCGGAGGAGCGCCATCTTGTCATGCAGCTCCGCATCACCGGCGCCGTTGACGAGGCGGATGAGGTGCGACCCCTCGAGGTGGAGCAGCTTCTTCCCGAACTCCGCCGCGTTGACGTTGATGTGCACCGTGTTCCGCTTCGGGCCGTAGAAGACCGCAGGCACGACGCCGGTTCGTCGGAGACGGCCGACGGCGCCCTTGCCGGTGTCGGCGCGGCGCTCGATGCTGATTTCGACGGCGTCCATGTCGGTGGTCTCTCCCTTCTAGACGAACAAAGAGCTGATCGAGGCCTCCTCGTGGGTGCGACGAATCGCCTCCCCGAGGAGCTGGGCGACGCTCAGGACGCGGATCTTGGAGGACGGCTTGTCGTTCCGGAGCGGGATGGTGTCGGTCACGATGAGTTCGTCGATGCTGGACTTGGCCAGACGGTCGATGGCCGGACCCGATAGGACCGCATGCGTCGCGCAGGCGAGCACGATCGGCGCGCCCGCCTTCCGGACGGCGTTGGCCGCCGCGGACAACGTGCCGGCCGTGTCGACCATGTCATCGACGATCACCGCGGCGCGCCCGTCCACGTCGCCGATGATCTGCATCTCGGCGACCTCGTTCGGTCGGCTCCGACGCTTGTCGATGATCGCCAGGTTCGCGTCCAGCCGCTTCGCGAATGCCCGTGCCCGCTCGACGCCGCCGGCGTCCGGCGAGATGACGGTGACCTCGCGCCGACCGAGCCGCTCGCGGAGATACTGCATGAGGACGGGCGTGGCGTAGACGTTGTCGACGGGAACGTTGAAGAATCCCTGTATCTGTCCGGCGTGGAGATCGACGGTGAGAACCCGCGTGGCCCCGGCGGCGGTGATCAGGTCTGCCACGAGCTTCGCGCTGATCGGCACGCGCGGGGAGACCTTCCGGTCCTGCCGCGCATATCCATAGTACGGAATGACGGCAGTGATGCGCCGGGCCGACGCCCGCTTGAAAGCGTCGACCATCAGCAGCAGCTCCATCAGGTGGTCGTTCGTCGGCGTGCACGTGGACTGCACCACGAAGACGTCGCTGCCGCGGACGTTCTCGGTGATCTCCACCTGGCATTCGCCGTCGCTGAAGCGGCCGATCTCGGCCTGGCCGAGCTGCACCCCGACGGCTTGGCAGATCGCCGTCGCAAGTGGCCGGTTGGAGCTCCCGGCGAATATCTTGATCTCGTCCTTCACGACCCTCGGCGTTCGATCCCCGTGAGTTGGGCGGGAAGGAATCGAACCTTCGCTGCCGGATCCAAAGTCCGGTGCCTTACCAAGCTTGGCTACCGCCCAGAGGATGAGGCTCTACCGACCCGCGAAACGGGCGATGCTAGGTTTTGCCCACCGCGATGTCAACCTCGTTGCAGGCTCCGGGACCGCGTGCGACAAGGTCGCGGTGGAGGAGTTCGAGCGCGTCGCGACGGCCGCCGCCACCCGCGCGGGCGCGCTGCTCCGCGAGCGGTACGGCCGGCGGCAGCAGGTCTCGTTCAAGTCGGAGATCGACCTGGTGACGGCAGTCGACCGGGAGGCGGAGGGGCTGATCGTGGCCATACTGCGCGACGCCTTCCCCGAGCACGGGATCATCGCCGAGGAATCGCCGGCCACGCCGGGACGCGGCGATCATCGCTGGTACGTAGACCCGCTCGACGGTACGACCAACTTCGCGCATGGATTTCCCCAGTTCGCCGTCTCCATCGCGCTCGAGCGGGGCGAGGACGTGGTGCTCGGTCTCGTGCACGACCCGCTGCGCGAGGAGACCTTCCTCGCCACACGGGGCGGCGGCGCCCGGTTGAACGGCGCCCCTATCGGCGTCTCGGACGTCGCCAGCCTCGGCCGGAGCCTCGTGGCGAGCGGCTTCCCGTACGATGTCCGCCAGCGCGTGGACTTCTACGACGCCTTCTGGCGCGAGGCGCTCAGGCGGGCACAGGGGGTTCGGCGCGTGGGGTCCGCCGCGCTCGACCTGTGCTACGTGGCCTGCGGGCGGTTCGACGCCTTCTGGGAGTGGAAGCTCCATGCCTGGGACGTGGCGGCGGGCTGCCTGATCGTCGAGGAGGCCGGCGGGCGAGTGACGGACCTCATCGGCGGGCCGCATCGGCTGACCGGCGGCCAGACGGCTGCCTCCAACGGGCGCGTCCACGGCGAGCTCCTCGGGATGCTCGCCGAGGCTCAGGTGCGGGCGGCGGGTTCGTCGGCGCCCGAGTGAGTGGACGGCCCCCTGCCCCTTGTGATACCGGGCGCGCGCCTGCCCTCGTGGTGAAATGGATATCACACAGGCCTCCGGAGCCTGGGGTAGAGGTTCGATTCCTCTCGGGGGCACTCTCTGGAACGACGGCATGCTGGACCCGCAACAGCTTGATCCGTCGACACTCTTTGTTTACAGTCCGGCGACTGGACCTCGCCCTACCTGGCCGGGACCGGATGGACGGAGGCAGAGGAGATGGATCTTCCCAAGTGCCAGAAGTGCAACAGCGGGCTTCTCATCCCGCTCTCCGATTACGGGCAGGAGGGTGCGTCGGTAATCTTCAAGGCGTGGGCATGCACCAACCCGGACTGCGGATTTTCGCTTCGCGTCGACAAGGGTGAGGTCACCTACGGGAAGAAGATCGAACACAAGCACTGATCCGCTTCTCGGCGAAGCCGCAGCTCACTACCAGCGCTTCGCGTCCTTCAGCATCGACTGAAGGCTCCTGAACTCCGGGGCCTCGGCCGTCTCCACCAGCTCGAGCAGCGCCTGCTCGCTGGTGGTCGGCAGCATCCCGGCCTCGAGCATCTTTGCCCAGGCCGGCGCGACGTCGCGTGCGAGGCGCGATGACGTGCTGTCCTCCGCCACGTGAACCTGATGGCCGGCCTCCAGCAGGTCGTGCACCGTCTGATTCACGCAGGCATGCGTCTCGATGCCCGCGACGAGGATCTGCTGGCGTCCGCTCGCCCGAAGTGCCTCGACGAACTCCGGGGCGCCGTGGCAGCTGAGGCTCCGCTTCTCTATCACGTGCGCCCCGCGCGGAAGATGCTTGGCGAGCTCCTCGGCGGTATGGCCGAGCCCCTGGGGGTACTGCTCCGTGACCAGAGTGGGCACGCCGAGCACGTCGGCACCCCGCAACAGAAGATCGCAGGCGACGATCACGCGATCCCAGTCGTGGAGCACGCGCCTTTCCAGCACATTGGGATCCTAAGCTTAGAATTCCACGTGGACAAGTTGTC
>JADMIO010830210.1_pt1 | contig 29929 bp, 24 predicted proteins | sample 8958161 | NCBI WGS metagenome assembly JADMIO01 (sample SAMN16585339, study PRJNA669376) | soil metagenome | isolation source: Crop rotation soil | place: USA: Cullars Rotation, Alabama | collected 2011 | reverse complement strand
CGCGACAACTTGTCCACGTGGAATTCTAAGCTTAGGATCCCAATGTGCTGGAAAGCAGCCGAGCTGGGCCGAGTGGCTGTCCGACGCCGCCGCCGGCCGCATCACGATCCCGGCGCGCTGGCTCGCGTACTGAGCGGTTACGACATCGCCGTCACGATCTCGCGCCTGGCTCTCTTCCGGCGCACAGCACGCTTCTCGCATACCGATGGGCAGCTACCGGCGCTCTCTGCTTGTCACGGCGTGGGCGCTGTGATCGATCTCGATGCGCTCGTCGTCTTTCGTCGAGGCGGGGTGGAGGCGTTTCGCGTGGTCGGGCCCGACGGGCGCAACGGTTCAGCAACTCAGCAGAGGAGGGAATTCCTACGATGAACGCGAAACCTGCCTGTCTGGCCGCAGCCGCAATCCTGCTGTCCGTCACCGCATCCCGCCCGGCAGTGGCCGGATCCGTCCTGGCGACCGGGGTACTTCCGAGCGCCCAGGCCGGCGCCGACACGACGCTGTGCCAGGCTGTCAATGTCGGCACCAAGGACGTGGAAGTCACGCTCGAAATCGTCAACGCCGACGACGGCTCGGTGTTGACCACGAGCATCGCCACGCTGCAGCCTACCCAGGTGATGAACGCCGGATCGGCAGCCGTGATCAACAATCAGTACTGCAGGGCTACCGGGCTCAGCGCCAAGACCGGCAGGCTGACCATGAGCACTGTGGACAACGCCACCGTCCTGATGACCGTCACCGCACCCTGACCTGGCGACTGCGGCAGCGCGTCGCCCGCGAAGGCGACGACCAGGCTACCGAGCTAGCCGCGTCGGCTGCGAACGCGACGACCAGGCTAGTGCTTTGAAAAGTGGAGGCGGCGGGCGGATTCGAACCGCCGCGTCACGGTTTTGCAGACCGTTCCCTTAACCACTTGGGTACGCCGCCTTTTCGGAAGGCGCGGAGTATGTCAGCGCAGCGACCAAGTCTCAACTCTTGGATTGCGTGAACCGGTCCAAGTCCGCGTCGCGGGAAGCGATGACGCGCTGGGCCGGGCGCTTCGCACCGCTTGAGGCGATGACGCGATCCGCTATGCTCCGCGCGATTTTTCCCGGGCCGGCTGCCTTCGAGGAGCCGCGCCCAGCAAGGAGTCCACAGTGCACAAGATTGCGGTCCTGGGCGGTGACGGCACCGGCCCCGAAGTCGTCGACGAAGCCCTGAAGGTCCTGAATGCGGCCTCCAGGGCCTGCGGATTCAAGTACGAGACGACCCCTTTCGACTTCGGAGGCGACCGCTACCTGCGCACCGGCGAGGTCCTGCCCGAGAGCGCCGCCAGCGACCTGCGCCAGTTCGACGCGATCCTGCTCGGCGCCATCGGCCATCCCGACGTCAAGCCGGGCATCCTCGAGAAGGGCATCCTGCTGCGCCTGCGCTTCGAGCTCGACCTCTACATCAACCTGAGGCCGGTCAAGCTCTACCCGGGCGTCGAGACGCCTCTGTCCGGCAAGGGCCCCGAGCACATCGACTTCGTGGTCGTGCGCGAGAACACCGAGGGGCTTTACGCGGGCGCCGGCGGCCAGCTGCGGCGCGGCACGCCGCACGAGGTCGCGGTGCAGGAGTCGATCAACACGCGCATGGGCGTCGAGCGCTGCCTGCGCTACGCCTTCGACTACACGCGCAAGCGTGCGCGCAACAAGACCCTGACCCTCTGCGGCAAGACCAACGTGCTGACCTACGCCTTCGATCTCTGGGAGCGCGCCTTCCACGAGGTCGGCGAGGCCGACTACAAGGACATCAAGCGCGACTACGCCCACGTGGACGCGACCTGCATGTGGATGGTCAAGAACCCGGAGTGGTTCGACGTGATCGTCACCGACAACATGTTCGGCGACATCATCACCGATCTCGGCGCCATGATTCAGGGCGGCATGGGCATCGCCGCGGGCGGCAACATCCATCCGGGCCAGGTTTCGATGTTCGAGCCGATCGGTGGCTCGGCGCCGAAGTACACGGGCCAGGGCGTCATCAACCCGATGGCCGCGATCGCGGCCGCGCAGATGATGCTGGCCGAGCTCGGAGAGAGCGCTGCGGCCGACCGCATCGAGAGCGCGATCGCCTACGTCGCCGCCAACAAGCTCAAGTCGATGAACGCCGGCAAGATGGGCTACACGACCTCCCAGGTCGGCGACCTCGTCGCCGACGCCGTCGCCACCGCCAAGTAAAAGCGGGTAAAAGCGGGGTCAGATCTGGGGTCAGATCTGGGGTCAGATCTTGGGACAGATCTCGGGATCTCGGTGCAGGTCTTGGGACGGATCTGACCCGGCGGGATGGGCCGCGATCCCGATTCCCCATTTCCAATTCGATGATAGGCGCGAGCGGCTAGCCCTCCGCACCTGCACCACCTTTCGCGTACTGAACGGATCCCTGCGCCGGACTGTGATTTCGTGATGTTGAAATTCGACGTTGAATTTCAACATGACGAAAAAGCCTTCCCCTGCCCCCCGGTCTCCGGTCCCGAATACGACGAAACGCCGGAATCGGCGGCGCGAGAGCCGTCTCAAAATCTGACTCTGACCCACCGTCCGCCGGAGTGAGAAGCGCGAGCCCACGAGCCCGCTGAGCTCAGAAGCGCAAGGGCCCTCCCAGGATCTGACTCTGGTCCACGAGCCCGCCGGGCTCAGAAGCGAGAGATCTGTCCCAAGATCTGACCCGAGATCTGACCCCGATTTCAGCTTCGGTGGGGCCAGTCTGATTCGGGGACCAGGCGGAAGGCGGCCTGCTTCTTGTTGCGCACGAAGAGGCCGATGATGCGGCTCAGCAGCGGGTACTTCTTCTGCACGGCCGCGCGGAAACGATCGAGGTCGGCCACGCCGCGGCGCGCCTCGGCGTGCATCTCGGTGACGCCGCCGCCGAAGTTGACACGAGCGCGGCTGTTGGCGCGCAGGTTGCGCACCCAGTTCCGGTCCTCGTCGAGGCTTCCGATCCACAGCTCGCCGTCGATCGTCACGAACCAGATCGTCACGTCGAAGAGCTTGCCGCTCTTGCGGCCGAAGTGGGTCAGCTTGAGCGTGCTCTGCTGCTCCGGGATCGCGCCCATCTCAATCCCTCCCGAACTCGGCAACGACCGCGGCCATGCCCTGCGCGGCCGCGTCGAGCGCGGCGTCGATGTCGCTGTCGTGGTGGGCAGCCGACACGAACCAGTTGTGGGCGGGATGAAAGAAGGCGCCGTTGCGCGCGGCCTCGGCCGCAAAGACGCGACTGCGCGCGAGGCTGCCCTGGTCGGCGCGGAAACTCATGAACGGGATCGACGGCGGGCCGCTGATCGTGACCTCGAGTCCTGCCGCAACCGCGCGCTCGGCCAGCCCGTCGCAGAGTCGCCGCCCCACGCGGTCCATCTGCGCGATGGCATCGCGCGCGACCATCTCCTCGAGCGTCGCCAGCGCCGCCGCGATCGGCACGGCCTGGGTGAAAAAGGTCCCCGTCACGAACACCTCGCGTGCAGCCTTGCGCAGCGAGTCGGCGCCGAGCATCACCGAGAGCGGATAGCCGTTGGCCACCGCCTTCGAGTAGACGACCATGTCGGGCGTCACGCCGAAGGCCTGCAGCGAGCCGGCAAGGTGCATCCGGAAGCCCGCGCGCACGTCGTCGACGATCATGACCGCGCCGTGCTTCGTGCACAGCGCGCGCACCTTGTCGTGGAAGCCGCTCGCCGGCATCTCGCTGTCGAAGCGCGCCTCGTGCCGGAACGGCGTCACGATCACGGCCGCGATCCTGCCCTCGTGCGCGTCGAAGAGCGCTTCGAGCGCCTTCCAGTCGTTCCACGGGAACTTGACCACCGCGGCGCGCTCGCTCTCGGGAAAACCGCGGCCGAGGTGATTGCACCAGCCGTGCACGCCGTGGTAGGTGCCGTCGACCATCGCGATCAGGTCGCGTCCGGTCGCACGCCGCGCCACCGACAGCGCCCAGGTGCAGACGTCGGAGCCGTTCTTCGCGAACATCGCCCAGTCCATCCCTGCCGTCACCGCGACGAGCTTCTCGGCAAGATCGACCATGTTCGGCGCCGGCAGGTTGCCGCTGTCGCAGAGCCGGCGCTGCGCTTCGGCGGCCGCCTCGACGACGTGGTCGCGGTAGCCGAGCACCATCGGTCCGTAGGAGCAGAGGAAGTCGATGTACTCGTGCCCGTCCACGTCGCGCACGCGGCAGCCTTCGGCCTGGCAGAGGAAGCGCGGGAAGGCGCCGTCGACGAGGTAGGCAGGATTCTGGTGGCCGTAGATGCCGCCGGGAATCACGCGGCGTGCGCGCTCGTAGAGCGCGTCGCCGACCGGGTGCTTCCACTCGCCACCCGGCATCGCAAGGCTGGTCCGCGACTGCGCGCTCGACATTGCTCGACCTCCGTCAGACTCCGGTGATGATGCGCGCTTCGGCATCGTCGGCGGCAGCAGCTGCCGCCTCGGACTCGGCCTCGGCCGGCGTCAGCGTGCGCAGTGCGAGCGCGTGCACGGGTCCGGCCAGCTCGTCGGCCAGCGCGGCATAGACGAGCCGGTGGCGGGCCACCAGGCTCTTTCCCTCGAACGCGCTCGAGACGATCCTTACGCTGAAGTGGCTGCCGCCGCCCGGTCGCGCCCCGGCATGGCCGGCGTGCTTGTGGCTTTCGTCATCGACCTGAAGCTCGGTCGGGGACAGCGCCCCGGCGAGCTTGTCGGCCAGCAGATCGCGAGTGTGCATCGGGCTCACCATGTGGCACGCTTTCTCCATGAGCAAGACCAGGGTGGTCGTGCACGAGGACCTCACGGCCGAGGACGCCCGGCGGGCCGTGCTGACGCTGCTGGCCCTCGGGCTCGACGCCGAAGCGGTGCGCCAGCCCGAGGCGCCGCTGCTGCACGCGGTATCGGTCGCCGAGGACGAAGTGGCCACGGCCCTGCCCGCGCTCGCCGACACCTTCCGCGAAGCCGACGAGGCCGCCGAAGAGCCGCCGCCTCCGCCGCGGCTCTTCGTCGACACCGAGATCTGGACGCTGCGCAACGCCTCGGCGAGCCTCGCCATCGCCGCACTGTGCCTGGCCATCCACCTTGCCGTGCACGCGGGCGGCGGCGAAGTGCCGCGCTCGCGCATGGTCGCAGCCGGCGCGGCAGCGCCGTGGATGATCGCCGACGGCCAGTGGTGGCGGCTTCTGACCGCCGTGTTCCTGCACTTCGACGCCAAGCACATCGTCGGCAACATGAGCGCGCTGCTCTTTCTTGGCCCTCCCCTCGCGCAGCAGATCGGCCAGCTGCGCATGGTGCTGCTCTTCGTCGCGACCGGCGTGGCCGGCAACATCGCGAGCCAGCTCTTCGGCAGCGAGGCCGCGCTCAAGGCGGGCGCTTCGGGCGGAATCTGCGGACTGCTCGGCGCGCTGGCCGGGGTTGCGCTGGTGGCGATGTCGGCCGCAAGCGATGCGCGGCAGCGGCGGCCGGCGTGGCAGACCCTCGGCGCGCTGGTGGCGCTGTTCGGCATGATCGTCGGCTTCGAGCCCGGACGCGACCACTACGCGCATCTCGGCGGCGTGGCGGCCGGCGTGCTGCTCGGCCGCTTCTTCGCCTCTGGCAGCGGCGAGGTGGCTGCATGAGGCGCCGAGGTGGCTGCAGGAAGCGCGGCGCTGGCAGCATGAAACTGCGAGCCGCACTGCTTGCCGCGACGCTGCTCGTCGCCGCGTGCGCCGCCGGCGCGGACGAGCTGGCCGTGAACGTGCCCGTCGGGCCGCAGCCGGGCGAGCCGCCCATCGGCACCATCGTCTCGGCCGACAACCTCGAGCAATGGGGCCAGTTCCTGCCGCCGTCGATCCACTTCGCGGTCAGGCGCGGCATGAAGATCGAGGTCATCCCGCCGAAGGACATCCCGCTCGAGCCGAGGCGTCTCGAGGCCACGCAGAAGTATCATGCGCAGTGCCGGCTCTCGGCGGACAAGAACCAGGTCATGAACTACGTGGCGGGGCTGCCGTTCCCGCTGACCAACGAGCACGACGACGACGCGCCGATCAAGCTGATCTTCAACTACGAGAACCGCATCGCGGTCGACGACCTCGACGTGCGCAATTTCGAGTGCGACACCGGCAGCCTCGACCCGAAGCGCGGCATCAACGTCGAGCGCCACTTCATCCTCGGGCACTTCCGGCGGCTCTACTACGTGAGCCGCCTCTACCACGACCCGATGCCGACCTGGCCGACGCCCGACGGCATCCGCTACCGCGAGGTGCTGCATCCCATCATCGAGCCCTTCGACCTGAAGGGTGTGGGGCTGACCTACAGCCGCCACCTCGATCCGGCCCGCCAGGACGACAGCTGGCTCTACTACCCGCTGCTGAAGCGCGTGCGGCGCCTGTCGAGCGCCCAGCGCTCGGACGCGCTGTTCGGCCAGGACGCCGACATCGACAGCTACGGCGGCTACGCCGGCAACCCGGCCTGGATGGACTGGAAGATCGTCGGCACCAAGCGCGTGCTGGCGCCGATGCACACGAGCCACTTCCCGGCCGTGTGGTCCCAGGGCGGCGCGAACTTCCTCTTCGACGACACCTGGGAGATGCGCGACGTCTACATCATCGAGGGCGCCTCGCGCATCCCCGACTACGCCTACTCGAAGCGTGTGATCTATCTCGACCGCCACAGCTTCGTGATCCCCTACACGGAGATGTACGACCAGAAAGGGGCGCTCTGGAAGGCCTGGGTCAACCAGTGGAAGATCGGCCAGAAGGTCTACCCGGGTGCGGTCAAGGCCGTCTACGACTACGAGCAGCAGTTCATCCCGGCGCTTTCGATCTTCGACATGCAGCTCGAGCACGCCACGCGCTGCCTGCTGCCGTCGCCGTCGGTGCCGGGCGAGGAAGGCTGGTACTTCAATTTCGGCTCGGCCGAAGGGACCGTCGAAGAGGCCTTCTCGGTATCGGCCATCATCGCGTCGGGACGCTGAAAAAGGCGCAGGAAGCGCACCCGGCGTGGCTGGCGTCCCTGGCCTCTGACCGGTATATCGGAACGTCACGGGACGGCCCTGGGCCGTCCGTTCAGGAGGAACACATGGAATTCCTGCAGCTCACCATCGAGCCGATTTTCCGCTGGCTGCACATCCTGGCCGGCGTCGTCTGGATCGGTCACCTGTACTTTTTCAATTTCGTGAACGGGCCCTTCGCGGCCACCATGAACGCCGACACCAAGAAGCTCGTGGTGCCCGAGCTGATGCCGCGCGCGCTCTACTGGTTCCGCTGGGGTGCGGCGTGGACCTGGGCCACCGGCGTCGTGATGCTGATGCTGACCTTCTACCACGGGCGCATGGTGTTCGCGGGCGGCATGGGCGACGGCGGCTGGTCGATGGGCGCGCTGCTCTCGATCGTGATCACCTTCGGCGGTTTCGCGATCTACGACGCGATCATGTCCACCTCGATCATCGCGGACATGAAGATCAAGTACGCGGTCTGCTACGTGCTGCTGGCGCTGTCGATCTACGTGATGGCCTGGCACGGCGGCTTCGGCTACCGCGGCTACGTCATCCACACCGGCGCGCTGCTCGGCACCACCATGGCCTGGAACGTCTGGTTCCGCATCTGGCCGGCGCAGCAGAAGATCATCACGGCGATCAAGAACGGGCAGGCGCCCGATGCGGCGCTGGTCGGGCTGGCGGGGCTGCGCTCGCGCCACAACACCTACATGTCGGCGGCGCTGCTCTGGACCATGATCAACATGCACACGATGGGCTTCATGAGCGGGGTTTTCGGCTCCCACCCGGAGCTCGGGCTGCTGATCATGATCCTGGTGGCCTGGCACATCGTCTTCCAGCTCTACAAACGAGCCGGCCAGGTCAAAGGCTTCTAAAGCGGGGTCAGATCTGGGGTCAGATCTTGGGACAGATCTCGCGCTTCTGAGGCCGTGCTTCGTCGTAGTAACGAACCGCGCCGGAGATCGCAGGGGAGCCGGGGGAACGTATTTCGGGATGTTGAAATTCGACGTCGAAAATTCAACATGCCGAAATCGCAGCATGGCGCGGGGATCCGTTCAGTACGGAAAGGTGGCTGCCGAGAGAACTCCCGCCGCTCGCCCGTGATTCGACCGGGGCTCTGGATCGCGGCTCGCCCCGCGCTTGAGATCCGTCCCGAGATGAGGGGCGAGATCTGACCCTGTTTTCGGGTCAGGGGAGGCGGCTGGAGAGGATGGCGGCGGATTCGAGGCGGGCGATCTCGTCGTCGGCAAGGCCGAGCAGCTCGCGCAGCACCTCGGCGTTGTGCTCGCCGCGGAACGCGGCCCGCCCGCGCACGCCGGCGCTCGCATCCGAAAATCGATATGGACTGTTGAGCACCGGCGCCGTTCCGCCGGCGCGATCGTCGGTGTCCACGGTCATGCCGCGTGCGCGCGTCTGCTCCGACGCGAGCGCCTCGCCCAGGGTCTGCACTCTCGCGGCAGCCATGCCGCGCGCATGGCAGGCCGCAACCACGGCGTCGGCGTCCGGCTGCGCCGCGACCCACCCCGCGATGATCGCCTCGAGCTCGGGCAGGCACTGCTCGCGCTTCGCGTAGCTGTCGTAGCGCGCGTCGGCAACGAGCTCGGGCCGCCCGATCAGCTCGGTCATCGTCTCCCAGTGCGCACGCGGATCCATCGGGATCACGACGTGACGCTCTCCACAGGGGTAGGTCCAGGCGCAGAGGAAATCGGTCTCGCTGCCGCCGAAGAGCACCGAGTTGGCGCACTCCTGCGTCGCGAGCAGCGCATCGTGCATCGCCATGTCGATGAACTGCCCCGTGCCGCTACGCTCGCGCAGGTGCAGGGCCGCGACGATCGCGAGCGCAGCCTGCAGGCCGGTGATCGTGTCGCCGACTGCGGCCACCGAATCGACGGGCTGCTGGCCGAAGGCGCGCGCCTGCCGGTCGATCAGGCCGGTTGCCGCGTGCACGACGCCGGCAAAGGCGCGCTCGCCGCGTTTCGGGCTGTCGTGGCCGAAACCGCTGATCGAGCAGTAGACCAGCCGGGGGCTGCGCGCGCGCAGCAGTGACTGGCCGAGCCCGAGCTTGTCCATGACGCCGGGGCGGAAGTTCTCGACGACCACGTCGCAGGCGCAGGCCAGCTCGGCGGCAAGCGCCCTGCCCTCTTCGCTTCGCAGGTCGATCGACACGTTCCGCTTGCCGCAGTTGTGTTGCATGAAATAGCCGCTCATTCCGCCACGTCGCACGCCCAGGCGTCGTGCCAGGTCGCCGTCCGGCGTCTCGAGCTTGATGACATCGGCGCCCATGTCGGCGAGGATGCGCGTGCAGAAGGGACCGGCCAGCACGTGGCTGAAATCGGCCACGCGCACACCGTCGAGCGGAAAGGGCTTGGAAGATTCGGACATGAAAAAGCCGGGCCGGCTGGAAGCCGGCCCGGCAGAAAACTACGAACCCGTTTCAGGTTCGAGCGGCGCCCGTCGCGTCAGTCGCGCACGTAGCGATCGGTGCCGGCGATCGAGCCGCCGAGCCGGTTCGCTCCGCCGTCCGGATGGAAGGGCGTGAAGTGCTTGACCGGGTCGTTGGTGAGCTCCCAGGCCGTCACTTCGTGGCCGCCGTCCTCGTTGTTGGTCAGCACGAGGATTTCCTGGCGGTCGTCGAGGTCGATGTCGGCTGCGCCGACGCGGGCGCCGTTGGCTCCCGGGAACGGAATCGCGACCGGGATGTTGTCGCGGCCCGCGAGCACGCGGTTGCCATCGCCGTCGAACATCTTGACCAGCGTCTCGCCCTCGCGCGGTGCGACGACGATGCGCTTCTCGCCGGCGCCGTTCGGGTCGATCACGGCAACGTCCACGCCCGAGCTCGCCGCCGGATCGAAGGCGAGGAAGGAACGGATGAAGACGCCTTCGCGCGAGAAGATCTTGACCAGCGGCACGCCACGGTTGGTGCCGACGACGATCTCTTCCTCGTTGCCACCGGTCACGTCACCGACCGCGACGTTGGCGCCGTCGGCATCGATCGGGATCAGCGGGTTCAGCATGTCGGTCGAGGCAAAGGCCTGGAACTCGAAGTTCGGGAAGAAGGGCTGCTGCTCGTCGAGCCTCTGGAAGATGCGCACGCGCACGTTGCCGTCGGTCGAGTCGGACTGCGCGCAGACGAGCTCTTCGAAGGGCTGGTCGTCGGTCTGGCCGCCGTCGCACTCGACGCCGAAGTTGTCGTCGGGGAAGGCTTCGAACTGGTCGACCTTGACGCTCTTCTTGCCCATGCGCCAGACCTGCACGGTCGAGTCGTTCGAGCCGTGTCCGGTCGAGACCGCGGCCTGCACCGTCTTCGGACGCGGGATGTTGCGGTCGTTCAGCACCGTCACGTCGAGCTCGCCGACCTTGTTGCCGACCAGCGCATCGGTGTTGAGCGTGGCGTGGTGCCCGTTGCGGTTCCACGAATCGAGATGCGCGCTGCTGCCCGAAAGCGGCACCGTGGTCACGATGCGCGTCTCGAGGCCGCGGCGACCCGCGACGCGGAAGATCTCGTGGCCGTCGAAACCGGACAGGATGCGCACCGAGCCGGCGCCGCGACGCCCGAACGGACCGTCGCCGGGCGAGCCGACCAGCATGTCGTTGAACTCGTCGAGGTCGAAGTCGAGGCGACCCGCCAGCGAGAAACCGAGCTGGTTGTCGCGATGGTCGCCGTTGACCGACCAGATCGTCTGGCCGTCGGCGCCCGACAGCGCGACCACGCGGCCAACGTCCGGCTGCACGAGCTTGTCGACGAAGATGTCGAAGTCGGGCGCGGCCGCGGCGAAGTCGCCCACGCCATCGCCGTTGATGTCGCCGCCGAAGTAGGACACCGCGTCGCCGAAGTGCGCCTGCTCCTGCCGCTCGGAGTCGTCACGGTTCCAGACGCGGAAGCCGTCCATCGTGAACAGCGTGACTTCGCCCGACTTTTTGATGCCGTTGTCGTCCGCGCCATAGGCGCCGACGATGAACTTCTCGACGTTGTCGTCGCTGATCACGCCCGCGAACTCGACGGTGCGGCCGAGGCGATCGCCGTGAGAACCGTCGACGTTGAGCAGCTCGGGCGCCTGCATGTCGGCGGTCGAGACGAGCTGGATCTCGCCGGCGTTGAAGACGTTCGGGATGTTGATCTCGTCGCTGCCGGCGAGGAAGTCGCGCAGGCCGTCGCCGTCCTGGTCGCTGGTGCTCGAAAGGGCGCGGCCGAAGTTCTTGCCGGCCTTGGGGCCGACCCGGTAGGAAAGGTAGTCGCCGTTGCGACCCGAGATCAGCCACACGCGCCCGGGCTGGCTGCGCCCGTCGGGCTTGCTGTCGGTCGAGGCGCTGACGAGGAAGTCCACATGGCCTTCGCCGTCGATGTCGTCGGTGGGCTCGATCTGCTCGCCGAATCCGGAATGCACGTTGGCGCCGTAGACCTTCATGCGGCGCTTGTTGCGCGTGTAGATGTCGACGCGGCCGGCCTGTTCCTTGGTGTCCGCGAGCGGGTCGTTCAGGTCGAAGGGGCTGACGTCGTAGCCGGGCGAGCCGATCGCGAGCTCGTCGCGCCCGTCGTGGTTCTGGTCGCCGACGAAGGAGAGGCCCGCGCCGAACCACTGGTTGGGCTTGCTGCCCTGTTTCTTGAAGAGGCGCTTGCCGTTGCGCCCGTCGATGACGATGACGCGGCCCGCGTGCGGAGCGTCGCGGACGAAGAAGCAGGGGGAGCCGATGGCGATGTCGTTGACGCCGTCACCGTTGAAGTCGCCGTTGTCGGCGATGGCCCACCCGAGCTCGTCGCCGCCCTTCTCGCAGCCGACGTGGTAGGGCTGGGCGAAGGCGCGACCCGGAACCGCCAGGGCCGCGGCCAGCAGGGCGGCTGCAAGCAGGCTCGAAGAAGTGATGGCAGTTCTCATACGCAGGGCTTCCCGCTCCACCCGGGGAACCGGTCGCCTGACCTCCCCTAGATCGTTCCGTCTCTTATTACAGGACCTTACCGGCCACACCACCTGCGGAACCTCCGGGCCCGCGCCCGCTGGTCCCCAGTCTGCGTTCTCTCGACGGCCAGGACCTTTGCCGATGCGCCCAGGCGACCTTCCGCCGGCCGGCCCCGCTGGCCGCCGCCGGATCCCACCCCTGAGCTTTCTGTCCGGGCATTCTAACAGTCCGACCCGGCGTTACCATGCCGAGCCGCCGAATTGTGTCTTGGAAATCGCCGGGATGGAAGGGAAAAACTGGAGCGGGTGACCGGGGTCGAACCGGCGACATCCACGTTGGCAACGTGGCTCTCTACCAACTGAGATACACCCGCCCAAGGAGGGGGCAGCGGTTTTTCTAGCCGAAACAGGTCGCGATGCAAGTCGACTCAGCGCGCTGCGCCGCCGCGGCCGAGCCCGCCGGCCGCGCGCAGCTTGTAGAAGACCTCGATGTGATAGCTGACGGCCGACCAGACGCCGACCACGGCTGCCAGGATCAGCAGGATCATGCCGATCTCGTGGAAGCTCACGCCGTAGTAGGAGTAGTGCACGATGAGGAAGTGCACGCCGATCGTCTGCAGCAGCATCTTGGCCTTGCCGGTCGCGTCGGCGCCGAGAACGATGCCTTCGGCGGCCGCGATGCTGCGCAGCCCCGTCACCGCGAACTCGCGGCCGACGATGATGACGAGGATCCAGCCCGGGATGTTGGGCTGGCGATCCATGACGGCCAGCATCAGCAGCGTCGAGATCACCAGCAGCTTGTCGGCCAGGGGATCGAGCAGCTTGCCGAGCGCCGTCACGAAGCCGTAACGGCGCGCGATCCAGCCGTCGGCCCAGTCGGTCAGCGAAGCCGCGAGGTAGACGAACATCGCCGTCCAGGCCTGGCGCGGAGCGGGATTGGTGAGCAGCCAGCCGACCAGCGGGATCGCGAGAATGCGCAGAAAGGTCAGCAGGTTCGGAAGGCCGCGCGCCCACGTGTCGAAGGCATGCACCGGCGCCTGGGCAGTGGTGTTCATCGCTCGTCGCAGCAGCACCGAGGGCTCGTGCTGCTGCTCGTGGCAGGCTACCGCGTTCCCCCCATGGCCGCCACCGCGCCGACGCGCTCGTGTTGAGAGTCCCCAGCCTCCCGCTAGACTCCGCGCCCCGTGCCCGGCTTCGACTTTCTCGTCATCGGCGGAGGCATCGCCGGCATGACCTTCGCGCTCGAAGCGGCACGCGACGGCCGTGTCGCGCTGCTGACCAAGCGCGCGCTCGACGACTCGAACACCAATTTCGCGCAGGGCGGCGTCGCAGCGGTCTGGGACCCCGAGGACACGACGGCGTCCCACGCCGCCGACACCATCGAAGCGGGCGCCGGGCTCTGCAATCGGCGCGTCGTCGACCTGGTGGTCGAGGAAGGTCCCGCGCGCATCCGCGACCTGATCGAGACCGGCGTCAAGTTCTCGCTGAAGAAAGACAACGGCCGCATCGGCGCCGACTACGATCTCGGCCTCGAAGGCGGCCACACGCATCGCCGCATCCTGCACGCCGCCGATCACACCGGCCAGGAAATCGTCAGGGCGCTCTCGAGCGCCGTGCGCGGCCATCCGAACATCGAGGTCTTCGAGAACCGGCTGGCCATCGACCTGCTGATCGACGAGAAGTTCGGCTACTCGAGCGGTCGCCCCCAATGCTGGGGGGCCTACGCGCTGAACACCGACGACGGCTCGGTGGACCTGTGGACGGCGCGCGCGACGCTGCTGGCCACCGGCGGCACCGGCAAGGTCTATCTCTATACCTCGAACCCCGACGTGGCCTCGGGCGACGGCATCGCCATGGCCTGGCGCGCGGGCTGCCGCGTCGCCGACATGGAGTTCATCCAGTTTCACCCGACCTGCCTCTATCACCCCGACGCCAAATCGTTCCTGGTGACCGAGGCGATGCGCGGCGAAGGCGCCGTGCTGCGCACCCCCGACGGCAACGCCTTCATGCAGGCCTACGACCCGCGCGCCGAGCTGGCCCCGCGCGACATCGTCGCGCGCGCCATCGACGCCGAGATGAAGAGGCGCGGCCTCGACAACGTGCTGCTCGACGTGACCAGCCTCGGCAGCGACTTCCTGCGCCAGCGCTTCCCGGTCATCTACGAGCGCTGCCTGCGCTACGGGCTCGACATCACGAGCACGCCGATCCCGGTGGTGCCGGCAGCCCACTACATGTGCGGCGGCGTGCTGACGGGCATCGACGCCGAGACCTCCATCGACCGCCTCTACGCGGCCGGCGAGGTTGCCATGACCGGGCTGCACGGCGCCAACCGGCTGGCGTCGAACTCTCTGCTCGAAGGCCTGGTCTTCGGCCACCGCGCCGCCGTGCATGCCGCGCGCCGCCTGAAGGAAGACCCGCGCACCGCGCCCTCGCTGCCGCCGTGGACCTCCGGAAGGGCCACCGACATCGACGAGTCCGTCGTCATCACGCACAACTGGGACGAGATCCGCCGCCTGATGTGGAACTACGTCGGCATCGTGCGCAGCGACCGCCGTCTCGCGCGCGCGGCCGCGCGCATCGCGATGCTGCGCGAAGAGATCCAGCAGTACTACCGCGACTTCCGCGTCACGCGCGACCTGCTCGAGCTGCGCAACATCGCGCTGGTCGCCGACCTGATCATTCGCGCCGCGCGCACGCGTCGCGAGAGCCGCGGGCTGCACTACAACATCGACTGTCCCGAGCGCGACGATATCCATTGGCTGCGCCACACCGTCGTGTAGGGCCGGGACCGCATAAGGGCCCATCTGCGGCGTTGGACGCGCGACGCTCGCTTCAGCGTAGCTCCGCTACGCCTCCGCTCGCTTTGCGCGCGTCCGCCTTGCAGCTGGACCCTTCTGCGGGCCCGGCTCGTGGGGCGACGCTCCCGTCGCCCTTTCGTTTTTATTTGCGGGCGTAGCGGCGGGCGATTTCGGGCGTTGTGCCGGGGCCTGGCAGCGCGATGAGCTTCGAGCGATCGAGCGGACGGCCTTCGGCGTCGGCCGGAACGAGCTGGGCCAGGGTGCTGCCGCCGCCGCGCTCGCGCACGATCAGCGGTTCCCTGCCGCTGCCGTAGACCCAGCGGTCACCCCAGAGCCGCAGCGCGGTCAGCACGCCCCACAGGTCGCGGCCCTTTTCCGTGAGCCGGTACTCGAAGCCGCGCTCGGCCGTCTCCTTGGGCCGCTTCTCGAGGATGCCGTCGTCGACGAGCTTGGCCAGGCGCTCGGTCAGGATGTTGCGGGCGATGCCGAGATTGTCGCGGAAGTCCGCGAAACGCCTGACGCCGAGGAAGGCCTCGCGGATGATCAGCAGGGTCCACCAGTCGCCGACCATGTCGAGGGTCCGGGCGATCGAGCACTCCATGCCGTGGAAGCGCTTGCGCGACATTGCAGGCATCCTAGCCGTGGTGGTTGCGTAACGAAACCACAAAATGCTAGGTCTCGCTCCAGGCTTTTGTCGGCCGGGCCCCTGCCCGGCCGCTCTCCACCCCGGGAGGACCTGCGAATGGCAACGACGACGAGCGCGACCGGCCACTGGCACAAGACGGCGTGCATCCTTTGCAGCCTGAACTGCGGTCTCGAAGTGCAGACCGGCGGCCCCGGCGGCCGCCACATCGTCAAGGTCAAAGGCGACCGCGAGCATCCGATCTCGAAAGGCTACCTGTGCGAGAAGCCGCAGCGCCTCGACTTCTACCAGAACGGCGGCGACCGCCTCGACTCGCCGCTGCGGCGGCGCAGCGACGGCAGCTTCGAAGCGATCGACTGGGACACCGCGATTCGCGAGGTCGCCGAGAAGTTCACGCAGATCAAGCAGCGCTACGGCGGCGACAAGGTCCTGTATTACGGCGGCGGCGGCCAGGGCAATCACCTGGGCGGCTCCTACGGGCAGGCCACGCTCGCCGCGATCGACAACGTCTATCGCTCGAACGCGCTCGCGCAGGAGAAGACCGGCGAGTTCTGGGTCAACGGCAAGATGATCGGCGCCGGCACGCACGGCGACTACGACCACTGCGAAGTCGCCGTCTTCATCGGCAAGAACCCCTGGCAGTCGCACGGCTTCGCTCGCGCGCGCGCCGTGCTGCGCGAGATCGCGAAGGACCCGGCCCGCTCCCTGATCGTGATCGACCCGCGCCGCAGCGAAACGGCCGAGAAGGCCGACTTCCATCTCGCGATCCGCCCGGGCACGGACGCCTGGTGCCTCGCCGCGCTGGTCGCGATCGTCGTGCAGGAGGAGCTGGTGCGGGCGGACTGGGTTCGCGAGCACACGCATGGCTTCGAAGAGATCGAGCCCTTCTTCCGTGCGATCGACGTCGCGGCCTACGCCGGCTTCTGCGGGATCGAAGAAGATCTGCTGCGACGCACGGCGCGCCGCATCGCCTCGGCCGCCAGCGTCTCGGTCTTCGAAGACCTCGGCATGCAGATGTCGAAGCACTCGACCCTCGGAAGCTGGCTGTAGCGCCTGGTCTGGCTGCTGACCGGTAATTTCGGCCGCAAGGGCACCAACTACGCGCACCTGTCGCTGGTCTCGCTGACCGGCGCGAGCCGCGCCGAGCGCCGCGCAAGCGGCGACGGCGGCCGCCCGAAGCTGAGTCCGGTGGTCGGCGCCCGCATCATCACCGGCCTGATTCCCTGCAACGTGATGGCCGAGGAGATCCTCGCCGACCATCCTGCGCACTATCGCGCCATGCTGATCGAGAGCGGCAACCCACTGCACTCGGTTGCCGACAGCCAGAAGCTGCGCGAGGCGATGCGCAGCCTCGAGCTGCTGGTCGTGATCGACGTTGCGCTGAGCGAGAGCGCGCGCGAAGCGCACTACGTGCTGCCGGCCTCGAGCCAGTTCGAAAAGTGCGAAGCCACCTACTTCAACCTCGAGTTCCCGCGCAACGCTTTCCACCTGCGGCATCCGGTCTTCGAGGCCCTGCCAGGCACCATGGCCGAGCCCGAGATGCATGCGCGCCTGGTCGAAGCGATGGGCGAGATCGGCGACGCCGACTATGCGCCGCTGCGCGCGGCGCTGGCCGAGGGCCGCATGGCCTTCGCGGGCGCCTTCCTGCAGGCCATGGCGACCGAGCCGCGCGTCGCCAGGTATGCACCCGTGGTGCTCTATCGCACGCTCGGCCAGACGCTTCCCGAAGGCCTGGCCGGCGCCGCGATCTACTGGGCCTTCGCGCACCAGTACGTGCAGGCCAATCCGGAAGCCGCCGCGCGCGCCGGCTTCGACGGAAACCCTTTCGAAGCCGGTGAGAAGCTCTTCGACGCCATCGTGGGCGCGAAGACCGGGGTCGTCTATTCGGACGAAGACTACGACGCGAGCTGGAAGCGCATCCGCATGCCCGAGCAGCGCATCAACCTTGCGATCCCGGAGCTCTACGGCGAGCTCGAAAAGCTGAAGGCCGGTCCGGGCGCGCGCAGCGCCGAATTCCCTTTCGTGCTGTCGGCAGGCGAGCGCCGCTCCGACACCACCAACACCATCATCCGCAATCCCGCTTCGCTCGCGAAGGAACGCGCCGGCACCCTGCGCATCAGTGCGCTCGATGCCGCGCAGCTCGGTTGCAGCGACGCCGACATCGTCCGGCTCAGCACCAGCCGCGGCAGCGTCGAGGTGCCGATCGAGGTCACCGACAGCATGCAGCCCGGCCACGTCTCGCTGCCGAATGGCCAGGGCCTCGACTACACGCCGCGCGACGGCGGTGCGCGCCGCCTCGGCGTCGCGCCGAACGAGCTGACCGCGGCCGCCGACCGCGACTTCCTCGCTGGCACGCCGTGGCACAAGCACGTCGCCGCGCGCATCGAGAGGATTGGCTAGGGAGCTAGCTGCGGCCGGGCATCTCGGTCGCGTTGAACAGGCGCATCTGCCGCGCTTCCTGGTCGTGCACGACGGCGACCGGGTAGTCGCGTGTGAAGCAGGCGTCGCAGAAGCCCGTCGAGGGGCGCTCGCCCTCCGGCAGGAAGGAATAGAGGCCGCCGTGCGACAGGTAGGCCAGCGAATCGGCCTGGATGTAGTCGCGAATCGCGTCGATCCCGAGGTTATTCGCGATCAGCTCGCCATGGGTCGGCGTGTCGACGCCGAAGTAGCAGGGGCTGATGGTCGGCGGCGCGCTGATGCGCATGTGCACTTCCGTGGCGCCGGCGCCGCGGATCATGCGCACATCTTGCGGCTGGTGGTGCCGCGCACGATCGAGTCGTCGATCACGATCACGCGCTTGCCCTCGAGCACGTCGCGCTGCGCGTTGAGCTTGACCTTGACGCCGAAGTTGCGGATCGAATCCTTCGGCTCGATGAAGGTGCGGCCGACGTAGTGGTTGCGGATCAGCCCCATCTCGAAGGGCAGTCCCGACTCCTCCGAGAAGCCGAGCGCGGCCGGCACGCCGGAATCCGGCACCGGGATCACGATGTCGGCCTCGACCATGGTCTCGCGCGCGAGCTGGCGTCCCATCTCCTTGCGGATCGCGTAGACATTGCGGCCGTAGACCTTCGAATCGGGGCGCGCAAAGTAGACGTACTCGAAGATGCAGCGGTTGGTCGAGGTGTTCGCGAAGGGCTTGAGCGAGCGCATCTCTTCGCCGCGCAGGTGCAGCACCTCGCCGGGCTCGATCTCGCGCACGTATTCGGCCTCGACGAGGTCCAGAGCGCAGGTCTCCGATGCGACCACCCAGCCGCCGGCCGGGAATTTTCCGAGCACCATGGGACGGAATCCGTGCGGATCGCGCGCCGCGATCATCTCGTCCTCGGTCAGGAACAGCACGCAGTAGGCGCCTTCGACCTGCGCGAGCGCGTCGATCACGCGGTCGACGAGCGCGCCGCGCTTCGAGCCGGCCACCAGGTGCACCAGCACTTCGGTGTCGGAGGTCGACTGGAAGATCGAGCCGCTCTCTTCGAGCCGCCGCCGGGTGCCGATCGCATTGACGAAATTGCCGTTGTGGCACACGGCCAGGCTGCCGAGCGAGAACTCGGCGACCAGCGGCTGGGTATTGCGCAGCAGCGTTTCGCCGGCGGTCGAGTAGCGGTTGTGGCCGATGGCCGAGCTGCCGACCAGGCGGCGGATCACGTTCTCGTGAAAGACGTCGGCCACCAGCCCGAGGCCGCGGTGGCTGATCAGCGCCTTGCCGTTGCTCGAGACGATGCCCGAGCCTTCCTGGCCGCGATGCTGCATCGCATAGAGCCCGAGGTAGGCAAGGTTGGCGGCTTCGTCGTGACCGTAGATGCCGACGACGGCGCATTCTTCGTGGAAGCGGTCGTCGTGGATCACTTCAGCCTCCTGCCGCCGCGCGCCTGGCAGCCGGCACGTCGGCGCTCGCGATCTCCGGAAGCGTCTGCTCCCAGCCGTCGCGCAGCTCCTTCACCTTCGCATCGAGAATCGGTTTTCGCGTCGCCGCGTCCGTGATGACCAGCCGCTCGCCGCCCGACGCGCCGAGCGCCGTGCAGGCAAGCCCTGCCTTCGCCACTGCCTCGGCCTGGATCACGAGCGCGTCCTCGGGGTCGGCCGCGATCAGGATGCGGCAGCCGCTCTCGCCGAACAGCTCGACGTCGGCGCGCTGCTTCAGCGCGAGCTCGACGCGGCAGCCCATTCCCGAGGCGAAGCACATCTCCGACAGCGCGACCGCGAGTCCACCGTCCGAGACGTCGTGGGCCGTGCGGATGCGACCGTCGGCAATCAGCTGGCAGACAAACTCGCCGAGCCGCCGCTCCTGCTCCAGATCGACCGGGGGCGGCCTGTCGCCGGTCCTGCCGTGGCGAGACGCAAGGTACTCGGAGCCTTCGAGCTGCGGCAGGCCGCCGCCGACAAGGAGAATGGTCCTGCCCTCGCCCTCGAAGGCGATCCTGGCGGTGCGGCGCGCGTCGGCCGCAAGGCCGACCAGCGCGATCGTCGGCGTCGGCGGAATCGAGGCGCCCTGGGTGTCGTTGTAGAAACTGACGTTGCCGGAGATCACGGCGATGTCGTAGGCGCGGCAGGCCTCGGCCATGCCGTCGATGGCCTGCTGGAACTGCCACATGACCTCGGGCTTCTCGGGGCTGCCGAAGTTCAGGCAGTCGCTGATCGCCAGCGGCTTCGCGCCGGTGACGTAGACGTTGCGCGCCGCTTCGGCGACGGCATGCGCGGTGCCGACGAAGGGATCGAGCGCGACCCAGCGCGAGTTGCAGTCGCAGCTCATCGCCAGCGCGCCGCCGGTCTCGCGCACGCGGATCACGCCGGCGTCGCCGCCCGGATGCACGAGCGTGTTGGCGCCGACGTAGGAGTCGTACTGCTCGATGACCCAGCGCTTGCTGCAGAGGTTCGGAGAGGCGACCAGGGCGGCGAGCTCGGCGCCGAGGTCGCGCGGCTCGGCGACTTCTTCGAGGCGAAGCGGGGCCGGCTTCGACGAGGGCGCCTTGATCGGCCGCTCGTACTTCGGTGCGGCGTCGGTCAGCGCGGGCACCGGGATCGACACGAGATTGCGGCCTTCGAAGTCGGCCTCGAAACGGCCGCTGTCGGTGATGCTGCCGACCGTGACGCAGTCGAGACCCCAGCGCGCGAAGATCCGCCCCACCCTGTCCTCGCTGCCCTGCGCGACGACGAGCAGCATGCGCTCCTGCGACTCCGAGAGCAGCATCTCGTAGGGCGTCAGGTTCGCCTCGCGCAGCGGGATGCGGCTGAGGTCGAGGCGGATGCCGACTTCGCCGCGCGCGGCCATCTCGACCGACGAGCTGGTCAGGCCCGCCGCGCCCATGTCCTGGATCGCGACCACGTCGTCGCCCTGCAGGACCTCGAGGCAGGCCTCGATCAGCACGCTCTCGGTGAAAGGATCGCCGACCTGCACGGTCGGCTTCATCTGCTCGGACTCTTCCTTGAATTCGCTCGAAGCGAGCAGGCTCGCGCCGTGGATGCCGTCGCGCCCGGTCTTGGAGCCGACGTAGAGCACCGGGTTGCCGGTGCCGCTGGCCACGGCCCGGAAGATGCGGTCGGCCTTGACGATGCCGAGCGTGAACGCGTTGACGAGAATGTTGCCGTTGTAGCCCGCGTCGAAGGTCACCTCGCCGCCGACGGTGCCGACGCCGACCGAGTTGCCGTAGCCGCCGATGCCGGCCACCACGCCGCGCAGCAGGAAGGGCGTCTTCTCGTGGTCGGCCGCGCCGAAGCGCAGCGAGTTCATGTTGGCCACCGGCCGCGCGCCCATCGTGAAGACGTCGCGCAGGATGCCGCCGACGCCGGTCGCCGCGCCCTGGTAGGGCTCGATGTAGGAAGGGTGGTTGTGGCTCTCGATCTTGAAGATCGCCGCCATGCCGCCGCCGATGTCCACGGCGCCGGCGTTCTCGCCGGGCCCCTGCAGCACCGCCCTGCCCGACTGCGGCAGCCTCTTCAGGTGCACGCGCGAGCTCTTGTAGCTGCAGTGCTCGGACCACATCACCGAGAAGACGCCGAGCTCTTCGAAGGTAGGCACGCGGCCGCCGAGATGGGCAAGGATGTCCTGGTATTCGCGCGGCGTAAGGCCGTGCTCGACGGCCAGGCTCTCGTCGACGGCGCGCAGCCTCGGCGCCGCACTCACGCTCGTTCTTCCCATCGGACCGGCGCGCTCACGCGTGCCTCCGCTGCTTCGAGCCCTGGTCCATCCATGCGTGCAGCGAGCGGAACAGCACGATGCCGGTCGCCGAGCACAGCAGCGGATCCACCGCATGCTCGGGGTGCGGCATGATGCCGACGACGTTGCCTTCCGTGTTGCAGACGCCGGCGATGTCGTTCTGCGAGCCGTTCGGCGCACCGTCGGCATAGCGGAAGACGACCTGGCCGTCGCGCTCGAGGCGCGCGAGCTCCGTCTCGCTCGCGACGAAGCAGCCTTCGCCGTTCTTGACCGGGATCTCGAGCATCTGCCCCTTCTCGCAGGCCGCCGTGAACGCGGTGGCCGTGCTTTCGACGCGGATGCGCTGCTGCCTGCAGATGAAGCGCAGCGAGCGGTTGCGCAGCAGCGCGCCGGGCAGCAGGCCGGCTTCGCAGAGGATCTGGAAGCCGTTGCAGATGCCGAGCACCGGCCCACCCGAGCGCGCGTGCTCGGTCACCGCCTTCATCACCGGCGAGAAGCGCGCCATTGCGCCGCAGCGCAGGTAGTCGCCGTAGGAGAAGCCGCCGGGCAGCACGACCGCGTCCACCCCTTTGGTGTCCGCATCGCCGTGCCACAGCAGCACGGCGTCGTCGCCGAGCACCGGGCCGAGCGCATAGAGCGCGTCGCGCTCGTCGCAGGAGCCCGGGAACTGCACGACTCCCCACTTCATTGCTCGAGAGGCTCCACCTCGAAGCGGTAATCCTCGATGATCTCGTTGGCAAGGAGGCGGCGGCACATCTCTTCCACCCGCGCCGACGCGGCAGCCTTGTCGCTGCCCTCGATGCGCAACTCGATCAGCTTGCCGAGGCGCGCATCGGCGACCTCTGAATAGCCGAGCGAATGCAGCGAAGACGCAACGGCCTTGCCCTGGGGATCCAGGATCGCCGTCTTCGGCATCACGAACACGCGTGCCATCACCGTCATTCGCAGCGTACCTCCCTCATCGATTTCAGCCCCGCAGCAGCTGCGGGGCCCGCGCCCGCGCGCGTCGTTACATTGCCGTGCGGCGATCGATCTCGACGTAGGCCTCCGAGACCTCGCCCAGGTCCTGGCGGAAGCGGTCCTTGTCGAGCTTCTTCTTGGTTGCCGCGTCCCAGAAACGGCAGGTGTCGGGACAGATCTCGTCGGCCAGCAGCACGCGGCCTTCGGGAGTGCGCCCGAACTCGAGCTTGAAATCGACCAGCAGGATGCCGCGCTCGGCCATGAACGCCTTCAGGAAGTTGTTGACGGCGTAGGTCTGCTTGCGGATCTCGGCCAGCTCGGCCGCAGTGGCCCAGCCGAACGCGATGGCGTGGTCGTCGTTGATCAGCGGATCGCCGAGCGCGTCGGACTTGTAGCTGAACTCGATGATCGGGTGCGGGATCTCTTCACCCTCGGGACGGGCCAGACGCTTGCCGCAGCTCCCGGTGATCAGGTTCCGCAGGATGGTCTCGACCGGGATGATCTCGAGGCGCTCGACCAGCATTTCACGATCGGACAGCGTCGCGACGTAGTGGTTGTCGATGCCCTTGGCCTTGAGCATCGTGAACAGGCGCGCCGAGATGCGCTGGTTCAGCATGCCCTTCGACTCGATCGTGCCCTTCTTCTGCGCGTTGAAGGCGGTCGCGTCGTCCTTGAAATGGAAGATCAGCTTGGTCGGATCCGTGGTCGCGTAGATCTTCTTCGCCTTGCCCTCGGCGATCATTTCGGTCTTCGTCGGTGTCGTCACGACGCTACCTCCTTACGCGCTCCGTCGGGAGCTGTCTGCTGCCGGCGGCTCAGGCCGAGCCACCCTGCAGTCCACGGTTGATGATCGCGCCCACGTGCGTGAGCGCATGCCGAACATCGAACGCATCGTCGATTTCGTCACGCGTCAGATGTGCAGAAATGTCCGGGTCCGAGGCCACGAGGGCGCGGAAATCGCCATCGGAGAGCGCACAGCGCTGCACCCAGACGTAAGCCACCTCGCGCTTCTGCCCCTTGTCGACCAGCTTGAGCAGCAGGCGCTCGGAAGCCAGGCGGCCGCCGGTCAGGTCGAGGTTGCGCTGCATGTTCGCCGGCCGCACTTCGAGGCCGCTGACGATCCCGGTCATGCGCGCCATCATGAAGTCGAGCGCGATGGTCGAGTCGGGGCCGATCACGCGCTCGGCCGACGAATGGCTGATGTCGCGCTCGTGCCAGAGCGCGATGTCCTCGAGCGCCACCAGGGCGTTGGCGCGCACCACGCGCGCGAGCCCGCAGAGGTTTTCGCTCAGGATCGGGTTGCGCTTGTGCGGCATGGCCGAGCTGCCCTTCTGGCCCTTGCCGAAGGGCTCGAGGGCCTCCAGCAGCTCGGTGCGCTGCAGGTGGCGCACCTCGGTGGCGAAGCGCTCGATGCCGCCGGCGATGACGGCCAGGGTCGTGAAGAAGGCGGCGTGGCGGTCGCGCGGCACGACCTGGGTCGCGACCGGCTCGGGCGAAAGGCCGAGCTCGGCGAGGACCTCGGCCTCGATGTCGGGGCCATTGACCGCGTAAGTGCCCACGGCGCCGGAGAGTTTGCCGAAGGCGATCTCTTTCTGGGCGGTCATGAGCCGGGTGCGGGCACGGGTCAGCTCGCTGTACCAGCCCGACAGCTTGAGCCCGAAGGTGATCGGCTCGGCGTGGATGCCGTGGCTGCGGCCCGCCATGACGGTGCCGCGGTGCTCCTCGGTGCGGCGCCGGACGGCTTCGCGCAGGCCGTCGAGGCTTTCGAGCAGGAGCCTGGACGCCTCCACGAGCTGCAGCGCGAAGGCCGTGTCGACCACGTCCGAGGAGGTCATGCCGAAGTGCAGGAAACGCCCCGCCTCGCCGACGGTCTCGGCAACCGCGGTCACGAACGCGATCACGTCGTGGTGGACGACCGCCTCGATCTCGGCGACACGATCGCCGTTGACCCGCGCCTTTGCGCGAATCTCTTCAACGGCCTCTTTGGGAATGGTGCCGCGCCTGGCGAGCGCGTCGCAGACGGCGATCTCGATGCGGAGCATCAGGTCGTAGCGGTGCTGGTCGCTCCAGACCTCCGCCATCGCTGCTCGCGTGTACCTCGGGATCATCTCGTCAGGCGCCAGTCATCGGGGGTGTAAAAAAGGGGTTCGTAGCGACCGCCGGCCGCAATCGCAAACTGCGAAAGCACAAGCACTGTCGCGCGATTGGAGGGCTCCGGGATCAGTGGACTCAGCGCCGGAGACCGCTCACGATCCCGCCGTCCTTCCAGTCACCAAGACGTGTCACGTGATGGTCGCATGAAAGCCGACTCCGCCCCGGCGGCCGCATCGCTCGGTCCGGCCGTCTTCGCGATCAGCGCCGCGGTGCTGCTGCTCGAGCTGCTGCTGACCCGCGTGTTTTCGGTGGTGATGTTCCACCACTTCTCCTTCCTTGCCGTCTCGATCGCGATGAGCGGGCTCGGCCTCGGCGGGCTGCTCGTCAATCTGCGCCCGAACCGCTTCCGCGCCGACAATCTCTCGCGCACGATTCCCGTGCTGGCCATCGGCTTCGGCCTGACCGTGATCGCCGCGATGTGGATCGCCTTTCACACTCCGGTGCGCCTCGAGGACTCGGCGGCGAACTGGCAGCGGGTCGTTGCCATCCTGGTCGCGAGCCTGGTGCCGTTCACGATCGCCGGCCTCATCCTTGCCCACATCCTGGCCTTCGGCGGCGACAGGATTCCGCGGCTCTACTTCTTCGACCTGCTCGGCGCCGCCCTTGCCTGCCTCGCGATGGTGCCGCTGACCGGAGCGCTCGGGGCTCCGAGCGCGCTGCTCATTGCGGCCGCGCTCGGCACGGCAGCCGGAGCAATGGCAGGCCCGGCCGCTGCCATCCGTGACGCGTGGGCGCGCCTCGCCTGCACGCTGCTGGCGCTCGCGATCGCCGGCGCCGGAGCCGCCAACGTGACGCTCGGCTTCTTCGACCTGCAGTTCGCCAAGGGCGGGCCGTCGCAGCCGGCGCTGGTCAAGCGCTGGAACTCTTTCTCGCGAGTCGAGGTGCGAGGCACGGGGGCCGATCTCGAGCGACCGCGGCCACCGGTCAGCTGGGGCTTCAGCTCGCGCCTGTCTGCGCAGGTGCGCGAGCTGCACCTGCTCTACGACTCGGACGCGATGACGCAGATCACCGGCTTCGACGGCGACCTGGCCAGGCTCGGCTACCTGCTCTGGGACGTGACCTCTGCCGCGCACCATGCGAGGACGAACAAAAACGTGCTCGTGATCGGCGCCGGCGGCGGCCGCGACGTGCTGTCGGCCCTGGTGGCCGGCGCGGGCTCGGTGACCGGCGTCGAGATCAACGACATCACCGTCGAGCTGCTGCAGACGAAGTTCCGCGACTTCACGCACGGCCTCTACGTCGACTACCCCGGCGTCACGATCGTGCGCGGCGATGGGCGCAGCTTCGTGCGCGGCAGCCCGGGCGGTTACGACCTGATCCAGGCCTCCCTCGTCGATACCTGGGCGGCCTCGTCGGCCGGAGCCTACTCGCTGACCGAGAACAGCCTCTACACGGTCGAAGCCTTCCGCGACTATTTCGCGAAGCTGTCGCCCGAAGGCATGGTGAGCTTCTCGCGCTGGTTCGCAGCGCCACCGACCGAGGTCGTGCGCACCGTCGCGCTCGCGCGCGAAGCCCTGCGGCGCGAAGGCGTCGCCGACCCGGCGCCGCACATCGCGATCGTGCGAACCGATCCGAACCGCACAGGCAGGCCCTCCCTCGCAACCATCCTCGTCAAGCGTGCCCCCTTCACGCGCGCGGAAGTCGACTCGCTGGCCGACTGGTGTCGCCAGATGCTCTTCGACCCGGTGCTGCTGCCGCGCGTCGAAGGCGAGCCGGACGCGGTGCGCGGCACGCATCCCGAGTTTCTTCCTCTGGTGGGAGATGCGGCCGGCTTCGAGGCGACGGTCCGTACTCTTCCTTTCGACGCGACGGCGACGACCGACGACAAGCCCTTCTTCTTCGACCGGGTGCCGCTGCTCGGCTATCTGGCCAGCCGCATCGGCCTGCCAGCGCCGGTCTGGGCGCGCAGCGAGCTTCCTCTCGGAAGCCGCACCCTGCTGATCGCCTTCATCGTCACCTCGATCAACGCGCTGCTGCTGCTGGCGATGCCGATGCTGCTCGGCCCGCGACGACGCGCCGCCGCGACGGGGGTTCCCGAGCTCGCCTGGATGTTCTACTTCGCCTGCCTCGGCCTCGGCTTCATCGCGATCGAGATCGTGCTGATCCAGCGCTTCCAATTGCTGCTCGGCAAGCCGAGCTACGCGCTGTCGGTGGTGCTGTTCTCGATGCTGTCGGCGAGCGCGCTCGGGGCGCTCACGGTCGAGCGCCTCGCGATCGGAGTACGAGAGCTTCCGCGCCTGTTCGCAGTGCTGCTCGCCGTGGTCGGCGCCGTCGCTCTCGCGTCGGGTCCGCTTGCTGGCGCCGCCGGCGCGGCCAGCGAGCCAGTCCGCATCGCCGTTGCGGTGCTGCTGGTCGTGCCGGCCGGCTTCGTGATGGGCATGCCTTTTCCGGCCGGCCTTCGCGTGGTCGCAGCGACGTCGCCCTCGCTCGTATCGTGGGCCTGGGCCGTCAACGGCGCGCTGTCGGTGGTCGGCTCGGTGCTCGCCGTGATCGCGTCGATGACAGCCGGCTTCACTGCCTCGATGACGCTCGGCTGGCTCAGCTACCTGGCGGCTCTCGTGCTGCTGCTCACGCGGCTCGCGCCGGCCACGGCCGCAGCCGCAGTGGCGTCGGCCTTGCCCGCTCCGTCCGAGCCCTCGAAGGAGCAGTCTCGCCGGCGGCGGAGAAAGTGAGGCCGCGCCGAGTCGCGCCACGGGATGACTCCAGCGCTTCGCTCGGCTATCTTTAGCGTCCTTTCGCCGGCGCGCGGCGGAGCGGAGTTGAGGTAGCAGCAAGTGGCGTCGCCGTCGGTTTCCGTCCTGATTCCCGTCTACAACGGCGAGCGCACGATCGCCGGCTGCATCGACTCCGTGCTGGCCCAGGACTGGCCGGGGCTCGACGTCGTGGTCGTCAACGACTGCTCCACCGACGGCACGGCCGCGGTTCTCGAGCGCTACCGCGACCGCGTGCGGCTTTTCCGCAACGAGAGGAACTCCGGCATCGCAAAGACCTACAATCGCGCGATCCGCGAGGCGCGCGGCGACGTCGTGCTGACGCTGGCGAGCGACTGCCGATTGCGCGGCAGCGACTACATTCGACGCATGGCCCTGCACTTCGAGGATCCGACCGTCGGCGCCGTGGTCGGCAAATCGATGATGTCCGACTGGAAGACCGCGCCCTGGCTCGAGCGCGTCTTCACGCGCCTGAACATCCTCGATACGAACTCGGACGACACCGGCTATCACGAGGTCAACTTCGTCGAGCTGCGCTGCGACGGCTACCGGCGCGAGCTGCTGCTGGCCGTCGGCGGCCTCAACGAAGACCTGTTCCGCTCCAATGAAGATCAGGACCTGTCGATCCGCATCGCGCGGCGCGGCGGGCGGCTCTTCCAGGACAGCTCCCTCGAGTTCGAGCTCGGCTTCGGCGGCACCGAGGACACCCTCGGCAAGCTGCTGAGCAAGCAGGGCCAGTACGCGCGCGGCCAGGCCTACATCGCCGTGAACTACGGCATCGGCTCGCGCCAGGGCCTGTGGACGAACCCGAACCGTCGGCTGCGCGCCGTGCACCGCATGTCGCAGGTCGCCATGCTGCCGGCTCTGGTCGCCTGCATCGCGCTGGCCGCGCTGTCGGCGCCGCTCGCGGAGCTTGCCGTGCTGCTGCTGCTGGCCGCGCGGCTGTGGTGGTACTCGCGCCTTGCCGCAGACCTGGCTCCGGCGGAACGCGCCGCGGCGACCCTGCTCGGCCCTGCCTGCGACCTGATCTACTCGTCGTCTTTCCTCTACAGCGCGGCGATGTGGATCTGCACCGGCAAGTCGCTGCTGAGCCGCCGCGGCGGAAGCCATCTCGAAACGGCGCCGCGCGCCTGACGCGAGCCGTGCTCGTCACCCTGCTCTGGTCCCTTGCAGCGCCGCTCGTCTGGGCGGCGGCCGACGTCGTGCAGGCCGCGCGCGCCAGCGGCGGCGTCGGCATCGCGCGCGTCGCCATCGTGACGCTGCTCCTCTACGCCCTGCTCGGCCTTTTCCTGTTTCCGTTTGCCAGCCTGCTTCGGCGCCGCTCCGGCCATGCGCCGGCGCTCGCGCTCGCCTTCACGGCAGCCGGTCTCCTGTTCTCGATCGGCTATGTCAACGTCAGCTGGCTGCCGTCGATCGCGAATCCGTTGTCGATCGGCGCCAACCTCGCAATGGCGGCCCTTGCCGCGGCGGTCTTCCTGCTGCTGTCGCGAAGCCGCGCCGTCGCCGCCTTGCAGCGCAGCGCATCCGCAGCCGTCCTCGTGACGATCGCGGCCGCTTCGCTTGCGCTCTACGTCGCGCAGCCTTCGGGCGCGCGGCGCGGCGAGCTCGGCTTGCATGCCACGGCGGCCGCCACTGCGCCGAGCGTGTTCGTCATCGTGATCGATTCGGTCCGCGCCGATCGGACCTCTCTCGGCGGCCGCAGCGACGGCCCGATGCCGGCTTTCGAGAAGCTGGCCGCGGGCGGCTGGTCGTTCTCGCGCGCCTGGGCGCAGTCGTCGTGGACCAAGCCGTCGGTCGGCTCGATCTTCACTTCGCTGTATCCGACTTCGCACGGCGCGACGCTGCGCACCGGCCGGCTTGCCGCCGGGCCGGCGACGCTTCCGGAACAGTTCGCCAGGGCGGGCTACGCGACTGCCGTGTTCTCGTCGAATCCCTGGGTCGCGCCCGCCTTCGGTTTCGATCGCGGCGTCGGCAGCTTCGTCGAGACCGAGCGCGAGAGCTTCCTCAGGCTGAGCATCCTGCGCCGCGTGCTGCGCCTTGCCGACGGCCTTCTTCCCGGCGCGCCCGTCGCGTCCGTGCTCGGCCGGCTCGAGCGAGCGCTCGGCGCCAGCGAGCCGCATCGCTCGAACTGCGAGCGCGACGTGGTTCTGGCCGAGGATTTCGAGCGCTGGCTCGGCGCCGCGGGCGCCGGCCCCGTCTTCGCCTATGTTCACCTGATGAGCCCTCACCTGCCCTACGACCCGCCCGGCCTTGCCCACGAAGATTTCAGCGACGCGGAGCAGGTCGAGCTGCAGAGAAAGAGCGACGCGCTCGAGCCCGCGCGCCTCGCGCGGCTGGTCTCGCTCTACGACGCGTCGGTCGCGCACGGAGATTCGATGCTCGCGCGCATGGTCGCGGCGATCGACGCGAGCCCGCTCGGCCAGGGCGCGATCGTCGTCGCGACCGCGGACCACGGCGAAGAGTTCCACGAGCACGGAAGCTGGGGCCACGGCAACAACCTCTTCGAGGAGACCATCCACGTGCCGCTCGCGATCCGTGCTCCCGGCCTCGCGCCGCGCCGCATCGACACGCCGGTGATGCTGGTGGACCTGCTGCCGACGCTGGCGGCCCTGGCAGGCGCAGGCGCCGCGACCGGCGCGCAGCACGGCGGCGACCTGCGCACGACGCCGGCGGGAAAG
>JADMIO010991027.1_pt1 | contig 29938 bp, 23 predicted proteins | sample 8958161 | NCBI WGS metagenome assembly JADMIO01 (sample SAMN16585339, study PRJNA669376) | soil metagenome | isolation source: Crop rotation soil | place: USA: Cullars Rotation, Alabama | collected 2011 | reverse complement strand
GCTATCAATATTATTAAATTTATTAAAAAAAAATTGTTTGTCGCCCAAATCATATTTTCTTACAATTTCGGCAGCTATATTTAAGTTATTTTGAATTTGTTTAATTGACATGTATTCCTATAAATTAATTATATCTACAGTTCGTTGATCAACCTATGAATAATTTCCTCATATTTAGATTGACTACTACAGTCAATGACAAATATTCTATTTTCAAAATAATGCTTTTAACGTTTTTTGAGTGCAAAATTTCCAAAATCTCTTTCATCACTCTCATATAAGCTTCATGACACCCCTAAAATATTCATTATTTTCTTGCCACCGAAGTATTCATCAAAGTGGAAGTTTCAAATTCTATACAATATATCTAATTTCCCCGTCAAATTCTTAGGAAATCTCTCTATTTTTAACACACCCACCCCTTCATCACACCCCAACCAGACCTTAACCAATTACAACGTGATTAAGCACATTACCTCTTCTCCATGGGTTGTATTTACCCTATGTCTCCTTTCCAACTCCGGGATTGCTTCAGACCTTACGATGCCGGTTGTTGCCGATGCTCCGGTTGTCGTCATCAGGCGCGACGACCATGTAGCCACGATTGAAATGGATTTTGATCCGTCAAATGCCTATCAGCTATGGAATGTAGGCGATGACGGCCAGGACCCCGTAGGTTATCTAGTGCAATGGTGGCCCGATGCCGCAGCGGTCCCCGGTCTCGTAGCAGCGTGCGGTTGCGCAACAGATCAGACAATAGGTGATACGATCATTGGTACAGAATCACAACCACATAAACTTGTGACAGCGCACAATGTAACGCAGATCCAACCCATTGCGAATAATGTACTCTACCATGTGCGCGTAACAAAACTTAACAGCCTTGGTGCTTTATGTAGTCCGGCTACGACCCTGACCTTTATGGGCGGTGATCCGACACGTGTAAATGCGTTGCGCAATACAATGACATTCTTCGATGATTTTAATCTGAAGGAGGGACCTGCGGACGAACGCAACTGGAACAATGCCATGACACCACAGACGGATCCGCGCTTCAATCTTTTCTTTATCAATCCGCAATGTCATACACATACACTCACAGGCACTTCCAATAACGCTGCAGGCGATCGTGCCCAGGTCGCTCAACGCGCAAGGAAACCCATCCTCATCGAGAATGTAACAGAACGACGTATTGTCTTCGATATGGATGGCCTGTTCAGTCCCCGCAGTGTCTGGTACCTCGATCTCAACCCGGTGAAGACCGATCTGACAGGTCACATGAGTTTTTTTGATGAAGATGGCGATGCGGGCCTTCCGGCAGATGTCCTGCGGCTCCGCGCCCAATACAATGAGATAAGTGTGCATCTCATCAATGCACAGGGAGAAGCTTACGAGCAGGCTTCTGCGAATTTGCCAGACTTCGGCAGACGGCTTGTGACTAATGTCCGCCGGTCTTTCGATGTGCGCGTGAATACAGCAGGCATCAAGATCTATGTGGACAGCGTTCTCGTCATCGATACGCCATTTGCCCCGGGGGATTTTAAGCCCGGCATCTATAATCTGTTGTGGTCGACCATCGGTTACAATACATCCAAAGACGATAACCCGTACTTCCTTTCGCATTGGGACAACTTTGGTTTCGACGGCCCTAATGTGGAACCATTCATCGTGCACAATTATCGCGCGCGGATTGACAGCACAGATTACCAGAAGTCGCAGGATTATATGGAGGAGTATCCGATGTATATGATCCATGTTCCGGATGATATCCGTCCGATCACGCATGATGTGCATAATGATGTGTACCTGGTGTTCACTTATTTCTCCAATGATTACAGTTTCTTCAACATCGAGCCGGGCGATTCAGTCTTTGTAAATGGTGTCGGATATCCATTGCCCGAAGGACCCAATAATTCTGTGCCTCTCAATCCTGACCTTGTCGGTTATAGTGGTTCTGCGATATCCAATCGCATCCATATCGGTGAAGCGCATTTCAATGCACATTCTCCGCTGCATGTCGGGCACAACGAGGTACAGTTTTTCGCATCAAATGCCGGGATCCTCAATGTGCATTTTGAAGTCTTTTGTCCGTCCAATGCACCCGAGCCACCCTACACGCAACCGGCGGAGGTACATGGACATTTTCCATTGCATCACCATCTGCCGAAACTTGGTATTCCGGCATACTTCATCGATATCGATGATGTCGAACTCGAAGAAGATGAAGATGGAAATCTGTTTGGTCCGATGGTGAGCGGTACTGTACCTCTTGAAGTCATGGCAGGTAATCGTCACTGGGCTAACTGGGCACCACAATGGCTCAATATGCCTGCGATCAGTGCTGAATTGTGGAGTGCGGGAAGTACATCCGGTGTTTCGTCACTTCAATTTTATATCAAACCTGCTTTGGACACGATTGGTCCGGGCATTCCGTTTGCCACTGTCGATGTGTCACAGGATTTTCCAGCTCCGCAGATCCGGTATGCATATGCTTTCAATTCGACAATGTGGGCAAATGGGTTGTATGATATTTTTGTCCAGGCTGTTAATCCGGCCGGTGTCAAAAGTCATCCGGCGTATCATGGCTTTGCTTTCAATTGGGATGCCGCTGAGATTTCAGGTGCATACAAACCAGTGCGGATTGAAATCAATAATCCGGAATTGTTTAATGAATACATTTTTACCGGCGCAGTAGATTCCCTGTGGACAAATAATGCAAATTGGAATAAAGGTCGGTATCCGCCAAATTATTATAATGGTGTGATCCGGATCGAAGCGGATTGTGTGGTGCCGGAAGGAGTGAAACTTATACTCGGGAATGGCGGACAGTTTATTGTGCAGGGAGGTGTGGAGTTGCGAATCAGGCAGGATGATTAAAGATAACTCACCCCGACACGTCTCTTAGATTTTCGGGAAAACTCACCCCGACACGTCTCTTAGATTCTCGGGAAAACTCACCCCCAACCCCTCTCTTAGAACAGACTTAGCATATTAGAGACAGATCTTCATGGGAGAGAGGGAGTTAAAGATATTTCTTAATAACTCACTTGCTACCCTCTCTTAGATTCTCGGGAAAACTCACCCCCGACCCCTCTCTTAGAAAAGCTTTAGCATTAAGCACATAGATTTTCTTGGGAGAGAGGGGAGTTAAAGATATTTCTTAATAACTCACTTGCTACCCTCTCTTAGATTCTCGGGAAAACTCACCCCCGACGCCTCTCTTAAAACAGACTTAGCATATAAGAGACAGATCTTCATGGGAGAGAGGGGAGTTAAAGATATTTCATGATAACTCACCTGCGGCGCTCTCTTAGATTCTCGGGAAAACTCACCCCCGACCCCTCTCTTAGAACAGCTTTAGAATTTAGCACATAGATTTTCTTGGGAGAGAGGGGTGCAATAGATTTCGAAATCTTTTCACCCCTCTCTATTGTAAAGTTATTTTCGTCCCTGAAATCATTTCGTTAAGAGAGGGGACGGGGGTGAGTTATGCGAAGATCTTATCTCCCCTCTCTCCAATAAAAATCAATTGCGTACCAAAGGCCATTCAAAGAGAGGGGATGGGGGTGAGTTTTACTAAAGTTAAGAGATGCGTTGGGGTGAGTTTTACTAAAATCAATTGAAGGCGAGAGGTGAGTTTTATATAATTCCTTATTTTTAATAAATGCTTCACCGGCATTCGAATAAAGATCTTTATGTAAAGATTCGTGCACTGGCGCGTACTATGCGCAAGGAGCAAACAGCTGCTGAGGTTTTCTTTTGGGAAAAAGTTCGTGATCGCAGGCTTTTCGGTTTAAAGTGGAACAGACAATTTATTATCCAGTGCCAATTTGATTCTGGGTTTACGAAATACTACATTGCAGATTTTCATTGTCATCAATATAAATTAATTATTGAGATAGATGGACCAATACATCTGAAACAAATTAAAAAGGATCTCATCAGAACTGAAAATATAAATGAATATGGTTTTAAAGTTTTGCGTTTTACAAACAAACAGGTTTTGGGACATTGGGATGAAGTAGAAGAAACAATTTGGAATTATATTAATTAATTTTCGTAATGTCTCAGAAATAATTGCCTTCCTTTCGCAGTGTTTAATTCCAGGACAACTCAAATCTGGATGAACTCCACTTACGACATGAAATCGAAATCTTATCACCCCTCTCTATTGTAAAGTTATTTTCGTCCCTGAAATCATTTCGTTAAGAGAGGGGACGGGGGTGAGTTATGCGAAGATCTTATCTCCCCTCTCTCCATGAAAATCAATTGCGTACCAAAGGCCATTCAAAGAGAGGGGTCGGGGGTGAGTTATGCGAAGATCTTATCACCCTCTCTCCAAGGAAAATCAAATGCGTACCAAAGACATGAACAGGAATAGTATAAAATCGGCTTTCTCTGCCTTAGGTTAAGAAATAAAATGCCCCATTTTAACAGGTAAAAAACATCTCCAAAAAACCCAGGCATTACCTTTAAGAAACCTGTATGATCATATAACACAGGTTGAAGTCCATGACTAAAATTTCTATTCAATACCTGCTCTGCCTTGTCATTTTTACAGGATTGGTCAATATATCCTGTTCCGGTCAACAAAAATCAAATCCACTTAACCATAATCCGGCAATATCCACTACTCTTCCGGTTGTCATCAATTGCCCCAAACCCCACAGCTACCAACCCGATCATGACACCCTGCTGGTCAGCCAGTATATCCGAAGTATTTTCGAAGACTCAAAAGGAAACTTATGGTTCGGCACACTCGGTGAAGGCATAGTCCGATATGATGTAAAAACCCTGACCTATTATCATACGAATGAAGGATTGAAATGCAATAGCGTTCATGCCATGGAAGAAGATAAAGATGGTAATCTTTGGATTGGAACCGACCTGGGTGTATTCAGATACGATGGGAAAAGTTATAAAAACTATGACCAGACCACCGGCTTGAATAATATCAATATTAGTCGACAGGGAATCGTGGAAGATCAATCAGGTCAGCTCTGGGTGGGCACAACACGTGGCCTGTTTCGATACGTACCTTCTGCTGATACCACAGGAGGTCATTGCTTTGTGATGTTTGATCCGGCATCTGATGTCAATGTCGCAGGTATCATGGAAGACAAAAAAGGAGTCATCTGGATCGTGTCGCAGGATAAGGGTGTGTTTTGGTTTGATCCTACAACCTACTCAGATGCAGCACAACACACTCCGCGTAATACAAGTGGTAAGGAAATTCACACCCTTCCTCTGAAATCAGGACTTAGTTATAATTACGCCGGTAGTATGGATGAAGATAAGGAAGGGAATATCTGGTTTACTACGGATGTAGGCATCGCCCGATACGACAGAAAGGATTTTACACATTATACCATGAAAGACGGAATCGGTGGAACTGAAATGTGGGGCATCATCATTGAAGAATCAGGCATTATCTGGATCACGGCCAGAGGTGCTACCACAAGATTTGATCCTAACCTTACTAAGACAGATCCTAATGCATTTAAAAAATTCACACCAACCGATGGTATCAATTGTTGTATGCAAAGCATGTACCAGGACAAATCAGGCAGAATGTGGTGGGGCGCCGGATCGGGACTTTTCCGGTTTGATGGAAAACGTTTTTACCAGGTGAAACAAAATGGTCCGTGGTAATACACTTACAAAATGAATTATTTAAAGAACTACCTATGCAGGAACGAAGACATACAAAAATACAACGACCAGGAACCATCTCCAGATAAGGAAATTTGCAATCTCCTTGCTCAGACCATTGACAACGAATTGGCAAAAGCAGAAAGTAAGATCTGGCACGCACACCCGGTTTGGTTTCTTGATGGTAATCCGATTGTTGGTTCTTAAGGAAAAGCATCCTCTCTATCAAAATCTTATCACCCCTCTCTATTGTAAAATTATTTTCGTCACTGAAATCATTTCGTTAAGAGAGGAGACGGGGATAAGTTTTACTAAGTTTAAGAGTGTTGGGGGTGAGTTACACGCAAATCACTTAACACCAAATTCCGGACGCGCATATGATTCCAGAAAGCCGCATACGGAGCACCGGAAAGTACCCACGGGAATAGAATTTTCTTTTGATACTTTCGTAACTGTCCAGAAAGCTTTCTCTGGTGCTCCCTCAACCCAGTTGATGACACGACGCAGGCCTCCGTCCTCACGGTCATAGATGAAACCCTGCACCATATCACCGTTACACTTCGGACACCGAATTGATTCTGTATTCATACGTAAAGTTTCAGAGAATGAATCGGAAGTAGTAGTCATACACTGAATGTATTTTTCAACCGCCGATATTGGCATTACTAAGTCAAATCTACAATAAAGTGCATCTGTTTTTTCGCGAAGAAATTGCAGATGATTATCATGCGATTAGAAAAAACAACGTTGAGCGTTGGTTATGACTTGTTATTGGCTCTACTCCCTCCCAAAACACCACACTCCTTCCTTATCTTTATCCTATGCGCATCCTTCCACAGCTCCGGCCCATACTCAGTTTATTCCTTATCCTGTTCATAACCAACGCCAGATCCCAGGACCAGATCTACATCGACTCCGATGGCATCATGCGATGGTCAAAAGACAAAACCGAAGTCACCGGGTTCGGTGAAAATTACACCGTCCCCTTTGCCTACGGATACCGGGCTGCCAAACGAATGGATGTCGATATAAAAGCCGCCATCGACCAGGACATCTACCAGTTTGCAAGACTTGATCTGGATCTCTTCCGTGTACACGTATGGGATTGCGAGATCAGCGATACCCTCGGCAACCTGATCGACAATGAGCATCTCGAATTGTTTGATTACCTGCTTTGGAAATTAAAAGAAAAGGGAATCAATGCCATTATCACACCTATCGCTTACTGGGGAAATGGTTGGCCCGAACCGGATACACCCACTCCCGGATTTTCAACAAAGTATGGCAAGGACAAATGCCTTACCAATCCCGATGCCATCAAAGCACAGGAAAGATATCTGTCCCAATTTGTCAATCATGTCAATCGCTACACACATACCGCATACAAAAATGATCCGCAAATCCTTGCTTTTGAAGTTTGCAACGAACCGCATCACCGCGAACCGGCAAAAGAAGTCACTGCATTCGTAAAAAAAATGAAGGATGCAATACGCTCAACCGGATGCACAAAACCTGTTTTTTATAATGTGAGTCATGGCATCAATTATGCACAGGATTATTTTAATGCTGGTATCGACGGAGGAACATTTCAATGGTATCCGACGGGATTGGGTTTTCAGAAGGAATTGCGTGGAAACATGCTCCCCAATGTGGACCGGTATGAAATTCCGTTTGATGACGTACTCAAAAAAAATAAGGCAGCCCGGATAGTTTACGAATTTGATGCTGCGGATATGGCCACATCTTACATGTACCCGGCGATGGCCAGAAGTTTTCGTACCGCAGGAATGCAACTCGCTACCCATTTTGCATGGGATCCGACGTATACAGCCCCTTACAATACCGAGTACAATACACATTTCATGAATTTGTTTTATGCTCCCCAAAAAGCATTGAGCCTGATGATCTGCGGAGAGATATTTCGTACGATTCCATTGTATAAAGATTACGGCGTGTATCCTGACAACAGCACCTTCGGACCATTCAGGGTGAGCTATGAAGATAACCTGGCCGAAATGGCAACAGATGAAAAATTTATTTACACCAACCATACCAAAACCAAACCACCTTCTCCTCAAAAGCTAAAATTGATAGCAGGATGGGGAAATTCAGAATTGATCCAATACAACGGAACAGGTGCCTATTTCTTTGATAAGCTCGGTGATGGCATTTGGAAACTTGAACTAATGCCTGATGCAACGATTGTTGATAATTTATTTGGAAGAAACAGCCTTGATATGGTCCGGGCTGTTGTCAGTTATAGCCGACAGCAAATGCATATTCAGTTGCCCGATCTGCCGGATGGATTTTCGGTAGAAAGTCTTGACTGGAGAGATTCGATCATCTATCGTGAAACGAAGAACGGTATCGTTGATTTAAACCCAGGCAGTTATCTTATACTTAGCTCTAAATATGAGAATAGTAATGATCTTACTTTATATTCAAAAAAGGAACTTGAAATAAAGGGTTCCATTCCATTTCCGGGTACACTTGAATTTCCACCTGTTGCCGAAGAACATTCCGGAAAAAGAAACAATGGACAGTCCACGACAATTACTGAAGGCATAACGATTTTTGATGCTGTTTCCAAATCAGATAAAATTAACTGGCAATGGCGGAAAGACTCCGGATTGGAAGTACCTGCAAAAAATGATTCTTTATCTGCGCCCAACTTTCATCTTCATTTAGATGGCATAACGCGAAAAGACGATGAAAACCCAAATGGTACTCCAGTTAATGATTATACCATTCGATGGTTTACAGGCAACTTAATCAAAAAGAATGCAGCCGCACTGGATAAAGTAAAGAACCTTGTTTTCAAAGGCGATCTATCAGGTGATATTGAATTTCCAATTCAGATTACACTCGTCATGACAGACGGATCAGGCTTTGGATATTTGATTCAGCCAGACACGAAAAACGAAAAGGGTGAATACTTCGCGCCTGTCAATAAGTTCAAACGGACCAAAGCTGTGTTGATGCCACGCCCCTACCCGACTTTTCTTCCGTATTATTCAGAAGCAGGAAAAGCGAAATCACTTGATCTTTCAAAGGTAGAAGCTATCGAAGTTTCGATTGGACCAGGTATAGCGAAAGAAGATTTGCAGAAGACATTTGATGTGAGGATGTATTCAATACATTTGGAGTAAGAAAATAAATGTCACGCAGAGACGCGGATAAAAAAAGGAAGGCATCAAAAAAAAGAGGACGCAGATTTAAAATGAAAATATATGATTCATTAAGATTTGATTTCCGGGATGAGCTCAGGCAAATCTTAGAAAAAAAGAGGACGCAGATCAATTATGAAAATATATGATTCATTAAGATTTGATTTCCGGCATGACCTCAGGCAAATCTTAGAAAAAAAGAGGACACAGATCTAATATGAAAATGTACGATTTATTATGATCTATTTTTCGCGTTTCAAAAGTAATTGTATTGCTAACAAGTCCCCTTTCCGCGAGCGCCGAAGCTACTCTGCGGAGGTGCTGGGGGATCCAGGGGCACGAGTGGGCAGATTTTTTCCACCTATTTTCATCCTACTCCTGTCGGTCGGATTATTGCATGCGCAAAATCTTGTGCCTAATCCCGATTTTGAAACGAATGTAGGCTGTCCTTCAACGATAGGCTTAGGAGGTCCTTTGCTTTGCATACCATGGGTCAACGGAAATGGAGGCACTTGTGATTACCTGCACTCCTGCACCTCGATAACGGCCGTCACCGTCCCTACAAATCAATTTGGTTATCAGGTCCCTCATTCCGGAAATGCGTATGCAGGATTGTTACTGAAAGCTACCAGCATTCCCTCCGGATTGGATTACAGGGAATATATGCAGGTGCAGCTTACTTCCCCCCTCCTGCCGGGTCATGCGTATGAGATTCAATTTTACATCAGTCTTGGCAATGTGTATTGCGGCTCTACCCACATGGGAGCACTTGTTTCTGCAGGACCACCAGCCTATACCAATGCCCTGCCGATCAATGCCATTCCACAGTTTGAATCGAATGTTGGATTTTTAAATGACACCATGGGCTGGACCCTCATGGAAGGATGTTTTGTTGCACATGGAGGAGAAGATTTTCTCACCATTGGCAATTTTCATGACAATGCCTCCACCCCACTTGATCCTTTTTGTACAGGTATACAGCTATCGTATTATTATCTGGATGATGTTTCTTTAGTGGAAGTACCGCTAGTGGGTATTGATTTTGACCTTGGTGATGATGTCACGTCTTGTTTTGAATACACGATCGATCCCGGATTGTCTGGTTATCAGTACCTATGGAGCGATGGTTCTACTCAGCCAACACTGACCGTCACTACCTCAGGGATATATGTGCTAACTGTATATGATGGATGTGAAGGAGGGTCAGATGAAATAGAGGTTACTATTTTGAATAAACCACCTGTCGAATTAAATCCCGGACCCGACACAATCTGCAGCGGAAATACGTATGTAATAGATCTTGATCCCGATCTTGGAGATTATGAATGGGATGATGGATCTGTAGCCACACATTACGTGATTTCATCATCCGGAATTTACACCGTCTCGCTCGATGATGGATGTGATATCACCTCTGATATGATTGAGGTCTTCGTTCTCGAACCACCTGAACCATTTTCACTGAATGATACGATTTTATGTACGGGCACTGAATTTGAAATAAATTTTGACCCTGCGCTTGGTGAATTTTTATGGCAGGATGGAAATACGTCAAATTCATATACCATCCAGGAAGGTGGAAACTATGCATTGTCAATTTCCAATATGTGCGGGACAGCATCAGCCGATTTCTCTGTAGATGAGATCACGGTTCCTGTTGTCAATCTTGGCGCGCCAACGGTTATTCTGTGCGAAAATGATTTTATAGACTTTACGCTTGATCCTGATGTTGGAACTTACATATGGCAGGATGGCTCTGCCGGACCCGAATACAGTATCACATCTCCCGGGTTATATAGCGTTACAGTTACAAATGTTTGTGGCCAGGGAGAGGATGAAATTGAAATAGAAGGACTCGAAGCTCCATTATTTGAATTGGGTGATGTAATACATGCATGTCCGGGTGATACGATTATCCTTGCACCGTATAGCCTGATGAGTACGTATGAATGGCAGGACGGTTCAGCCAATGATTCTTTCCTTGTGACTACCTCCGGAACATATGCTGTCACCATTGAGAATATGTGCGGTACGTTTTTCGATGATGTAGTGGTTATGTATGGACTACCATTAGTTCAACCAAATTTGGGCGCTGATATTAGTCTTTGTCCCGGAGAAACTGTTATTCTCTCTGCCGGAAATGCGGGTGGTGATATACATTGGCAGGATGCAAGTGATGCTGACACTTTAGTAGTTAGTAGTTCCGGAGTATATTCTGTTGTTGTTTCAAATGAATGTTTTTCTTTTACAGATACTGTGGTTGTGAATGTTCAGTCCGATGCACCGGATATTTCATTACCTGCCCAGGTAATTTTATGTACAGGAGAGTCTGCAACGCTCGATCCGGGGATTATGGATGTTGTATATCAATGGAGCGATGGCTCTTCAAATGATACTCTTTTGGTAAATGCCCCCGGCATATATACACTTTCTATCAGTAATGCATGTGGTTCGGATGTGGATTCTGTGTTGGTAATGGATGGAGGTACTGTACCCTTTATTTCACTGGGCTCAGATACATTGATTTGTCCCGGTGTTAGCTTTATTCTCCAGCCTGATTATCTCCATGTTGAGCAATGGAATTGGCCTGATGGTTCTTCAAACTCATTCTTTACGGTTGCAGATTCCGGGAGTGTTTATGTTGCGGTGAGTAATCAGTGCGGAACTGCTTATGATACAATGGATGTTGATCTTCTGGATGATATTCCTGTATTGGATCTGGGTCCTGATACGATCATTTGTCCGGGTCAAACGGTTACACTTTCTGTTGGATTCCCTGATGTTGACATCCATTGGTTTGATGGAAGTACTGGTGCTACATTGCAATTGAATAATGCTGGCAATGCGTTTGCAACCATTTCAAACATGTGTGGTGTTTCTTCGGACACTATGATGATTTCATTATTACCGGAGATACCAATATTGGATTTGGGTCCTGATCTTCCGCTTTGTCCGGGAGAAACTTTAACTCTTTCACCTGGCATTTCCAATGTAAATTACTTTTGGCAGGATGGTTCTTCGGATTCCGTTTTCATCGCGGATCATGATCAGCTTATAGCATTGACAATTTCAAATACTTGCGGATCATCCACTGATTCCCTGCAGATATTTTTGAGTACAGATGGGCCACAGGTTGACCTTGGTCAGGATATTATGGCATGTGAAGGACAGGTGGTCACAATTCCTGCAAATGTCAGCGGGGTAAATTATGTATGGCAGGACGGAAGTACCGGTTCATCCATCCAGGCTACTTCCTCCGGATTGTTTTATGTGGAGGTATCCAATTCATGTGGCATGGATTCGGATACCATTGTAGTGGATATACATGGTTCAGAACCTGTCATTGATCTTGGTCCTGACACTACTCTTTGTGATGGGACTAGTCTCACGTTGATATCTTCCCCTGATACGGAGACAATGATAATGTGGCAGGATGGATCTGTAACACCTGAATATGTAGTGACTTTATCGGGAACATACATCCTTGAAGCGACCAATCGATGTGGAGAAGATGCAGATACTACAGTTATTTCATTTCAATCTCTTCCGGTCAATTTTAATTTGGGACCAGATGTTACATTATGCCCACACGACTCACTGGTTTTAACAGCTCCTGTGACGGATGATGCAATCTTATGGAATAATGGAAATTTACTGGATACATTAGTGGTTTCCACACCCGGAACATACGAGCTGACAATTAACAATCAATGCGGCACAACTTCTGATCAAATTGAAGTTTTCTATGATGACCGGTCTTTGATCTTTCCCGTTGATTCGCTTTATAAATTATGTCCAGGTGAGACTACAAAGATTGATGTCATGCAAACTTTCCCTGCTTCTTATCATTGGAATACAGGATCGGTATTACCATCTGTCATTATTGACTCTCCGGGTGAGTTTATAGTAACAGTGACCACGGCATGCCAGGAAAAGAGCCAGGAATACATCGTTATGGCCGGAGACAACTGCTCCTCTGTAAATGAATTTTCTATTCCAAATATATTTTCACCAAATGGAGATGGAGTAAATGATCAATTTACACTATCATGGAGCAGATCACTGAATGTACTCTCCATGCAAGGTTCCATTTTTGATCGCTGGGGAAATATGGTATATTCTTCTGAGGAGAATCCATTTTCATGGAACGGCAATTTCAATAATGACAAGGTCTTGCCTGGTGTATACGTTTACATCATACATGTTACCTACATGTTGAACAGCAAAGAAACGAGCGAAAAATTTACGGGAGACCTTACAGTAATCCGATAATACTTGTGGGCCGATTCTTTCTTACCTCTTACGGTCTTACCTCATATGGTCTTACTCTCTTACGCTCTTACTCTCTTACGTCTTACCAGAACCTGATATAAATCGCTACAATCAACAACATAATGATCGTGATCATCACGAGATGATTCGGAGCCACTTTATACATGGATTTATCCACTTCAAGTCCATGCGCCTGTTCTCTTCCTTTGCGATCCAGAAGACTCACCACGACAATCAACAGCATCGTGAAGAAGAAAACCCAACCCATCTGAACAAGGAATGGAATTTCATATACACCATCCGCATTCATGTAAGCGGTATAAAGAAGTGTATCGTGACCTGCGATGCCAGGAAGGAATTTATCCCATAAAATAGCCAACACTACCCCACCGATAATACCGGTGATTGCAGCTTTCGAAGTTGTTTTTTTCCAGAAGAAACCAAACAGGAACACCGGGAAAATAGCAGGTGATATGTAGCCCGTGTATTTCTGAATGAATTCAAATCCGCCTTTACCACCAATGCCCAATGCATCATTCCAATTGACACAGATCGCGATGACCAGGGAAACAATCACCATAAGGCGACCTGTCCATACCATGCGCGTTTCACTTGAAGTCCGATTGATATATTTTTTATAAATATCCAGTGTATAGATCGTAGAAATACTATTTGCTTTACCTGCAAGCGATGCAACAATGGCCGCTGTCAATGCAGCCATGGATAAACCCCGCAGACCCGTGGGAAGAAATCCAAGCACAGCAGAGTACGCGTTATCTTCTCTGAATACTCCATTCGTCAGCATCTGCTCCTGCAATTCACCCTGCTGATGTAATACAAATGCAGCAATACCCGGCACCACAACCAATAACGGCATCAGCAGCTTTAAAAATGCTGCAAAAAGGATACCTGTACGGGCCGTTTTCAAATCCGCTCCGAGTGCACGCTGTGTGATATACTGATTGCAACCCCAATAATTAAGATTGGCGACCCACATACCGGCAGCAAGCATTGCCAATCCCGGAAGACTTGAATAATGATTGATCTGGGCAGGCGTCGAGGATGCATCCGGTTTGTCAAAGATCATGTCAAAGTGATCCGGAGCCACAGTGAATAATTGTTTCATCCCTGCAAGCGCATCACTCCCTAATCCAAATTTCTCACTCACCACTGTCAACGCGATGTATGAGGTAATCAAACCACCAGCAAGCAGTACCAATACCTGGATCACGTCTGTATACCCTATCACTTTCATTCCGCCAAGTGTGATCACCAATGCAAACAGTGCAAGACCGATCATAATAAGATGAAAATGCTCACCACCTGTCAGGTTATTGATAGCGAGTGTACCGAGGTACAGGATAGAAGTAAGATTGACAAAAATGTACAGGAAAAGCCAGAACACAGCCATGATCATGGCCACGGTTTCATTGTATCGTGTCTTGAGAAATTGCGGCATGGTGAAGATCCTGTTCTTCAGGTATACCGGCATGAAAAACACGGCAACGATGATAAGTGATACTGCTGCCAACCACTCATAACTGGATATAGCCAAACCCAGACGGAAACCATTTCCGCTCATCCCGATAAATTGCTCGGCAGAGATATTAGAGGCAATCAGGGAAGCCCCGATCGCCCACCAGGTAAGCTGTCCTTCCGCAAGGAAAAACTGGGTAGATGAAGCTTCGGCCGCTTTTTTCCGGTTATATACCCAAAGGCCGTATCCAGCCACGACGATGAAGTAAATAATGAATACGATATAGTCCTGGGTATGGAGCGAATGGTTCATCTGCGTTGTTTTGAATAAGATCAACAATAACTGAGATGCGAATAATAGGAATTTTAATTGGAAACGGCAAACCGGCCGGGCTGGGCAAAACCGGAAAAGGGTAAATTTGCCGATTTCTTAATATCTTGGATTGCTTTTCGACATAAAAGCCCCCTCATCCTGACCTGCTTTCCACTTTAAAATCATTTCTGTGATTTTAATGAGCATTTAAAAGTCAAATTTTTCAACATGAAGAATACCAACTTAGTCATCGGCATCCTCATTTTGTCATGTACTATCCTTACAAATGGCTTTTCCCAGGCCGTAGGCATCAGTGAAGGCGTTTCCACACCGGATGCAAGTGCGATCCTGGACATAAAATCAACGACACGGGGAATGCTGATTCCCAGGATGAATACCTTGCAACGAACGTCGATCGTACTACCGGCTCCCGGGCTTTTGGTATATGATACACAGACTGAATCATTCTGGTACAGGAATACGATGGGCTGGCAAAATCTGGCGGGTGGCAGCGGAGGTGGATCTGGATGGTCGATGACAGGTAATAATGCAGGACCTACTGATTTTATCGGAACTACCAACAATCAATCACTCGTGTTTAAAGCATTTAATTTTCCTGCGGGCCGTATTGATATGAATTTGAATAGTGCTTTGTGGGGTTTGCATGCAGGTGAGTCGATGACAACGGGAAAAAATAATACGGCGGTAGGAATGAATGCTTTGAGATCCAATCTTTCAGGTTATTCAAATGTTGCGATCGGTGCGGGAGCATTAGAACGAAATATCACACGAAGCAATATAGTGGCTATAGGTGATTCTGCATTGTACAACAATGAAGTAAGTGCGAGCGTGAATTTCCATGCCGAGCAAAATACAGCTGTGGGATCGAAATCACTTTATTCGAATACCAATGGATATCAGAATACCGCTTTGGGATACCGGTCGATGTATTCCAATACTTCCGGTCTGCAAAATTCTGCATTCGGTGTCAATGCGTTATATCTCAATTCGACGGGTGCGTATAACACTGCGTTTGGAAAAGATGCACTCTTTTCAAATACATCCGGATCTTCCAATTCGGCGAATGGGGTTGAAGCCCTTTATTATAATTCGACTGGTCAAAACAATACTGCAATCGGATGGCAATCCCTCTATCACAATACATCAGGAAATGATAATACGGCTAATGGTATTTTTTCACTGCATGAAAATACAACAGGCACAAAGAACACAGCTCTAGGGGCGAATACCCTGTATGGCAATGTGAACGGGCATCACAATTCTGCAATTGGGATGAATGCGCTGAGTTCAAACTTCACCGGCTCCTTTAATACAGCGATTGGAAATGATGCCATGATCATCAATTCGGAAGGATCTTTTAATACGGCAATAGGTGTTGAGGCGCTGTATGCCAATTCGATTGGAAATAATAATACTGTCATCGGTCGCGAGGCAATGTATAATAATGACAATGGTGCTGCTAATACCGCTACGGGTATGTTATCTCTATTTCAAAATCTGAGTGGAAGTTATAATACGGTAGCAGGTGTCAATGGAATGTTTAATAATATCACGGGTTCATACAATACCGCCATTGGCGTTGAAGCTTTATCAACCAATGATACGGGTGACAAGAATACGGCTATTGGAAATCTTGCAGATGTAACCTCAGGAAATCTAACCAATGCTACTGCCATCGGTTACAATGCGAAAGTAGCTTCAAGTAATAGCTTGATCCTTGGTGGACTTGGTGTGAATTCTGTAAATGTGGGGATTGGAACTGATTCACCAACCAGTAAATTGCAGGTCGTTGGCTTACCTGAATATCCAAATAATGCTGCCGCGATCGCGGGTGGCTTAACGGTTGGTGCATTTTACAGAACAGCAACAGGCGTGGTGATGGTAGTGTTTTAAAATTTTGGATTTGGGATTTTGGATTTAAAAATTTAAATTTTTATTCTCCCCAAATCACCTCTTACGGTCTTACCTCTTACGATCTTACCTCTTACGATCACTTCTTCGGTTCGTTTAGCTCAATCACATAGCCATCGGGATCTGTAATATAAATCTGCCATGCGCCATCAAACCGTTGCTGGCGATGATACGGGATGTCTTTCGATTGAAGATATTCCTCAACGGGATCTGCTGCTGGGATTGTCAAAGCGAAATGGGAACCATTTTTATCATTTACACTTTGGCAAACGTCCTCTTTTCTTCCGGCCAATAAGTGGAGTTCCTGCCCTGCACCGATCGTGAACCATGCCCTGATATTGGTTAGTTCCTCAGGTACTTTGAGCTGGGTAAGACCGACCACATCCCTGTAGAATGCTGCACTTACGTCCATATCTTTAACTGAAAGGGCCACATGATTATATCCGGTGATTTTGATTTGTGTATGTCCAAATACGGGCAAGAGACATAAAACTGTAAGTGCAACAACATGAATGGGCATTTTCATAAAAACGGATTTTAGAATGGAGACGCTCAATCCAAAGTAGAGATTTCTTTCAACATTAGAAAGCAAACCGATGTTATTCTTTTGTCAGTAATCCTACACATCCGGTGACATTTCGTTTACCTGCATTTAGAACATATGAAAAGAAAGATTTTACAATGCTTGTTTCTCGTCTTTGGTACCCTGGTGGAAGGACAAGCACAGTCCTTCGTATTTGATTTTAACATCGATAATCAACAGTTTTCGAGCGGAGTTTCAGATTATGGTGTCAACCAGTGGGAACAAATTGAGTATACATATACAAATACCAATCTTCGTCCCCCACTGGATACCTTCATGCATGGTCAGTATATCAGTGGCATTAATCCGAGTGATGATCTATTTATGTTTCTAAAGCGGCATATTACCGGGCTTCAGCCAAACACCAAGTATGAAGTTACCATTGAAGTTGAATTTGCCAGTCCATACCCAACCAATGCTATCGGTGTAGGCGGTGCACCAGGTGAAGGAGTGACCATGAAAGCAGGAATGACTCAAATTGAACCTGATACTACAATCATAAATAAAGGAGGACCTTTTGTCATTATGAACATAGATAAAGGAAATCAATCTAATCCGGGAACTGACATGGATACCATTGGGCACGTCGGTGTAAATGATACTACTACGGTTTGGGCATTAAAAACCAACCATAATTTGAATCATCCCTTCTTATTTACTACAGACAACACCGGTTCCGGTTGGTTGATAGTTGGCACTGATTCCGGATTTGAATCGAAGACAGAATTATTTTACACAAAAGTTACCGTTCAATTTACTCCGTTGACAAGCGTTGGTCACAATCTCCAGCCAACGGAAATACACATGTTTCCAAATCCCAGTTTTGGGAAAGTCAACTTTACATCTGATGCCGGCAATATTGATTTGATTCGAATCTATGATATGATGGGTCGGTTGAAGGGGACATATCTTCCACAAGAAGATGAGATAAATTTGCACCTGCCGGCAGGTATTTACTATGTGAATTTATTTACAGGACAATCAGCATGGGTCAGTCGCCTGATGATTAAATAATTTTTTATTTAAAAAATGACTGGTAGGATTTCACTGCGTTCTTAATTGAAGCAAGTTGCTTTTTGGTCAGTGTTGAAAAAGGTGAAACCTCAATCGATGATTTGTTCTTATCTGTAGGTCTTCCCCAATACCCGCCAAGAAATCCATCGACAGTGATTGCATGGACATAATAAGCTGAACCCTTGCTTTCTGTTTGTTTGGTTTTGGGGTGATTGTAAATGCTCCTGTCCTTATAGCTTATCCCGTATTCATCATAATCTGGCACCAAAAAACTTGTTTGCAGTTTACTTACATCCTTTACCGGACGGTCATATAAAATATATTCTTTACCGTCTATCGTTTCATTTAAATAATTCTTACCAAGTGTGCCGATCCCTTCTTTTGCTTCTTTTACTGTAAGGCCTGACCACCAGGTGAAATCGTTGATAGTAGCGGGACCCCTTGTGTCGAAATAGAGCGAAACAAGTTTATGCAAAGCTTCGTCCTTTTTCAGGGAAGGTACATCTGTTGATTTTTCCTCCATCAACGCATATGTAAATTGCTTACCTTTTCGCGGACCGCTGCAGATCAAACCTTCGAGTTCAGCATTCATCATGATATACGACATGGTGATACCGTCAGGCGTTATCTTTTTTTGATTTAACAGTTCGGCCAATTCATTCCGGGTAAGGTAATTGTGATCCCGAAGCGCTCCAATTAAAATTGTATTACACTTTTTAAAAAATTTTTGATCAAGTCCGAACTTGCGGTAATACGTGGCATTAAAAGCCTGGACACGATGCGAGGTAAGTTGTTGCATCCACCTGATATCCTTCGGTGCTAAAAAATGCCATGTTGGACGCAGTATGTGAGGCCGTAGGATACGGCCTTCATTAAACGCAGATTCAACATCATTTTCTTTTGAACCCGGTAATCGCAGCCCGATGGCCCACTTTGCCATATGCCAATCCTGGGATTGCATGGCGCCAAGATGAGATACGATATCCTCCGGTTTTGTGTATCTGGTCTCAGCGATCTGCTGGTTTATCAGGCGGTGTCGTATGATTTCGTTAGTGATCATTTTGTAAGAAATTATTAATAAAATAAGGACGCGGATTTTTTAGGAAAAAGTATGATTAATTAAGATTTGATCTTTGTGTCACAACAGCCGAATGTACGGACGTGTAGTTTACAATTGAAATCAGATCTTAAACAATCTTATTTTTTTCATTTTTGATCTGCGTCCTTATTCCGATTCTAATACGTATGAAATTTTATTTTCAATTAGAAGGAACTTTGATTTTGATTTCTGAACATTTAAAGTGTCCTTCCGGGCATTGCTTATATCCATGAAGGCCGCAGGGACGACAATAGAGTTTGTAGTCAATTTCTGCAATGCGGGAATCATCTGAGAGAGGACCAAACCCAAAAGCAGGAACTGTTGAACAGAAAAAAGCAGTGACAGGTGCATTCATGGCGGATGCAAAATGAAGGGGGGCGGAATCATTTACATAATTCATATTTGCTTTTGACATCAATGCTGCAGACTCCAGAAATGTAAGTTTACCTGCCAGGATTTCAATTTTCGAATGTGGATTTTGGATTTTGGATTTTATTTCCTTGCACAAATCAATATCACCTTTTGCACCAAGCAAATAAACGGTGATTTTATCTGGCAATATATTTATTAGTTCTACCCATTTGTGTGCTGGAAGTTGTTTTGTAAACCAGATGGATGAAGGAGCAATGCAAACATATTCACCTGCTGGTGTTGTTTTTTGAAAATCTCTTTCGCCGGGATATAATTTGGGTCTAAAGAAGACAGAATCAGATATGGATTCTATCAGCTTCAGATTTCGTTGTACTTCATGGCCACCTGTACCGTCGGAGGATATTTCATGCTTAATCCTCTTTGAAAAAAAAATCGAAAGTGGGTTCTTATCAAACCCAATGGTTTGCTTTGCACCGGATTTTATTGTGATAAGTCCGGATGTAAAAAACCGCTGCAGATTGATCGCATAATCATACTTTTCTTTTCTGATGCTGCGGGTGATTCGCATCAGGTTCCGCAGTTTGTTTTCCTTTTTGTCAAAAACAATAACCTTTCTTACATAGGGATGATTATCGAGCAGCGATTCATTTCCTTTGCGCAGCAAAAAATCGATTGAACCGGATGGGTAATGATTGTGCAATTTTTCAATGAGCGCTGTAGCGAGAACAACGTCACCGATAAATGCAGTTTGTATGATGAGAAATTTCAACTAATCGCCGATTACCAGGATTCGAATTGCAGCAAATTTCGCAAATTCACGCAAATTCCATTTACAAATAATTTATAGTTGATCAGACTGATAATGCCTTGGCTTCCTGGTTTTCAATGCATCTTCCGGATCAGGCACCCAATGATGCAGCCCCCCTGCAAGTTCATCGTTGAATGTGGTAGGCACATCATTATCTGCTGTTCGTTCGGCCCACGTCAGATTTTGAGACGCATCATCTCTTCGTACCATTGTGATGCAATCTTCCACGGGACAGACAAGTGAACAAAGATTGCATCCAACGCAATTCTCTTCAATGATTTCCGGTATGCGATCTGAAAGATTTGAGGAGAGACCTATCGCCTGATGTGCACCATCTTCACAGGCTGTATAGCACAACTGGCACCCGATACATTTATCCGGATTGATGCTCGCTACGATTTTATATTTCAGATTGAGATCTTCCCAATGTTTGACATTAGGCAGGGCAAGACCACGCATCTGATCAATCGATTCAAATCCTTTCTCATCCATATATCGTGAAAGTCCGTCTGTCAGTTCGCGGATGATACCAAAGCCATAATGCATCACTGCAGTACAAACCTGAACATTCGTAGCACCTAATAAAATAAATTCAACTGCATCGCGCCAGTTTTCTATACCACCAATCCCTGAAATGGGAATATTGACTTGTGGATGCTGTGCGCAATTCTTAAGCATGTTCATAGCGATAGGCTTCACGGCGGGACCGCAATAACCCCCGTTCGTACTCTTACCATCTACTATCGGATAAGGAACAAAATTGTCAATATCAACACCCACCAAACTCTGGATCGTATTGATTAAAGAGATTGCATCACCACCTCCTTCAACAGCAGCCATTGCAGGCCGTGTAATGTCGGTGATGTTTGGTGTAAGTTTTACAATAACCGGGATTGTTGCTACTTCTTTCACCCAACTCACAATTGTCTTCAACACCTTTGGTTCTTGTCCAACTGCACTTCCCATCCCTCTTTCACACATACCATGCGGACATCCAAAATTTAATTCCACACCATCTGCACCGGCATCCGTTACCTGTCGCATGATATCATGCCATTGTTCTTTTGTCTCCACCATGAGAGAAGCGATGACGGCATGATCCGGAAATCGTTTTTTTACTTCTGTAATCTCGCGCAGATTGTCACGCAGCGGACGATCGGTGATCAGCTCTATATTGTTGAAACCGATCATGCGGCTGTTGCGGTAGTTTACCGATCCATAGCGTGATGATACATTGACCACCGGGACGCCCAGTGTTTTCCATACTGCTCCACCCCATCCCGCATCGAATGCTTTCATGACCTGGTAGCCACTATTTGTCGGTGGCGCAGAAGCCAGCCAGAACGGATTGGGTGATTTGATACCCGCGAGATTGCCGGATAAATTGGCCATTTATGGTTAGGTGGTTAGATGGTTAGGTTAATTGTCTTTTTTATTCAATTGATCAATAAACTTTTCCTGTTAAGGTTAATTTAGGTTATCAATTCAAAGGTCTCAAAATACTTAAAATTTAGCCTAAATACTTATAACATATCGCCCCGATGGGGCTTCAAAAAAACAAACCGCTTCTCTATATACAGACATATCGCCCCGATGGGGCTTGGATGAAAAAAAAGTCCAACATTAAATGATCTGAAATTGAATCAAAGCTGCAGAGCGGTGATATGTCTGTATAAGCAAGAACCAGACAACCTTTTCAGTCCCGGAGGGGCGGCATGTATCAGCGTGCGAGAAAAGTCAAAAATAATCAGGATAACATATTTATGATCCCATGGGCCGCCTTCTTTCCATCTGCCACTGCATTGACAACTTCCTGCCCCCCGCTGACTGCATCACCGGCAGCAAAGTATTTTTTATTGGTTGTCTGAAAAGATTCATTTACCCGGATCGTTCCGTTACTATTTGTTTGAATACCACCAATCTTTTCCAAAAATGAAGTTTGTTTTGACTGACCTGTTGCTTTAATGACCAAGTCACAATCCACGACGAATTCGCTTCCGGGAATATTTTCAACTTTACCATCGACAGTTCTTGTCCTGATAAATTTAACGCCACTTACGGCTGACGAATCACGCATAAGGATTTCAATTGGCGAAACATTGAACAGGCCTTTTATACCTACATTCTTTGCGAGATCATATTCAAAATCATACGCACCCATCTCTGCTTTACTTCTTCTGTAAGCTAAAATCACAGAAGATGCTCCCATTCTTGCACTTTCACTTGCGGCATCCATTGCCGTATTTCCACCTCCTAATACAATGACTTTATCGGGCACATTTACAAAGTGGTGATGAACTTTTAATTCTTCTATAAACTCAACAGCACCATATACACCCTTTAAATCTTCACCCGGAATTCCTAACGCAGAAGTACTACCCAAACCGATGCCCAGGAATATTGCATCATAGTTGCGCTGCAACTGATCAATATCTTCCTTTGCTGCAATTGTGGTGTTGTGAAATAAACGGTAGCCAAATTGTTTTTCAAGATAAGCCATCTCATCCAGCACATCTTCATTGGTGATCTTATAAGGAGCCACCCCATACATTGTCAATCCTGAGGGCATTGCTTTAGAATCGAATACATCCACTTCATATCCATGCAATCTTAGTTCGCATGCACATGCAATTCCAGCAGGGCCTGCACCTATGACGGCTACCTTTTTTCCATTTGAAGGTGCCGGTGAATAAAAATATTTCTCCGCCTGAATCGCCCTGTCTGTCGCATACGATTGCAGACGACCGATTTCGATTGGTTTAACATCCGAATGATTATACACACATGATCCCTCACAAAGCACTTCTGTCGGACAAACCTTCCCACACGCATGCCCAAAATAATTTGAATCAAAAATTGTTTTTGCAGCACCCATTACATTGTCTGCATTGATTTGCCTTATAAATAATGGAATGTCGATCCCGGTAGGGCATGCATTCACGCAGGGTGCATCATAACAAAACAAACAACGCGAACTTTCGTAATACGCCTCAGTATCATTCATCAGCGGTTTGATCTGCGTGAAATTTTCGGCAAACTGTGTTTCGTTGCGTGGCGGGAGGAATTCTGACATAGAAGTAGTTTGATTTGCGTATTGTGTACGTTTACACTTGCATTATTTTGACGAATTAATTAGACCGTAAAGCATTTTTTGAACATCGTTAATCAAATGCAATAATTCATTACCATTAATTTCATTTTGATAATGCAATGAAATAGCAATCCTGATTTGAGTTTCGAGCTCACACGAGGATCCATAGGCATAATGAAGGAAATTTCTAAAGTCCTTTGCTGTTGAACGACCAGCTCCCTCAGCTATATTTGACGGAATTGACACAGCACATCTCCGTATCTGATTGGTCAGACCAAACATTTCTGATTTTGGAAACGGAGCCGTCTCTTCATACACCTTACTAGCTAAATCCATTGATTTGATCCAAACATTTAGTTTCTTAAAGTCATGCATACTATTTTGTTTTAACTGGTTACGAGTTTTAATTTCTCACTTTCAACATCTCAATTCATTTAGTATTACACAATACACTCTATACAATACGCAGTACTAAAGCTCTACAAGCTTCCCGTATGTCTCCGGACGCCGGTCGCGGAAAAACTGCCATACATTTCTGACTTCTTCGATCATGTCGAGATCAAATTCAGCGACGAGAAGTTCATCGTTGTCTTCGGAGGCTTGGGCGAAAATCTGGCCACGCGGATCAACGAAGTAGGATGAACCATAGAACTTACCTACGTTCCATGGTTTTTCGAAACCAACACGATTGATGCAGCCCATAAAATATCCATTTGCTGCAGCGTGCGCCGGCTGCTCCAGTTTCCATAGATATTGTGAAAGACCTGCAACCGTAGCTGAAGGATTGTATACGATCTCTGCACCATTAAGACCAAGGATACGAGCTCCATCAGGAAAGTGACGATCATAACAAATGTAGACACCCACTTTTGCATAGCGTGTTTGAAATACAGGGTAACCAAGATTGCCTGGCTTGAAAAAGAATTTTTCCCAAAAGCCTGAGGTATGAGGGATGTGATTCTTGCGGTATTTACCGAGGTATGTTCCATCGGCATCGATTACAGCAGCAGTATTATACAATACACCGGCTTGTTCTTTTTCATAAACAGGAACAATGATGACCATGTTGTACTTCTTTGCATACTCCTGCATGATCTCCGTCGTAGGACCAGGCACAGTCTCTGCACTTCCATACCAGTTTTTATCCTGGCCCGGACAGAAGTAAGGGGTATTGAAGATCTCCTGGAGACACAGGATTTGTACACCCTGTCGACCTGCATCTTCGATGTACGGGATATGTTTTTGCACCATTGCATCCACGATTTCCCGGATGGAGCCTTGGCCTTCTGTCAGAGGAAGGGACATTTGGATAAGTCCTGACTTGATGATTCTTGGCATATGCGATTGATTCTGAATAGTAAGGTAGATAAAAAATGAGGATGTTGGTCTATTGGAGGCATTAGGTAAAGGACGAAAAGAAGGACGCAGATTTATTAAGAAAGGTTATGATTTTTTAAGATTTGATCTTGCTATTGTGGGTCATTTTCACCTAGATTTAATAAGTACTATTAATAGACTCACCAGTCATGAACAAGAATAACCTTCATTCTGAAGTAACTGCTTCGATTCTGAAAGCGTTTTTTAAGGTGTATAACAAATTGGGCTATGGATTTTTGGAAAAGGTATATGAAAATGCCATGGTTTATGAGCTGCGGAAAATGGGAATTGAATGTTTTGCGCAGAAAGCAGTGATCGTCTACTATGAAGAAATTATTGCAGGATATTATGATGCTGATCTTCTTGTTTCCGGATCTGTAATTGTTGAACTTAAAGCAAGTACAGGATTGATTGAAAAAGATGATGCCCAACTCCTGAACTATCTAAAAGGAACTGAAATAGAAGTCGGCATGCTTCTCAATTTTGGACCAAAACCTGAATTCAAAAGAAAGGTTTTCTCGAATGAAAACAAATCATACAGATCTTCTCCATAAGGCACAAAAATTATTCGCCCAGGTAATACAAATCTTAATTGATCCTATCCTTTCTTAATAAATCTGCGTCCTCATTTTCTTTTCAAATAATCCCTGTCACTTTATTCCGTCTGATAAACTGCCCGTATCCCTTCTCAATTTTCACGTTCCCTTTATCAACTGCAACCTGGCCGCGAAGGATAGTGGTGACACATTTGCCTTGCAGCTTCCAGCCTTCATAGGCGGAATAATCAACGCGCATATGATGTGTGTCTGCTGAAATCGTATGTTGATGATTGGGATCGAAGAGCACGAGATCGGCATCACTTCCCACAGCAATACAACCTTTACGAGGAAACATTCCAAATATCTTTGCGGCATTTGTGGATGAAACTTCAACGAACTTATTTAATGTGATGCGACCTTTCTGAACACCTTCGGTAAATAATAATTCCATTCTGTTTTCAATGGCAGGATGGCCATTTGGGATTTTGGAAAAATCTCTTTCACCCATCTTTTTTTGTTCCCACATGAAAGGACAATGATCGGTAGCAACGACCTGAACGGTTCCCTGGTTGATGCCTGCCCACAATGTTTCCTGATCTTTTTTCTGACGCAATGGCGGACTCATAACCCATTTCGCACCTTCAAAATCCTTTTCATATAGAGATGCATCAAGAATCAGATATTGAATGCATGTTTCTGCGTATACTTTCTGATTGCGGCGCTCTATATCACGGATATGATTCAAAGCACCTTCACAAGTCATGTGGACCACATAGGCTGTTGCGCCGGTATAATTGGCCATATCAGCGAAACGACCTGTTGCTTCTGCTTCTGTGATTTCAGGTTGAGAGAGGAAATGATAAAGCGGAGCCAATTTTCCTTCTGATCTGTGTTTTGCAATCAGGAAATCAATCATGTCACCATTCGTCGCATGCACCGTGACCATACCTCCGCATTTTTTTACTTCCTGCATCAGGCCAACCATTTGGCGATCATCAATCATCAACGCACCTTTGTAGGCCATGAAGGTTTTAAATGAAGTGATCCCTTCATCTTCCACCATTTCACTGATCTCTTTTTTTGTCTCTTCATTAAAATCGGTGACTGCCATGTGGAATGAATAATCACCAAAGCAATTACCCTTTGATCTTGACTGCCATTGTTCAAGTGCGTGGTGAAGCGATTTTCCCTGGGTCTGAAGAATAAAATCAATCACCATCGTCGTACCTCCGTGCAGTGCAGCCAGCGTACCGGTTTCATAATTGTCACTGCTGTAGGTACCCATGAATGGCATATCGAGATGCACATGCGGATCAATACCTCCAGGAAAAATCAATAACCCTTGTGCATCGATTGTCTCATCTGCAGTGAGGTTGAGATGCTTACCAATCGCGGATATTTCTTCGCCTTCGATGAAAATGTCAGCGTGATAGTCTTCGGCAGCAGTGATGATTCGTCCGTTTTTGATTAAGAGACTCATTCGATTTACGATTTACGAATAAAGATTTATGAAATTCTCTAAAGCAATTCCCCCTTTTTCAGGGGGCAAGGGGGTCCAGGAAATTATAATTCGCCAATATCTTCATACCAGAGTTCTGGATAATCACGAATAAATGCACGCATCATCTCTTTGCATTCTTCGGATTCGAGATTGATAACTTCGACACCGTGTGATTCCATAAAGGTTTTTGCACCACTGAATGTTTCATCTTCGCCGGCGTAAACCTTTTTGATGCCAAATTGTACTACCGCACCCGCACACAGATAACAAGGCATTAATGTCGAATACAAAACTGCGTTACGATAATTTCCTACCCGACCCGCATTTCGCAAACAATCAATCTCTGCATGTGTGATCGGATCACCATCCTGTACCCGTTTGTTGTGTCCTCTTCCAAGTATCACTCCATCCCTTACCAATACTGACCCGATCGGTATACCACCCTCTTTCCTGCCCTGCTTAGCTTCATCAATTGCTGCATCCAGAAACTTCTGCATCTTATTTCTTTTTCATTAATGCCAAATATAAAATAAATGAGACTGCGAATCCAACAAACCAGGCATAATGGTACAGAGATGAAATAAGTACCGGGATAGATGCTGCATCCACTACATGAATGGTTACCAGGAATCCAGGCACATTTGGAACAATTCCTCCAAGAAGTGCAATGAGCGCCGCTGTATTGATTCCCCTTTTGTAAGAATAAATGCCATTCGGATTGTACAATTCATCGGTAACAAGCTGCTTATTTCGAATGAAATAATAATCTGCTATCATGATACCACCGATCGGTCCCAATAGACTTGAATACGCGATCAGCCAGGTAAAAATATAGCCGGTCGGATCTGCAATTAATTTCCATGGAAATATTAAAACACCGAGAATGCCTGTAATAAATCCTCCTATTCGAAAATTGATCTTCGATGGTGACAGGTTTGCAAAATCATTTGCGGGGCTGACAATGTTGGCAGCAATATTTGTTGCTAATGTCGATATGGAAACGGCAATCATGGCGAAACTTACAAGCAGCTTACTTTCAAATTTTCCCGCCAGTACAATTGGGTCCCATATCGTTTCTCCATAAATAATAAATGTCGCTGAGGTAACTACAACACCAATAAATGCAAACAGTGTCATTGATGAAGGCAAACCAATTGCTTGTCCCGTGACCTGTGCTTTCTGACTCTTAGCATACCGGGTGAAGTCAGGAATATTCAAAGATAAAGTAGCCCAGAAACCAACCATGCCTGTCAATGCAGGAAAAAAGAAATGCCAGAATTGTGTACCCGTTTCAAATTTTGATGGTTGTGCCAGTATCGGTCCAAGACCGTGTCCTGCATTGATCGCCCAAAACAAGAGAGCCAAGGCAGCAATCGGAAGAAAGAATGCTTTGAATACAAGGAGTTTTCTAATACTCTCTACCCCCAAATACACTACCAACATATTGATAAGCCAGAACATAAAAAAAGTGATTGCAGGTCCGGTATGCAGTCCCCATGATTCAGGGAATATTTGCGGTAATGTTTCTAATCCCGGCATCCACATCCTCAACATTTGATACAATGCGAATCCCCCAATCCAGGTTTGAATTCCAAACCAGCCGCAAGCCACAATCGCCCGGAGTATTGCAGGCAGATTTGCCAATCGAGTACCAAAACTGGAACGGGCCAGTACAGGAAAAGGGATTCCATATTTTGCACCTGCATGTCCATTTAATATCATTGGAATAAGGACAATCGTATTCCCCAGGAAAATGGTGAGGATAGCTTGCCACCAATTCATACCCCCTTCGATCAGTGAACTTGCCAGCATGTAGGTCGGAATACACAAGCTCATCGAGATCCATAAGGCAGTGTAGTTCCAGGTGTTCCATGTCCTTTCGTTTTGCGGAATGGGGGCCAGATCTTTGCTGAAAAGATTTGAGTTGGTCATGTATCGAAGATACCGGATTTTGGGATGATGGACATTGGGATGCCGGATTTTGGGATGCCGGATGAAGGGATGCCGGATGAAGGGATGCCGGATACCGGACGCTCACCAGACATGTTTACCCGAGAGTCAATGGATTCACTTATACATATTAAAGGCTCACTATGTCATAGTGAATCGAACACGTAATGAGTCCGGCATCTGGCATTCAATCGTCCGGCTTCCAATCAACTGGTATCCAACATTTCTACATTGAAAAGAATTTATCTTTATGCAATGACCACAGAAACAACGACAGACCGGAAGACGATTGTTCAGGACAACTTTGATTATACATTGTTTTCCTGGAGTAAGCAAAAAGGGATCGCGCCATTGGCCATCGAACGAGCAGAAGGCGTATACCTCTATGATTATGATGGTAAGCGTTACCTGGATTTTTCATCCGGCCTGATGAATGTCAATATCGGGCATGGCAATCAACGGGTAACGAATGCTGTTGTTGAACAAATGCAAAAGGTAAGTTTTGTTACCCCGTCATGTGTGACAGAAGCGAGGGGATTGTTAGGAAAAAAGCTTGCTGAAATTTCCCCTGGTAATCTTACAAAAACATTTTTCACAGTTTGTGGTGCGACTGCCATTGAAAATGCAATCAAGCTCGCCCGTTTGTATACTGGCAAACATAAAATCATTGCCCGATACAGAGCATTTCATGGAGCCTCATATGGAGCCATGACAGCGGGAGGTGATCCCCGAAAACTACCTTCCGATGCACAACAGGTACCGAATATTATTCATGTAGAAGATCCGTATTGC
>JADMIO010604090.1_pt1 | contig 29939 bp, 43 predicted proteins | sample 8958161 | NCBI WGS metagenome assembly JADMIO01 (sample SAMN16585339, study PRJNA669376) | soil metagenome | isolation source: Crop rotation soil | place: USA: Cullars Rotation, Alabama | collected 2011 | reverse complement strand
CCGCGACTTCAAGTCACGTGAATTCCAAGCTTCGGATCCCACTGTGCTGGAAAGCCTGAGCGCGAAGTGGGAGCAAATGATCGTATCGTGGTGTGCTCAACGACGCGTCTGGTTGTGATTCGTCGGCGAGGAATTGTTCGGCTGCAATGAAATTTGCAGTGTCTGATAAATATGGATCATGATCATCGTTGTGTTCACGGCGTTCAGTATTTACATGTGAGTATGGCGTTGTTGGAAGTGCATCGTGCGAGTCTAATGCAAATGAGTTTTGTTAGAATAACAAATTCACAAACCGTAATAAAACTGCTGATTCGGTTCATTGGCAATGTGTCGCGGCGATGGATCAACACTGGTGCCACCAGCTTCGCAACCGCTATCAGTTGTGGGTTGCTGAAAATACGAAACTAAATTTTACAACAAAATAAAACAAACGGTGTCTTGAGAACGGCCAGTTAAAATGGTTGGCTGGTGTTCAGGCTCTTCTGGAGGATTTCGATCAGTCATCACTGCAGTGTAATCGTGTCGTGCTGGCAATGAAGATGTAGACGATGCTAGTGCGCGTCCCAAACGACCGTAACGCGTTTCTGTGCCACGTCCCTTCCGTAAATATGCAAATCGTGGTTTATTGTTATCTTGATTTGGTGGCGTCTCGTCAGATTTGTTGTTTTTATCGTTCGATGTCATTTGTTTAAGTGGCGATTATATTTGTATATATGATGATAAAGTGCCGAAAACTAAAGGGTATTTTTTGACGCCTTTGAAATTTTTGAAAGTGCGCGTCTTTTCAAAAAATCGGGAGCGTGCGTGTTCTGCAAAACTCTGATTTATGCAAATTACCAATACGACGCACACAATTTTTGTTCATCGTGTTTTAAGATGGAAGAAAATATATTTGCAAATGTGAATGAAAAACGAAAGTGAAAAACAAAAACACACAATAAAAATGTATAAAAGCAGAGATAATCACAAAATCAATACATAATTGTTGATGGCCAGCAAATGAAGTGTGTGGGCAGTAGATGAAGAAGGAAATCATTTTTAGAAAGGAATAAATGGTCATTTTGAGCGTTCATCGTCCCAATATTTATTATTCAACAGGTTGAACAGACGTTGTTTCCTCCTGTTGTTTCTTTCTCATGCTGAACTTCTGTGTCAACCATTGCACTTTATTCACAACTTCTTCTTGTGCCAGATTGAAGCACATTGCAATTAGTGCCATTCCGAGCAGTAAATACACACTTGTTATGATTAGTTTCTCCTGAGCTTCTGCACCACCGCCAACACTGGCGCCTGGGAACAGATCACCGAAACCTGCAAATGTCGATGAATGTCCATTGTTTTGGGAAATAAAAATATTATGCAAATTCAAATACATTTATTTATTTATTTATAATTACGCGAACATACCAACAGTGGCAAGTGACACCCAACAGAAGTACAGACCTTCAATGAGTGTCCAATTTTCCCATAATGAAAACATTATTGAGCCAAATAATAAATATCCAATCATTGTAAGCACAACAAGAGATAATGGAACAGTGACATTGTGCAGTTTCTCTTCCACCTGAATTAATTTTATTGTTTTACAAAAATACTTTTATGTTTTCACCTGCAACTTCGCCTCCAATTTGGCCAGTTCCTCTCTAGCAGCGATGAGTTCTTCGAAATCGGGTACAGATTGTGGGAAGTATTCTTGTCCAGTTTGTTGATTGTATCGATTCGAGAAGCCCGATCGAGTGGAACCTCCTCGTGTCATTCGTGATACGAGATTGCTCGCGTGTCGCAATTGCGCCTGTTTGCGCTTCTTTTGCCACAGCACGATGCGCATTTTTAGTTTGACGGAACGACTGTAGAGAAATTTGAATGTCTTTGCGAGCACGTCGCCAATGTTTGTTAGAAAGAGCAGCATTAATGGAATGCCGATTATTGCGTATCCGATTGTTACAGTTTTACCAAAGTATCTAAAATGATTTAATTGATTAATTTTTACATATGAATAATTCATAAATAATTAATTCAAAACATTACGTTTTACAGGCGGTATTTCCATATCCTAAAAAAGAAGAATTGTTAAATGTAGAATAAAAATGAATAAATAGCACTTACCAATAGTAGTAATGACAGTTAATGAAAAGAGAAATGCTCCAGTGAATGTCCACTGCGCACTTTGGCCGTACTCTTTGCCATCGTAGCCTGCTTTGATAGCGATCATTAGTGTGTCTTGAAATCCTTGAATGTCCTTTCGCACTGCTGCCTTCCAGATGAGCTTGTTTAGTCGGTTGATTCTATATTGGATTTATTAGTTTTATTATTTATTCTACAGTACCTATATGTTGCATTCCACGTGACATCCACACATTGTATTCTCCTGTCTTGTACTAGTTTCTGTATGGTTTGCTCGTGTTCGAGTTCGATCGCTCTGCAATTATTATAATAAAGGTGTAATGTTTATTGCCATACTTAAATGTTACGGCACCTAACATCGCATAGCCAATAACTACAGCGCATAAGCCGACGTGGGAGAAGAAAAATGCGATAATACCTAAAATAATAAATTAATTAATAATGATAACACAATATGCAATTTGACCTTTAATAAAATTGACAACCCTCTGAACCTTAGTCCTTCGTCGACGTCTTCTATGTGCCATATGTGGTATAGATGGCGCCAAATTGGCGTTACAATCAGCGCCAGCAATTCGTGTATACGCCGTGTGTGTGGTATCAATGATTGCGGTCGATTCTACGTTGATGTGTCAATGCGATATTCTGTTCAATTAGCGCGCTGTCATTTCGGGAGAGAATATCGAGATATAGAGATCATCAGTTTGCGTTATCTTTTTGTGATTGCATGCATTGTTGCAGTTTGACGAAGATTTAAGTAGACAGTTTAGGAGCGATTAAATGAGTTAATGAATATTTAGGTGTAGTTAATCGCGCCATAGTCTAGATTTATTATTGGCAGTGGAACGTGCATTCTACAAAAAATTATTATTTCGATTTCCATTGTTTTGTAGGAAGCGAAACAAAAGTAGGCATCAGAAGCATCAAAAAGCAAAAAACTGTTCACAAGTTGGCGATAATAAATTTGCAATTCAAACATATTTGCACTCCTTATAATGCAATGCGGCCACTTTATGCGGCTACAAACACACTTTAGCTGCCGTTAAGATACATAGTTGAAACAAATCGAAAGATGTACATGTGTGTAGCCGAAAACTGGCAACTACATTGTGCGTTTGTGATACTTGCTCTCATTGTTGTACGCCATGTGTGGGCGATGTGTGCGTGTGTGTGTGCGTGTGTGTGTGTTGATGCAACAGAGATTCGTAGCGAAAAAATTGCAGTATACAGTGGCGTATGCGTAACATTTGCATTCAACATCCGCGTAGCGCCAAAGTCATAACTCGCTCAACAATTGATGATATCGCATGCGTAATACAACATCGTGCGTGTGTTTGTAGCTCATGTTATGTCGACTCTAAAGCAAGGCAATCATCAAATTTGTCACACAACATTTCAGTGCTATGATAACGCTCTAACATGTTATACCAAATGTCGTAGATGCACACACACACACATGCACACACGCACACACAACGGACAATTAACAAGATTGTCACCCCGACTTATATTTGTGTCGTGTTATCTTATTTGTGGTCCGCGCACAAATTTCAGTTGAAGTCATAGTGAGTCACTGATATGCACTTGATAAAATCTGTGAATCAAATATATGTGAACGTGTAGAGGAAATAACTTTCACGATGATTAATACCAAAACACGGCCACTTATTCAACTTGTAGTACACGTTGCTGCATGTTTTATTGCAATACAATTCATATGGGAATTGGACGGAAGCAAGATTTTTAGTTTTATTGTCTCTGACGTAATGCAAGTTGTGTGTAAGAATGTTACTCATCGGTGATTATATATTGGGTATTATTCAATAGGCTAATCATTCTTTCAATAGCTAATGTATATGAGTTCTATAATATGACAGTTTTTGAGTGTGTGTTAGTACCGCGCGTTTATTAATGAATTTGAAAAGCAGCAAAATTGAAATCATTTGAAATCAAGACACTGTGACAAACTATTGGCAACAAAAGATAAAAATTGAAATGTCAGCGAAATGCTGCATCGTAGATAGAAGTGAATAATTAGGTTCATTTTTATGTGCTCTGCACTATGCACATTTCCATTATTATGTGAGATTTTATCTCCTTTGGTTCATTTACTGGTTAGATTGTTGAAATTTGCACTCATGATTTTCCTACGAATAGGTTGCTCATTGTAGTGTGAGCTTTTTTTACTTATTTCATATACTCATTTCAACGATTGACTTCATTTTAAAACTCTTCAAAATACCAGATTGAAATGCGTAACGACAGTCGTTATGGTAAAAGAAAAAAAAGCAATACGAGAAATATAAATGCAAACAACAAATAAACATTTGAATCATCACCAATCATCATCATCTCCGGGCTTCAACACGGGCACACGTTGTTCACTTGTTTCTTTCGGCACAATGAAATGCTTCTTCGATACCAAATTCGACAGTCTACTATGATACATCTCCGTCTCACTTGCAGTCGGCGTTCGCAAATATCCTGAAAATGACGTTATTGAATCTAAAACGGAAGCAAGCCACCTCCAACAACATCATCAACAAGAAACTGTTGCTTAGTGCCAACATCACGTTGACCCTTCTCGATCTTTAACACCAACCCCCGTGCAAAATACACCGGTCGCTGTGACGGTCTACTGTAATGATATCTCCTCCTTCCATTCTTGTCCAGTTGTTCACTCGACATGTGCACGTGACAATCACTCTCGTCGAATGCATCCACCGCTAGTTGTAGTGTTGGTGCATCAAGTGGCGGTGTAGCTGCACATTGGGATTAAATGTGACAATAATAACGACACTGACGCTGTGCATATGGTAATGATAATTGATATTGTAGCCATGATGGTAGTTGCTTTTGTGTGTGATACTGTATCATGTGCTTGTCGAGTAGCCGTTGTTGTGTTGTTGCATAAACGCAGTCAGTACATGCGAATGGTTTGTTGTGGATGATGTGTGTGCGTTGATGTATCTGAAAATAGAGACAAATTACATGAAGAATGAATGTTGAATACAAACTGTAAGTGTGCCGGTACTGTGACACTTCTTCCCACAGCGACGACAATCGTGTTCACCAAATGGCGGTGCTAGACTGATAATGGATTCTGGAAAAGGAAACATGTTTCATTATTTAATTCGCTTCGCAAACCGTTTCCTAAACGCGGCGGCTTAATCGATTCAATTGCTTTACGTGTTTCTCTATCCATTTTACTGTTGAATTATTCACTTTATTTTCCGCAGTAAATACAAAATGCACAACCAAAACGACTGTAAGGATCCACGGAAATCACGGCAACTTAGTGGTTATGTATGATGTTTTAGTTTATGCAAATTACTAATGCAAAGAATTAGCAAACATTTTAAAAATGATCTTTATTTGGCATTTGCAGTCATTTATCGGACGCGTTATTGCTTACTCTGTATAAGTGTGATCTGTCACTGCAGTTGTGCTATCGCGTGAACTCTTTAGTCGTACCCGTGTACGACTTTCCTGAAATAATCCATATTTGCAACACTGAAATATTTGCAAACCATATCACTTTTCTGCTTGCCCCGTTTAAATCGCGCCGATTGTCGCTGTGTAGTTGTCAATTTGGTGTTATGCGCATTGACAATGTGTTTATCCAACGTTCGTTTTGTCATACTGCTGTAGCTGCATTTGATACAGTGATACGGCTTCTCACCGGTGTGAACGCGAATGTGTGCCTGTGAGTGCATGTGAAAGTGTGTGTGCGTGTGTGTGTGTGTATTCAAACCTTCAATGAGCTGCTGTTGCGGAATCGTTTCACACAAAATCCACATTGAAATGGTAAATCACCCGTGTGTGTTCGATAATGAACGGCGAAATTGTGTCGATATAAGATTACTCCGCACGTTGGACATTCCATCTTTGGATTTGTTCGTTGCTGTTTTGTTGTGCTCGGTTCTGAATTAGATCAAGTGTGGCGATTAATACTTTTTTACCAACCAATGGTTATCCTTTCACATTCTTCCGTGTCGCCGATTGGATGAACAGCAATTTGTTTATTTTGCGAGTGTGCATATTGGACATCACGTGCATAGTTGAAATTACTTGACGATGTGCTAGGTTGTTCCAGTCTAATAGATTTAACAAATGTAATTTGGTGTATAGAAACCTATCACGCTCCAAGTTTAACCTTTGCCTTTCAGTTTCCGACATATTCACGATGCATTCATCAACTTCGCGCGCAATGGCCTAAAATAATCATCTTTTTGCAAGCATTTTATTTATTCATTTACCTCCAACATGCATCTTTCAGCGTGTGCATGAAGCAAATCTTGTGTGATAAAATCAACGAAGCACTCTGGACATCTATAGCGGATCTTTTGGCGACGGATAGACATTTTGAATTGATTTTTGACGAAAGATTTTATATTACACCAAACGAGTTTTAGAAAATTTATTTGTGCTCAACATTTATTTGAATTAGCGCTCTATGTTTTAGATGTAAATTGCATAACTTCGCCAAATGTCTTCAAAATGAGTTCAAAATGAAAAAGAAAGATTTATATACATTTTATTATTTCATTCGGTGAACAAATTGTAACAACCAACAAGTTGAATACCCATGTCAACATTCAATGATAATAAAACCAAGAAACAATCAAACAGTATCCATATTGCACACCTCTCCATTCTGTGTATCCGTACTTGCATCCAATGCATTCTTCGTCGCCGTCCACCACTCTCCCACCTGTGCGTCAATATGCTGTGCTCTCTGTATCGCCAGTTGACGTGCGTGTTCCGATAGAAATGCACTGCCCTGGAATGTCATTGATATTTATAATTGATTAACAAATCAACACCTGATGTGGCGCCGTGACGGTGACATTGCTGAGATAATCGATTTGTGCATTCAATTCCCCCTCCACCCACGTGACCGATTCGCGGAACTTGCTCACATGTCCTTCCATAATCTGAAACACCACAAAATAAACAACCAACCTCCTTTCCCAACACAAACACACCGATTTCGACGACACCTTATCCTTAGCACAATCACTCAAGAACACGGCCACTTCATCCAGTGCATCCACAATTCTCCGTTCACACTGGTCCAACCGTGCCAGTCGATCTTGCAGTGGCAGATGTGCGACACTTTGCAATTGCTGTGGTACTTGATTGGATGGCGATTGTTGTTGGTGTGATGGTGAGTGGTGGTGATGCAGCTGGAGTAACAGAATGTTTGAGGCAATGGAAATGGGAGCTACCTGCTGCATGTGCGGCATTGAACTGCTGCTTGACATTTGCATTGGCTGATCCATTTTGGTCGTGGTGCACAATTCTACATTTCATTATGAAAATGAAGGAATTTCAATGACAATATTTATGCAATTTGATAGCACGTTAATAATCTCGTCGAAAACATCAAACAAAGTGCACGATTTATTACCAAAATGAAAGACAAATAAACATCGCATAAACATGCAAACATCATCTCTGTATCGATCTCATCAACTGCATTTCATCAATCTCCACATTCGTATTCTGTTGACTCAACGTGAATTCATCCACCAACATTCGTATACTATTACTATCACATGCATAATCACTGCTTGTAGTTGGTGCATCTTGACTGTTATTTGAAGTAATGCCAAATGTCTTTGTTCTTGAATGACATTTCTGATCTATTGGTGATGGAGGGCGTAACATGCTGCGAATTGCTGCGCTGAAATTCCAATTTTGATTAAATAAATACTTTAACATTTTTAAACATACCGTTGCATAATTTCATCGGGCGACGTAAGCGGACTCAACACTTTCATATGTCTCACATGTGTATCGCGTCCATTTTGATGATTTTGTATGACGGCCAGTTGAAGCATAAACGCTCGACGCTGAAGAGAGATGTAATAAAATAAAACAAATGCGACGTACTGGCATCATTTTCTGTCGCACATCAATCATAACCCATCCAGTTGGTTCAGTTAATTCTCGTTGACACACCTCATGCAAATCGTTCACTTGTGAGCCCATACGGATTGAGATTCTGAAACAAATAATCGATCTACAATAATCAAATAACACACCGACTAGGCGTATAACTTTCATCAACTTTGAAATCAATATACAATGCAACAAATGTCACACTTGTTTTGCGATAAAACTGCACATTGACAATATGCGGTTGCACACCATCCGATTGCCAAAACGTATCCATACATTCGTCCAATAACTGTCCAACACCGCAACCTATAAAAGTCATAAACACATAAATAAATGACAAAATAAATAAATAAATAAACAAACTCACCCGTCTTGCACGACGACACACTCCACACAGCATCGGTCCCAATATCCCTCAACGACCTCGCCAGTTTCTCATCCCCAATCGCTGCTCTCCATCCCGTCGGTGACCACAAGTCAACACTGGAGCTTGTCGCCTCATCGCTGGTGCTTGTCATCTGTGCATTGTTTGTGTCAGTCATGTCGAACATTGATGAATTGTGCAGTGGGATTGTCATTGTTGCGAATGTCTAACTGGGGGAATGATGAATGTTATAATGATGCATCAAATGATAGTATTGAGATGTTTGGCATATCATACAACAAATTAGATCAAGCAAATTGGGCAAAGTTTCTGATGAAATATATGTTTTATTGAAAATGAAAAACAAATTGAGCGCAAAGGGAATCTTAATCAGGTGATGTTAAACAAGCTACAAATACTAATCAGAACACGAGTGCTACCAAATATCACAAACACACCAATAATAAAGAAGCTCTTACAATCACATATTAAACAATACCAATATTACCTAAAATGGGAATTATGCTCAAAAAAATGCGTTAGCAACAATTATTTCTCATACATATCCAAAGTCGGGAAGTGTTCCTTATGTGCTTTCACATGTTCCTGCATTTCAGCCATTTGTCGTTGTAATCGCAACGGTTTCTCCGCATAAACATCATCAAACATTGTCTCAATCGGTCTGAATTTATTCTTTTCAGCCGCTGCGAAATGTGTCAACACCAATTTCCGTGCCTCCGCTGCCCATGATTTCTCGTCACTCTCGCTCCAATATTTCTTATCATACATATACAACCGCAATCGTTTTATTGGCTCGTCTGTTTTGTCCCAAAATGTGACCTCATCAGCAGATCTATATGATGGCATAAAATGGTTGAATACATACAACGACACAAACCGATATGCTGTACTGTCATCACTAGTTGAATGATGTCCCAATCGATAACTCATTGCTTCAACCAATACCGCACGATTGGTCATTGCTATTTCACGCGCCTTCTGTGTTGCATTGTACACGGCAAATACGTCATTTCCGTCAACCTATATCCAAAATATGAATATCGTAAATCAACTAAATCAACACAAACCCGAATAGTGGTCAATCCATAGCCCGGACCCTTGCCGGCAATACCATCACCAGCATATTGCTCACTCGTTGGCGTTGATATGGCATAACCATTGTTACGACAAAAGAATATCACCGGACATTTTAGTGTTGCAGCAAAATTGAATGCAGCATGTGCGTCGCCTAAAATTACATGTAATAAAATAAACAATTAAATGAAAAATTAAACTAAAATAAATTAAATTCAAATATTTCAAACAGACCTTCACTAGCAGCACCATCACCAAAATAGCAAACGACGCACAATCCATTCTTCGCCAATTTGTATGCATACGCAGCACCGGCGGCTTGTGGAATTTGTGTGGACAATGGAGACGAGATTGTCACGAAGTTCAAATCCTTCGACCCATAGTGAACTGGCATTTGACGTCCAGCAGTCGAGCATTTTGCATTGCCTAATATATTTTATGAAAACTACAATAATAAACTAAATAAACTGTACCATAACAAGAATTGATAAATTCGTCCAATGTGAACCCTCGCCACATGAGAACACCAGCTTCACGATATTGTCCATAGATTAGATCCTTATCGTTCAATGCAGCCGCACTGCCAATGTGTGATGCCTACAATTATCTTGTTTGCAAATGAATTAAAGTATAGTCTACCTCCTCGCCAAAGTTCGTCATATAAAACGAGATGCGTCCCTGACGTTGTGCATCGTACAATATACGATCCATTGTATTCAAAAGTGTCATATTCTAAAATATTATTTTTATTTATAATTTATTATTTTTATTTACACTAACCTTATACATTTTCACACAAACATCTGGCGATAAATTTGGATCATGAGCACCATCGACGACTTTGCCATAAAAGTCCATTACCCGATAAATTGGAATTGTTGCCAGATGTTCATGTTCCACTGGTTCCAGTGATGTCGTAAACGATGCAGGACGGTGGTTCAAATATTTCCTACAATTATTATTCATAAATAAAATAATGAACATTCATAAACAATAAATTAATCAAAACACACGTGGTGAATTCCTTCAATGTTTTTGCTTCATCTTCATTCCTTGCACCATTATTAAATGATAATTGTCGAGATGTATATATCGATCGTGATAACGATGCCAAGTTGGACGGCTTTAGCATGCGGCGAAGGGACAACATTTCACACCAAACGTCACCTGTAATTATATTTGAGGATGTTTGCATGTAAAACTGTTCCGTCAATTCAAGTATAGAATGTGGTTTTGCGATTTATACGCAAATTGGTCCGGCAAAATTAATCGTCAACCATGAATAAAAATTTCATTTCAGTAACATTGCATAGAAAATAACAATAAACACCAATCTATGCGAGAATTGACTAAATTTTTCATGAAATCACGTGTGTTTAAAGCGGAAGAGCAGTGCATTCAGAAGACGTAAAACTAAGAAAATATAAAAATAAAATAAATGAAATGCATGAAATAAATAAATAAACACCTCACTTCTCCTTTTCTCTCAACTTAACAAATTTATCCCACCAACCATCATTCCATCCATGTGCCAATTCCAGTACAACTTCCATAACAATCAAAATAATAATAATCCATTCCAATCGATAACTGTGCTGATTCGACAATAAATCCCCCAACATTTGTAGTGTGTGTTCACAATATGACAATTGTTCATTTAGTGCATTGACACGTGCTCGAACTGTGAAATGACGAATTACGTCGGTGTATAATGTGTCCAAATCTGATCGATCCCAATATATATCTGGGGATAGCATATCGCTGCGTAGATTGACTTCGTGTCTGAAATTGATATATATTTCAAATAAAACAACAACAAACCGTATCTTCGTAAACTTGGCCAACATTGTGATTGTTTCTTTCCGACTCAACATCACCCGACCATCATGTAGTGCATCATTGATAGCAAACAGTGAATGCTTTCCTTCAACTGCGTATTTGTTAAGCAGTGCTTCAAGTACGGCAATCTGGAAATCAAATAATTAAAATCAAAATGAGATATTTTAACTCACTTTAACACTAGTAGCAAATGCATGACTAAATACAAAACGTGTGACACGTGCATCTCTCGAATGTTTATTGAATGTGACATGTTGCATTGGTGACGCTTCCGGTGTTTCAATACTCGCATCGGCGTGTTGAGCTCGATAAATCTCATACGTTCCATCATCGCCTTGTGTCATTGTACTCACGCGCGCAATGTCGCGTCGGATTGATGAACGGACTCTATATAATGAAATTAAGAAATATCAAAAACACAGCTCACTTTTCATTAAATTCAAATCGCAACTCGTCCGCCTCTTCATTAACTATATCCCGTGGATATGGCGCTTGACCGTACTTGGCAAGACGCGCGAGGATAAAGTCTCTCTGCAAAACACGTCAAAGTAATTATACAAATTCTGGAACCTGTTCGGTTGTCATATCCCAACAAACGATCATTCCGTCAGCAAATACAAACAATTCATTTACACCAGATTTGCTATCCTTTGCAAATTCGTTGCTCGCGCGTAGATACAACGCATCACACTGACTAGCATTTTCTGCAGCACAGGGAATAGATAGATTTAGAAATAAGAATAACGCACGATGATCGATGGGTGTTATGATTACATATTTGTCGATCAATTGTTTGTCCTTATGAAAGGCATTCAGATCAATGCTGCGATACGGTGCCATTGCAACCATTCGTGGATAATCAAACCCGTTTTCATCATCTGCCTCCAACAAATGCGATGTCAGACGTCGCCGCTTTCGCACGAGACGTTCTGTAAAACAGGCAAATAATAGAAACAAAACAAAATATCAACCTGTCACATCCATTTTCGGGGCGCCGCTTGGTGGTTGTTGCTGTCTTGCATTTGCTGTTGTCGACGAATAGAAGCGAACAGAAATTGGAATTGATTTTTGCCAAACATTTTTGTACCCATATTCAGGCAATTTTATTGCACGAAATAGACGAGAAATGAACATTCTTTATTCCGTCCGACCATTCGTTGATTTTGGTCCGTTGCATCAAATGATACACAGAGGGTTTTACTAATTGGCTCAACTATTTCTCTACGGAGCACATTTTATCTTTCTCACAACATACCATAAAATTTACCGCCGAATAAAATTAGCTTTGCGCGAAATCTAAACTCTAATTTGCATACGTTAAGATCACATCAGTGATTACATTTGGATTTTCATAATATTTGTGCGCAACTGTATATTCTTGTGTGATGTTACGTAATACAAAATGACTTCCACAAAGAATTCAAGCTGCTATCAAATATAAAAGTATTTTCATTCATAGAAAAGTGCGTGATTTTCTTATAATAAAAATCAATAAGGATTCTGTGAGTTGAAAGATACGATCTGCGTAACGTCCAGAGTTGGATTAAAGTAGCTTAGCACATTGTTATGGATTTTCAACTTTTCAAAACTGATGCGAAGCTTTTCTACGCATTATCTTCTTCCCTTTGTGTGATATGCGCGTTTATCCATTGCATTCCTGCTAATATAACGCACTAATCACGCAACGATACCACGAAAATATAGTTTTCTATCATTTTGTCTGCTCTGTGTTTCTAAACACAGTGCACAAATCTTGCAGGACTTTGCGTACAGGAATTCCAATCGACAACGTGCATTTGATTTTCATCACACGGCATTATTCGCAATATCTTACCGTGGATAATCGGTCGAGCGAGGTGTTAGTCGTGAACGATATCGTCGGTGCTTCCGAATTCTCTGTATTAGGCATGTTTAATGGGGTTTAGTGGGAATAGTTTGAATGAGGTTTATTTAGCTCGCCGAATGCCGAACATCAAGGTATTTTCCGGCTCGTCGCACAAGGATCTGACGCAGCGCATCTGTGATCGTCTACAATTATTGCCAGCAAAGGCGGCGTTACGAAAGTTCTCAAATCGCGAGACATGGTATGCCATTATTTGTTGCCGTTTTACTATTTACAATTTATCTAGTGTTGAAGTCGGTGAAAGTGTTCGAGGCGAGGATGTCTACATCATACAATCAGGATGTGGCGAAATCAACGATAATTTAATGGAGCTGATGATCATGCTCAACGCATGCAAGATTGCGAGCGCACATCGTCTCACTGCCGTTCTGCCATGTTTCCCTTATGCAAGACAAGATAAAAAGGACAAGGTTTGATTTGTCTTTTTACGTTCGTTTGAATGTCATTTCTTTTAGAGTCGCGCACCAATAACAGCTAAGTTAGTAGCGAACATGTTGACAACTGCTGGTGCTGATCATATTATTACGATGGATTTGCATGCGTCCCAAATACAAGTGAGCAATTTTCGAATTGTTTTCTTTTTAATTTTAATTCAGGGATTCTTCGATATTCCCGTCGACAATTTGTTCGCTGAACCGGCAGTACTCAAATACATTCGCGAATCGATTCCAAACTGGCAACAATCCGTAGTAGTGTCCCCGGACGCCGGTGGTGCAAAACGGTAAAATAATAATCATTAACATTTTCAACTCTTTCCTCCAATTCAGTGTAACCTCAATCGCCGACCGTCTAAACGTGGACTTCGCGCTAATCCACAAGGAGCGCAAGCGAGCGAATGAAGTGGAACGAATGGTGTTGGTGGGTGATGTGAAGGAGCGTGTGGCGATATTGGTTGATGACATGGCCGATACTTGTGGCACTATTGCACTCGCTGCTGATAAGTGAGCAGTTATTTATTATTTATTTATTTATTGTTATTTATTATTGTTATTTATTTATTTTTGTAATGTAGATTGATCGATGCGGGTGCGGAGAAGGTGTACGCGATTTGTGTGCATGGGGTGTTTAGTGGACCGGCGTTGGCGCGATTGAATAATAGTGTTTTTGAACAAGTGATTGTCACAAATACGATTCCGCAAGAGGAGAATATGCGGCAGTGTTCGAAGATTCGAGTAAATTTTTTTTTAAATTGTTTTATTTCGTGACTATTCCAGTGTATTGACATTTCGATGATTTTGGCAGAGGCAATTCGACGTACACACAATGGCGAGAGCGTGTCGTATTTGTTCTCTAATGTGCCTATGTGAAGAATCTGTTTTTATTCAACAACTTTTTTGTAAGATTGAAAATATTCAAATTTAATTGTTGTGTAATTGTTTCATCTGTTCACTGTAAAGGCATTTCAATCGTCGACACTAGCATATTTTATCGACCTCAATAGTTCTGTTGCTCAAAATTTGTACTTTTGTTAAGTTTTTTCTTAAAGTTTCTACCAAGTTGAGAATTATTACTAGCTTTATGACATTTAAAACTCTTAATTAAACTAATAGCTCGATAATACTAACAAGTTTTGACGACTTTGTTAAATCTGTATACCCTGTGAGTTTCTTAAAATCACTTACGAGTATCTTATAATGCCATACATTAATAACTTTTGAATTTGTTGTCGAATAAATGATTTACACTCAATTGACGCACTTTATTTCTGACTAATATCGAAGATAAGAACGTGTTTTATGCAAAAGCACTGCAATACTTCCAAAAGGTTTGAACCAAAACTATATTATCGACCAATTCTATATTTAACACTTATCTCCCTGTTTTGTATGTCTGCACATCAGTTGATTTAGCAGCTTGTGCTGTGTGGGTTTAAGGTCATACACGTGTGTGTGTGTGTAGTTCAAATTTATCTGGGAGATGTGTTTTGGCATGCAAATTGATTGTTAAATATTAAAACAGTCGCACGTTGCAGATAGACAAGAAGATTGGAAATAGAAATGTCGACAAAACCATCGGATGCCTATAATTCAAACATTGCGACGCCATCATCATGGTACACAAATGTATTACCGTCGAAGAAGACAGTCAAGGGTATCGTTGCTGGTTGGTTTTATTTTCAAATTTGGCGCATGTATTATAAACGAAACATTGACCGTCGTTAATTGACTAATTACAGGTGGCATAACTGGTGGTATTGAAATTTGTATTACATTCCCAACGGAATATGTGAAAACACAGTTACAATTGGACTCGCGTGCCGCAAATCCCATATATGCTGGTCCGATCGATTGTGTTAAGAAAACGGTGAACGAGCATGGTGTAAGAGGATTGTATCGCGGTTTGAGTGTTTTGGTGTATGGAAGTATCCCGAAATCGGCTGTTCGGTTTGTTTTCGTTGTTTATTTCTTCAATTTTCCAGTTTCGGTACATTCGAATTTCTCAAAGCAAAGGCAGTCGATGAACGTGGCAATTTACCCGCACACATGCGTTTCTTCTGCGGCATGGGTGCCGGTGTTGGCGAAGCAATATTCGCCGTCACACCAATGGAAACAATAAAAGTAATTAATTCATTTTAATTTCTTTCTGCAACATTATCACAGGTGAAATTCATCGACGATCAAACATCAAAATCACCAAAATATCGCGGGTTCTATCATGGTGTGCGCGAGATCATTCGTGAACAGGGCATTCGTGGATGTTATCAGGGTGTGACACCGACAATATTGAAACAGGGCAGTAATCAGGCTATACGGTTTTATGTTATGGAAACATTGAAGGACTGGTATCGTGGTGGGGATCCGAATGTTAAAGTGAGGGGTCTATATTGAAATATTGTACATATCCATCATATTTCATCCAGGTACACAAGTTAATTGTTGGTGGATTTGGTGCAATTGCCGGTGCGGCAAGTGTGTTTGGCAACACACCAATTGATGTGATCAAGACACGTATGCAAGGATTGGAAGCGAAGAAGTACAAGAATACGTGGGATTGTTTTGTGAAAATTGCGAAACATGAAGGACCGTTGGCGTGAGTTGTTTATTTGGTTATTTGTTAATTTTGAATAATTTTTATTCATTTTAGGTTCTACAAAGGCACAGTTCCTCGTTTGTCGCGTGTGTGTTTGGATGTGGCGATCACGTTCATGATTTATGACTCGTTTATGGAATTGTTCAATAAAATATGGAAGGATTGAGAGAATTTTGATGCTGCGATTAGGCAATCAGGTTATTTCTATTTTTATAAATTCTGGTGAGTGTTTTGCACGTTCGTTAAATGATATTAATATTTTTGATATCTTTATTTCACTTTATCTACTTTTGGGATTACCATATTTTGCAATTGGCATAGATATTCATTTTTTGGGTGTTTATTGCATTCGAATTTTCAATTTTTTTATAAATAAGGTCACTTCTTTATTTGCACTTTTGTGATCAGTGTTTTACTTGCTCCACGTTTAGGATTCCATGCTTTTGTCTTCGATTATGGGCATATTGTGATTGCAATACTATTATGTTGCCAAAAAATTATTTTTAAATAGTTCAGATGAAAATTCATATTTGTATGGCAATATTTTATTTTTGTATTTGATAGAGAATAAATATTTTTTCAATTGTTGTAATATTTTGTTCGATATTATGTACGCACTGCGGACGACGTATTATTGATTCATTGCAATTTGATTTGAAAAGATTTTCTTCCCAAAACATAAAACCTTTAGAAGCCAAAAATGCAATCCGATGCATCTCAATCAACAGTGACAGATCAATATCCACCACCACCGTTACAAGTATGTCATATTACTCTATTACTCAAGTTCGCAATATAGTACGCGCAATTATACACAAATGAGAACATCGAATCAGGTCGTGCACCACCACCTCCACCACCAATATGCGGTCATTACACGTTGTTCGGGGAACCGTGCAACACGGAGGAGCCGATTACGCAGGTAAGGTGAACATTGGTTATGTATCTGCATTGTTTCAGTCGCTCGAATCATTGGGCATTCAACAGCTATACACAACTGGAGGTGATCGACGTGTTCAATTAAAACGACTGCTTCACAGTGTTGTTATGGCATTTCTCGATTTGATTGAGATACTTGTGCGTGCACCGGAGTCACCGGAACGACAGAAGAAGCTGGAGGATATTAGGATTGTCTTTATTAATATGCATCATTTGATTAATGAATATCGACCTGTGCAGGCACGGGAAACGGTGCAGTTGATGTTGGAATTACAGGTGAGAATATTGTTTATTTATTTGATAAACTTATTAATTATTGTTTTGTAGAAAACGGATCGAATTGAAATGGCGACCCGATTTCGTGCACATATGAACACGATAAATAATATGCTACGAGACTGTGTGAATAACATGCCAACACGTACCGATTTGGGATTGGCAGAACGAGTGGAAGAGGAGGACACAACGATGGAAGAAATAGAAGACGACAATGGTGAACAGTCAGTGAAACGAACAACCAGGAGACGTGGTGGATTGCGAAGATGTAGTGACGATGTTGGGGAAACGATGAATAGTGAAGATGGAGATGCTGGCAAACGAAAACGTGGACGACCAAGGAGGAATCGGAAAAGTGATCAAGTTATGTGTGATTTGGTTGACAAGGGTGTGTGATGTAATATGTCCGTTTTGTGGGGAGTGAAGTTTGATACTGACGCCGTGGAATGTAGTTTGTTTTGTTACGTTGGAATACTGGTTTTATTTATTTTTTGTTTTAATCATTTATTGCATCATGATTCACAGAAAATGAATTAATGGCAAGACGGGAACAGTTTCAAACGAAATAAGTAATTTATCTAACGACACAATTTAGATAATGAAAAATATATATTAATTTGCATGAAAATGTTTAAACAATGGAACTGTAGCACCGAGCCAATGAAAAGCACTTGTGTGGTCTATCGAAGTAATAATAAAAAGTAGAGAAACGCATGAGAATAACAAAATTGTAGTGAGATTTCTCATAAATCGAAGATTCAAGTAATACCAAACACAAAATAACAAAAACAGAAGACTAGATGCCCCTTACACAGTCAATAATTATGCGAATCTAAAACAGCAAACAAAAATAAGGCAGTGAGCACAGTGTTGACAATATAATTTCATAAATACAAAATGTTACTAGCATACAAATCGTGCCTATATTCTCGGACCATGTTTCGCTTCTGAATAACCTGTCGCCGGTGCGTATCCGGATGCGCCACCAGCGAAGCCATAATGTTCCGTCGTGATGTCACCTTGTGGTGGTCCGGAGAGGAGTGCCACACCACGTGGTGGGCGATTGCGTTTGAAGAAGCCCATCTGAAAGGCAGTTGAAGATTGATGTTGCGGTTTCAAACATACCCTCCACAAGAACATGATAAGTAATGTGAGTAACGTGAGTCCAGCAAGTATAGCCAGTAAATACAACCACCACGGAACACCTCTCTTTGAAACCCTCGGATCAGTCGGGTTGACCTTCGTCGTGACAGCAGTTGTGACGAGTGGGAGTGACACAGCACTGGCATGTGGTATGCTGTACACTTCCGCCACAGCAGCGGATGAGATTTGACTGTCGTAGTAAGTGTAATCGATGAGGGTGTTGAGCCAGAGACGACTGTGGATGTATATTGCTGCGTTGTCGCCGTCTGCCATGTGCCCAATAGTGCACGAAATGTGCGTGCAGTTCATTTTCTCGCAGTTCTAAATTGATTCAAATACACACATGAGGCAATTTGAATTCATTCAACATACCACATTCGCCCGATTCAATGTGCCCGATGGATCTTTGACGTTCTGTTGTTTGTCTACAGTGATTGCCTCGACCACACGACGTAGACTATTAGTCACTCGACTGATTATTCCATAATCTTCCGTATGTTGTACGGCTGCACGTTTCACACGGAATGTTTGGATGACTGAGCGGTCGATCTAAATTAATTAGTTAATGTATTTATTTATTTATTCTTCGCACATTATAACTGAGTGGATTCACATTTCGACCTTGTTCCACTTGACATTGCACTTTTGTGTTTGTTGGACTCTCAATAACTGGTTTCTCAATTAAGTACAGCAGTTGTTTCCCATCGGCCGTGTACGATGGCCAGTAGATGTCCAAATGGGCGCCGGTTAAGTCTGATGGACCGTCGTTGGACACCTGAATGTGATGGAATTAGAATAATTAAAATGAAATAATTAAATTACTTCATAAACATGTGTAACCAGTGGTCCAATTTGATCGTCGAACATTGGTTCAGCATGTGTGTTGCGGTAGTCGGCTTTGCCATAATTCACTTGATCCGGTTTCGATGCGCCATTCAATTTCAACTGCACACTAACTTCAACTTCAATGGGCAGAGAACGGTAATTATCATTGACAGTATCATCGCTTTCAGGATTGGATCTGAAATTCCAATATGTATGTTGAATGTGCTCGAGTACATAAACATACGAAGTGACATTGAACTCAAATAGTATGTTCTGTTGTTTCGCATCAATTGCTTGTGGATCGAATACAAATTCAATATTCATAGCTTGGCCAGCCTCCAATGGATTGCCAATGTCACACACCCACAGTTTTGTCTTATCATCGGCCAGTTTCACGTTCTTGTCTTTCTCGGTGGATGACGAACAGGTTATGTTTGCAATAATGCCCTGTAAAGATGCATGTCAAGATATGGATGTGGGGTGGATGTGTATTTTACCGCGCGATTCTCAATTCCGGCATATTCTAAACCGGGTGGGATGCGGATAAACAATTGCGATTCGTATGCGTCGTCTTGTTTATTTGCCACATTCACCGCGATTTTCAATCGCCGTCCTGTGCCAAGAATTAACGACGGACCATCGACACTAAAAATCAATCAAATAGAAACAATCAAAATTGATATCAAAATGCAACTGCATCAGACATACATGTTGGCAGTCAAGGACAAGTCAGGAACACACGCACGTTGTCCACATCGATTACGAATCTTGACTTCTCCTTTAATGGATGGCGGCACGTGCACGTCCAGCACAGGTCTTAGTTGTCGCGACGAGTCCTCACCCAGCGAGTAATTCGCTTCAATCACAATCGGTGACAGTTTGTTGCGAATATTGTTCTGCAATGTTTGTTCTATGACTTTCTTGTTTGTATTTCGCACCAATATCAAGAATTGATATCGATCACACATGCTTTCATCTTTTGTCAAGCGCTTATCAGCCGCCATTCGACTTACACCAGAGGGCAGATGTTGAGCGCGGCTGACGATCTCTTTCGAATCGAACGAGAGAAGCACTTTTACGTCTGAAGCAGTTGATTTATTTATTGTTTCATTCATATTTACCTAAATTATCTGGTGCACCTTTACCAGTGTACTTTAGACACAATTCGAACGAATCGCTGCAATTATTTAGTTAATAAAATAATTTTAATTGTCCATATTTATTTGTTTTATAAAACTCACCAAGCAAACATCGTTCCTAAATAATTACACGTCTTTTCTTCCAAATCAATATCCGGATTTTGCATTTTCACCGTGCCAGTGACAGTGATCACTGGTCGCGATCTAAAATAAATAAATCAAATAAATTAAAATGAATAATAAAACTAAAAGACTGATAATATTATCATACTTGAAAACAACAGCATTGCTTGTAGCAAACGCTCCCACAGCCACATCAGGGTACTCATTCTTGTCAATGTCTTTCTTTGTGGCGAATGAAAAGCCGAATGTGCGCATGTCTTGTGCTACGTCTTCGGAGTAGATTACCTAAAGTTGAGAATATTTTATTATTTTTCTTATTTTAATTTTTAATTATTTTTATATACCTGCGAAGATTTATCTCTAATGCCTCCGTCCATTCCATGATAGACATAAATAGCGCCACGTTTGTTTGGCCCATCATAGGGTGCGCCGACAAGGAAATCTAATATTTATTTATTTATTATAAAATTATTTAAATGATGTACCATTAAACCCATCAGCATTGAGATCACCAGCTGCAGCAACAGCTAATCCAAATTGTGACCATTGTTTGTGGCCTTCTACTGATGTGAATTTACGGAATGCGTGCTGCAAATTATTTATTATTTCTGTTTCTATTTTTATTGTTGTACATACATCCGCTCCTTGAAAGTAGACATGCACTTTGCCAATTTCGTATTCCTGTTTTGCAACACTCTTCTCTTTTGTGTACTTTACGTAGAATGGTTCACCGATTATGATGTCATCAAGACTGTAAATATATATATAAATAAATCGATTCCTGTCTATTCATAAGCAATTCTTTTTCTGCACATTTCTTTATTCCTTTATCTTCTCTATCCCATTTGACTTAATTGACACACATTACATTAGGTCAAGTGGTGTGTGAAATTGACAACTGTCTTATGTAATGAAGTGGTTGTTAAAGAGATTGAGCTTATCAATATTCTTAATTGTCCACCACCTACATAGATCAAAGGCAAATCACACTATTGTAGTCACAAATGAACAAAATTAAAACAACTGCACTCACCCATCACCATCCAGATCCGTAGTAGCAAGTGAATACCCGAAATAGCTGCCAACCTGCGTGCCAGTAATATTATGCAACGAATGTAGATCCTTATTATACATCGCCACCTGTACAACATATCCAATCAATCAATCCAACCACCACTCACCATGCCCATGACATAATCCGCTCTCGGCACTCCCACAGCACAGTCGTCAAATCCGTCACCGTCGTAGTCCCCTACTGCCATTGAATATCCCAAGTAACTGTTGTCGTGCTTCTCATCGCCCGCTGGTGTGGTCTTGGTGTCTTGTAGTTGACTCGTGGTCGCCACTGCTAATGCTCCCTGCCAATACCACGCACCAGGACCGCCAAGGAACATTGTTGTGCCGGTCTGAACATTTTGCATAAAACAATGAGAATATTTCTGTGTTACCCGATCAAATCCACTACTGAAACCGAACAGGGAATAGCCGAGTCGATGTTGGCCCCAATAGATGTCGTGTCTACCAGGTGCTATTTGTGTGATATCTTGGAAGTTGTTTGTCGCCAAATAACAATATCCTGTTGGCCCGTTACGTTGATCATGTTTGTAGAAATACACGTAGCGTGGGGCGCATGCCTGTTGTTAATTAATTAATATAATTATTATCTTTTTTTAATTTTTGTTACCAAAGCACGAGTGCCATCCAGGCTAGCGGAAACCGATGCGCCTAACCATTGTCCACTTTTGGATTCCATTTCAATCTGTTCGCTGCCATTTAGACCTTTGGCGTTGCCTAAATTTGTTATTTTATTAACAGATTTTATTGAAATAATTTGCACAATTTGCAGGAATTAAGCGATATTTATTCATTTTTAACATCCATCACCAGGCGTCCCACAAATATACGAGATTTACAAATATATAAAGCGCATTTTCAACTACAATTGACACATGCAAATTGGTACAATTGGCCGAGGTTTTATATTTATATAATTGTTGTTACAAACATACTCAGCTCTCCTTTGATGAAATTGACGTCTTGAAATGGTTTTTAATATTTATAAACACAGAAATAACAAATAAAATTAATTCATACCCCGTTCTTCAAATCGACTGATGCTCTGGCACGATTGTGAAGTGGTGGAACATCGATACACTCGACCTCCACGCCGTATTTCAACCTGTTTTGGTGATTGGTCTTTTGGTGCGCCCACTAGCAACCTGATTTAGAAATATTTTATTTATTTTTATTTATTGATTTTTATCCTACCAAACAACATCTTTATCATCAGTGTAAAATTCAACATCAAAACCGAACCAACTATCGGCAGAAGTTTTATGTACAACACGTGTGTTCAAGTCCAAATTAAATGCATTAATTGATAAAACAAATACTGTTAATATGGATAATGATAATAAATATCGCCGCCTCATTATTTCGTCCATTGTCATTTATTTTCTGTAACAATCAATTTTCAATTTATCAACTTGAGCAAATAAATCAAGGCTGTTCATAGGTATGTAATGATTAGTAAATTTACACACACGCACACGCTCTCATAAATAAAATATGTCAAAATCTTTTAGCAGATCTGTTCAAATGATTTGACGATGAGTAATAGCGCTATTGTGTACATGAGACAGAATAGTGTGTACAGTTGCTACAGGAAGCACACACACACACCAATATTATTGAAAGATAAATCGAGTACATATATCATTGTTGTAATTTTTCACACCTATTACAACAAAAGCGCAATGCAAACATATAAGAACGAGTGGGAAATCATATAATGACCCATGTGTGAATAAACTTCAATCCCGTATAATTTCATATAATAATCGTTATGCATGTCAACTATAGAAGTCATCAACCTTGATGAATAATATGAACATGAAATTTGCAAAATACATTTTACAACAATTATGAATAGCAAATTAGCGACACATGTTATAATTTGATTAAACTACAACGAGTAAAATAGTGTGTGCAAAAAGTTGTGTACATAAGTTGTGTTATATAAGTTGTGAATATGACACACACACACAAATACACTGAATCAGCTTGTTGCGACCACCTTTTGAACACATAAAGGTAGCTGTATAAGATGACTAATATAAGAAATGGCAAAAACACAATATGAGCAATGTTTTCAGAGAAACCATAGTTGTATAAAATATGGTTTCGACAAATATGTACATATTGTCTACACAAATTTATACATGCACAAATTTGTGTTTCTAGAAGCTACACAAAGGCACAAAAACATAATTCATATTCAAATCGTCCAAAAATAAATAAACACACACAGACACACTTCAATATTCCACAGCGCGAAGTACATTTCTGTGTGTTTGCGCTCATCATTGCATATCGATACTATAACAGCTGTCTTTAGATCAATTCTACTACGCAAAGATACATATACCAAAGTGAAAAAAAGAGAAGTCGCACAAAATACACACGAATGTTGGTCTCAGATGAGTTTTAGGGCACGCACGCGGCATCACAACGTTAATGGTATTAGAGTAAAAGGGGGGTGTGTGGTACCACGGAGCATTTAATATAGTGTGTGCACAATAACTGGCTAATATGCGTCCCGTTTGAGAAACAGGCGTGAATATTCACTCTCTTTGACTTTTGCATTTTCTTTGACTAGCGCGCACACGTAAACAAATGCCAGGAACGCCCCCGGTACATTCAACATTTCACAGGTCTCTATTTCCTCACTCACACACACACACACTGATTTAGTGGAGAGCACGTAAAGCGGCTTGTCATAGTAAAAACACACATAGAACAAGTACTAATGCTCCAGATGTGCAACAGAAGAACATTCAACATTTAACGTTTGTCTCTCTTAGTATATAAATATGTTATAGAAATGCATAAATGATTTTGAATGAAATAAATCGGAAACATTTCACACTAAAGCAAACAATGGCTCATGTGTGTTCGTAATTGCAGCGCAACAACAGATTAGGACACCAACAATTGAATGACAACTTACCCCAAAAGCCACACATACTGATAATCAAGCTAATGTTGGTCACTATACTATGTATGATTGCGTGTGTAACCATTGTGTGAGTGTTGGCAGTATATATGATGTCTGATAAAGGCGCGCACTGGACACACATACGTCCTTTGGTGGTCGACAAGTCGTTACGTCATGTCCTAACTAACGACTACACACGCACACACACACACACACAATTGCACACGGGCAGCTAACTAACTGATCATGTGTCACAATAGACTGGTCACATGCCAACACTTGCGTGAGATATAACTTTGATGTGCAGAGAAGATAAATGAGTGTGGGCAATAAAATTTGAAATTGTTGTCTGCAGGGAAAACAAATCGCGATTACGCCATGCGTCAGTAGTCGTATTGTGTGTCAAAATTGACCGGAAGTACCATCACGGAACAATAAAGATATCAGCAGCGAATAAATTTTATCTCATTTTGTTATGTTAAGGGTGCGATTTTACGGTCAGTGAGTTGAATGTAAAACATAAATTCACAACGGTAACATATTGCATTTAGCGACGTGCGAAGAAACGAAACGTAAAATAACACATATTGCTTATAAAAAGAACCAAACACGTGTTGTATTGAATAAAATTAAAACAAATAAACTCTAACATAGGAGTGGCTTAGACAAATCTCGATAGTATGGGTCAATATGAACAATACAAAGTAATATGTTTATTTAAGAGACGCACACACACACCTATAAAATGTTATTTACACCTCCATTAATACCAAAAAGAGTAATCTAATGCACAGTTTTATTATTTGATAAATCAACCGCAATAAATAACGCGCACATGGTTGCATTTTGACATGATATAAAGTGACCTTGAAAATGCATTTTCATATTTTAATGATAGATATCAATGAAAATTGGAAGATAACAACATAAACATTTCCGCACTTAAAAGCAACTTGTGTGTCATAAAATATTTATTTGCCAGTAAATTTGTCACTAAACACATGAATAAAATTGTTGTTGGTATGTTATCAGAAATGCATGAAATTCGCGCACGCTGGGGTATGTGTGTGTGTAGAAAAAACTAATTTTGCGTACCAATGTTTCATACTGCCGCATGGTTCCGGTACCGTGCTAGCACACACAAATAATGTCACTATAATGAAATGAAAACAATTTATCCAACGTCTGACAAGTTTTTGACGGAAACAGAGTTTTAATCGAATTTGTTATAAGAAACAGTTGTTGATTTAACGTTAGAAATGATATCCCTAACACTTCGAGTGTCTAAGTTTAGAGTCTGAACCGCATCTTATTCTAGTTTTCTATTATTTACATTATTCTCTAACGTGTCGGCTATAAGACAGGTAAATACCAGCAAAAACAACTTGTGGGAAATTGAGTTTTTTTGCAAGCATAGAGGCAATATCAGTTTCGTTTGTAATTGGTGGGAAAGACGAAACTTAATGTATAGCTTCAATGTGTTTTATTTATTGTTGGTTGATTGTTTAAAAAAAATTAACTGAATGACTACACACAATAATACATAGTCTTTATTAAAATAATCGTTTTTATTGTTTAAATAAAAGAATCTTTTTGCACCCGGAATGTTAAAACAAAAAAACAGTATTGAAATATTGAAGCAGCATTGTAATTGGGAATAATGTTCGGAATGTAACAAAAGTTAAATCAAATTCTATACATATTACTTCCACATAATCAAACGTTTGAGCATTTTCTGGAACGCCATACGAAAATCGGGCGAAAAGATTGTGTATATTATTGGATTCTAAAAAGAAAAAATGAAATTAAAACAATAAAACAAAAAGAACAACTCACAATAGCCGAGTTAAGATATCCCAGCCAATTAACGAACCCCTCAACCGGTCTCGGTACGGAGTCCTGTAACGAGAACAGCGGTCGACACAGTGCAAGAATGAAGAACGGCAGCCAGCACATGACAAACGTGCCAGTAATGATCGCCAACGTCCTCCACGCCTTCCTCTCCCTTTTCGATTCAGCACTCTCCTTCGGTGGTCGGGATCGTTTCTTCTTCTTCGGTGGTGGGTTGTCCTGTTTCACGGCAACACTGCCATTCATCTTCTGCTCATCGTCGTCAGGTACAATGGCGGAGTACTCCATCTCGGGATTGTCCTTCTCACCAGATGATTGTGTTATGGACAATTCTAATGTGTTGTTACTCTCGTGGAGGACGGATTGACTTGTGCGCAATGTGTTCGGGGTGTTTGATTCATTTTGAAGTAGTTTAGTGCTGGTACCGTTCGCGAGTGGTGTGCGGGCTATTGGAAGTTATTTGGTTAGTTGGTTAGTTGGTTATTGTTTAGATATAAACCTCTATCTGCACTCATACTGCTATCATTGCTGAGAACCACATGTAGTTTCGTACCATTAGCTGCAGTGATCTCCGCTTGCATGGGATTCCTTAGTCTCTCCTGTTGTGATGCCGTCAATTGAGTAGTAGCCTTTCGTTGTCGCTCCCTAAGGAAGCGTCGTTTGGCGGCCTGAATTTGCCACGCTATTTCAATTGTCCATTTCTCGAACCCTACCTTGAACACTCTCCAATAAATGAAGATAATAAAGAACAGTGGAAGATAGAATGCAGTGAGTGTGCTGAAGATTTGATACGACACCGACTGAGACAGAAGACACACACCCGCGTCAATGCGTTCCTGGAAATAAAATAAAAATAATAAATAATTATGAATATTATGAGAATAATTAAACGTTGTAACCTCGTAATCGTCATCTTTCCAGCCAAATATCGGTGCGATTGAAAGAGATAATGAAACAATCCATACAACTGCCAACATTGACAGTATTCTCTTTGCAGTTCTTCGTTGCATATATGTGACATCTGTTACAGACCAGTATCGGTCGAGGGCTATGGCAACCTGAGTATTTAAATAAATAATAATTGATTTGCTCTTACCAAATGTAATATAGAACTAGTGCATACAAGTACATCGCAGCTTGTCCAAAAGTCGCAGACAAATGCGCCAAGTGTCCATCGTTTTTGTAGTTCATAAACAGTAGCAATTGGTGTGACAGCACATCCAACTAATGTATCTGCTACAGCCAATGATAATATCAGTATATATTGTGGTCGTCGTAGATCCTTGTCGACAATAACAGCAAGTATAACGAATAAGTTTCCAATAATTGTTGCTAGGACAATAATTGATAATGTCATTCCTATTACTACAGCTTCGGGTATTGTTCTCGAATCCGGTGCATTGCCCAGGAACGTGAGCGATGTTTGAGGCAATTCATCGTGGGCGGACATTTTGCAGTTGTTTATATTTTGTGTCAATGGTCACATGTTTTGGGCGTTTTGCATGTTGAGAAAGAATTGGCCTCTGGTCATGCCCAAGAACTAGATTCTACGCGTAATCGCATTGAATGTTATGCGAATTCTGAAAACATGAATGAAAAACTTAACGAATTTGCGACAAAATGCAATAGAACTTGGCTGGGGTTAAATGGCACGAAGCATATAGTTGGAGGCATTGCAAATATTTAATGGGTGCATGAGATGGGAGCGCTTAATGGTAACGAAGAGCTGTGTCACACACACACACACACACAACAGTGGTATAAGTGATCATAATGGAAAACTTCAATCGCGTTAGCGTGTTTTTATATTCTCAAACATCAATTTTATGCTCACCTTAAATTATTATTCTTGTAGTGATGGGGGTAATAAAAGTTGGCACACATTAAAATGCGAATAATTTATCTGCACAAACGTTGATGATTAATATTTTTGGAGAGATAATACGATGTTTTTTTTAACTTTTCTTAAATATAAATAAATGTTTTACAGCTGCTAATATTCAATCAAACATTGCGGCAATAACAAATGATTAAATTCATCATATGTGTACATTAAATAAGATATTCAAATGAACGTTTACATCAATATTCATCAATATCAAATATTTAAATTGCATTTAGCCATTTAGCATATACAATTTGTTGTAATTGATGGATCATTGAATAATAAAAGAACGCGATGTTCCTGAAATTTATGCAAGCGACAAATACATAACGCAAGTTGTTCACTTCACAAAACACAATTAGACGCGTTCACATGCACCACGGATAAGAGACATGCATGTCTGAGTTTGATTAATTCAACTATTACAAAACAGATCAAATCAACAGTTTTCTACAAGAATGTTTTGCGAAAGTTTCAGAAATAATTTTATAAATATGACATAACTCCAAATAGAAACCCAATGTGTGTTATAATGCAAAAAGACAGATTAAGCGTTGACACACGCGCAGCGCATATTTATGCTGCCACATAAAGACCACCCAAACAGTGCGTCAAATCAAGGCAATAATTGCTGAGAATAAATTTGTGCTAAGCTGCAGACTATTTTTGTAACAAAAGACGCAAAAACCTACTTAATGAATGCTAGACGGGTTTAATTAAGGCGTGTACACGTCAATTTGCAGATTGAGATATTAGACCTTTGAGAATAAATAATCACAAAACAAGTTGCTACTAATGATAATTGTTCAACTTTCTAGGTAGCAGCATGACTGCAGCTAAAAATAATCTCACGAAAGCCCGGATGTATGATAAAAACTTGTTATGACAACAATAAATTTGTGACGCACAGAGGAAGTGACTAAAATCGTGTGTGACAGCAATATGTTTGTGTTGCAATGCAGCGTGTCATTTCAATGTTGCACAGACACATAAACGTTGAGAGCAGATGACACTGTTGCAAATTGTTCCATAACAAATGGTGGAACAGGTGAGGAGAAGGTGGGCAATTTGACACTTGAAATGTGCATTGCAAATGAAGACAGTATGTTTGTTGAATGCAACAAATGTCAAAAAGTAAATTATTGCTGCTGTTTTCCTCTTTTTGTGCGCACACACATACGAACACGCATACAAGCATACATAGAAAGTTGAATGAAACTGCGCAATTTATGGGTTTGTGTGAAGCCGTCAAATAATAGTCATTAGATTGTGTGTTGTGGCTCATGATTAGCGAATTAAACAACACACACTAACTGGGCACGCTTGAAATAATTCTGTTTGGCAACAAATGTTGACAGCAGACTTTGATTTAAAAAACAATCAGCAATCTAATATCGCCGAGTGAGATTCGTTAATAAAACATGAATTCTGTATGTGTGTGTGTGTGTGTGTGTGTGTGTGTGTGTGTGTGTGTGTGTGTGTGTGTGTGTGTGTGTGCA
>JADMIO012752882.1_pt1 | contig 29942 bp, 25 predicted proteins | sample 8958161 | NCBI WGS metagenome assembly JADMIO01 (sample SAMN16585339, study PRJNA669376) | soil metagenome | isolation source: Crop rotation soil | place: USA: Cullars Rotation, Alabama | collected 2011 | reverse complement strand
CTTTCCCCAGCACATACGACATTAATCGTGCCGATACCCAGGTTAGGCGCGCTGTCAATAACTATGACATCATAGTCATGAGCAACAGTTTCAATGGCCAGTCGGAGCATCAGGTGTGGATCGGTGGGCAGTTTACCTTCATCAAATTTGCCCATTAACTCAGTTTCAATACGGTGCAGAGCCAGACAGGAAGGAATAATGTCAAGCCCCGGCCAGCAAGTGGGCTTTATTGCATAAGTGACATCGTCCTTTTCCCCAAGATAGAAAGGCAGGAGAGTGTCTTCTGCATGAATATGAAGATCTGGTACCCATCCGTGATACATTGAGGCTGTTCCCTGGGGGTCGTTACCTTCCACGAGCAAAACACGTAGCCCCTTCAGAGCCAGATCCTGAGCAAGATGAACAGAAACTGAGGTTTTGTAAACGCCTCCTTTATGGGCAGCAACCCCGATCACCGGTGGAAATACGTCTTCAGCACGTCGCAATCGCGTACCAAACACATCACGCATATGATTAATTTGTTCAATTGTATAACCAACACGTTGCTCAACCCGTCCTCGAATTTCCATATCCGGGTGCGGTAGTCGCCCTGCTTTCTCGGCATCTCTGATAGCCTGAGAAGAAACCCCAACTAAATCCGCTGCTTCACCTATTCTCCAGCGCCGGGTTATTTTCCTCGCTTCCGGGCTGTCATCATTAAACTGTGCAATGGCGATAGCCTTCGTCATTTCATGACCAGCGTTTATGCACTGGTTAAGTGTTTCCATGAGTTTCATTCTGAACATCCTTTAATCATTGCTTTGCGTTTTTTTATTAAATCTTGCAATTTACTGCAAAGCAACAACAAAATCGCAAAGTCATCAAAAAACCGCAAAGTTGTTTAAAATAAGAGCAACACTACAAAAGGAGATAAGAAGAGCACATACCTCAGTCACTTATTATCACTAGCGCTCGCCGCAGCCGTGTAACCGAGCATAGCGAGCGAACTGGCGAGGAAGCAAAGAAGAACTGTTCTGTCAGATAGCTCTTACGCTCAGCGCAAGAAGAAATATCCACCGTGGGAAAAACTCCAGGTAGAGGTACACACGCGGATAGCCAATTCAGAGTAATAAACTGTGATAATCAACCCTCATCAATGATGACGAACTAACCCCCGATATCAAGTCACATGACGAAGGGAAAGAGAAGGAAATCAACTGTGACAAACTGCCCTCAAATTTGGCTTCCTTAAAAATTACAGTTCAAAAAGTATGAGAAAATCCATGCAGGCTGAAGGAAACAGCAAAACTGTGACAAATTACCCTCAGTAGGTCAGAACAAATGTGACGAACCACCCTCAAATCTGTGACAGATAACCCTCAGACTATCCTGTCGTCATGGAAGTGATATCGCGGAAGGAAAATACGATATGAGTCGTCTGGCGGCCTTTCTTTTTCTCAATGTATGAGAGGCGCATTGGAGTTCTGCTGTTGATCTCATTAACACAGACCTGCAGGAAGCGGCGGCGGAAGTCAGGCATACGCTGGTAACTTTGAGGCAGCTGGTAACGCTCTATGATCCAGTCGATTTTCAGAGAGACGATGCCTGAGCCATCCGGCTTACGATACTGACACAGGGATTCGTATAAACGCATGGCATACGGATTGGTGATTTCTTTTGTTTCACTAAGCCGAAACTGCGTAAACCGGTTCTGTAACCCGATAAAGAAGGGAATGAGATATGGGTTGATATGTACACTGTAAAGCCCTCTGGATGGACTGTGCGCACGTTTGATAAACCAAGGAAAAGATTCATAGCCTTTTTCATCGCCGGCATCCTCTTCAGGGCGATAAAAAACCACTTCCTTCCCCGCGAAACTCTTCAATGCCTGCCGTATATCCTTACTGGCTTCCGCAGAGGTCAATCCGAATATTTCAGCATATTTAGCAACATGGATCTCGCAGATACCGTCATGTTCCTGTAGGGTGCCATCAGATTTTCTGATCTGGTCAACGAACAGATACAGCATACGTTTTTGATCCCGGGAGAGACTATATGCCGCCTCAGTGAGGTCGTTTGACTGGACGATTCGCGGGCTATTTTTACGTTTCTTGTGATTGATAACCGCTGTTTCCGCCATGACAGATCCATGTGAAGTGTGACAAGTTTTTAGATTGTCACACTAAATAAAAAAGAGTCAATAAGCAGGGATAACTTTGTGAAAAAACAGCTTCTTCTGAGGGCAATTTGTCACAGGGTTAAGGGCAATTTGTCACAGACAGGACTGTCATTTGAGGGTGATTTGTCACACTGAAAGGGCAATTTGTCACAACACCTTCTCTAGAACCAGCATGGATAAAGGCCTACAAGGCGCTCTAAAAAAGAAGATCTAAAAACTATAAAAAAAATAATTATAAAAATATCCCCGTGGATAAGTGGATAACCCCAAGGGAAGTTTTTTCAGGCATCGTGTGTAAGCAGAATATATAAGTGCTGTTCCCTGGTGCTTCCTCGCTCACTCGACCGGGAGGGTTCGAGAAGGGGGGGCACCCCCCTTCGGCGTGCGCGGTCACGCGCACAGGGCGCAGCCCTGGTTAAAAACAAGGTTTATAAATATTGGTTTAAAAGCAGGTTAAAAGACAGGTTAGCGGTGGCCGAAAAACGGGCGGAAACCCTTGCAAATGCTGGATTTTCTGCCTGTGGACAGCCCCTCAAATGTCAATAGGTGCGCCCCTCATCTGTCAGCACTCTGCCCCTCAAGTGTCAAGGATCGCGCCCCTCATCTGTCAGTAGTCGCGCCCCTCAAGTGTCAATACCGCAGGGCACTTATCCCCAGGCTTGTCCACATCATCTGTGGGAAACTCGCGTAAAATCAGGCGTTTTCGCCGATTTGCGAGGCTGGCCAGCTCCACGTCGCCGGCCGAAATCGAGCCTGCCCCTCATCTGTCAACGCCGCGCCGGGTGAGTCGGCCCCTCAAGTGTCAACGTCCGCCCCTCATCTGTCAGTGAGGGCCAAGTTTTCCGCGAGGTATCCACAACGCCGGCGGCCGGCCGCGGTGTCTCGCACACGGCTTCGACGGCGTTTCTGGCGCGTTTGCAGGGCCATAGACGGCCGCCAGCCCAGCGGCGAGGGCAACCAGCCGAGGGCTTCGCCCTGTCGCTCGACTGCGGCGAGCACTACTGGCTGTAAAAGGACAGACCACATCATGGTTCTGTGTTCATTAGGTTGTTCTGTCCATTGCTGACATAATCCGCTCCACTTCAACGTAACACCGCACGAAGATTTCTATTGTTCCTGAAGGCATATTCAAATCGTTTTCGTTACCGCTTGCAGGCATCATGACAGAACACTACTTCCTATAAACGCTACACAGGCTCCTGAGATTAATAATGCGGATCTCTACGATAATGGGAGATTTTCCCGACTGTTTCGTTCGCTTCTCAGTGGATAACAGCCAGCTTCTCTGTTTAACAGACAAAAACAGCATATCCACTCAGTTCCACATTTCCATATAAAGGCCAAGGCATTTATTCTCAGGATAATTGTTTCAGCATCGCAACCGCATCAGACTCCGGCATCGCAAACTGCACCCGGTGCCGGGCAGCCACATCCAGCGCAAAAACCTTCGTGTAGACTTCCGTTGAACTGATGGACTTATGTCCCATCAGGCTTTGCAGAACTTTCAGCGGTATACCGGCATACAGCATGTGCATCGCATAGGAATGGCGGAACGTATGTGGTGTGACCGGAACAGAGAACGTCACACCGTCAGCAGCAGCGGCGGCAACCGCCTCCCCAATCCAGGTCCTGACCGTTCTGTCCGTCACTTCCCAGATCCGCGCTTTCTCTGTCCTTCCTGTGCGACGGTTACGCCGCTCCATGAGCTTATCGGGTCCACTCGCGAACGCAGAAAGGCCCACCCGAAGGTGAGCCAGTGTGATTACATTTGCGGCCTAACTGTGGCCAGTCCAGTTACGCTGGAGTCACTAGTATTTAGGTGACACTATAGAAGCGGCCGCGACAACTTGTCCACGTGGAATTCTAAGCTTAGGATCCCAATGTGCTGGAAAGAAAGGTCTAATGCTGTCAATTTCCACCTATTGGTTTGATCCCGACAAAGACAGCGTAGAAACCTGGCTCAAAAAAATCAAAGACATGGGCTTTGATGCCGTGGAGCTTGGTTACCGTGTCACCCGCCAAGATTTAGATCAATTTGAAAAATATTTTAAAGCCCTCAAGGTCAAATGTTCCAGCATTCATAACTTTTGTCCTTCACCGGATGATGAGCCGAGCGAACGTCATCCGTCTAATCATTATCGTTTGTCAGCAGTCGATGAAGCGGAACGCAAAAAGGCCGTTTTCTGGACGAAGAGTTCAATCGATACCGCCAAACGCGTCGAGGCTTGCGTCGTGGTCATTCACGCCGGGACCATGGATTTTGAGGATATCCGCGCACCCTATTTATATGATCTTTATATGCAGGGAAAAGATGATACCCCGGATTTTACGGCGGAACGGACGAGAATTTTGACGGCTCGCGAAAAACACCGTGGTCCGCATTTGATTGCGTTGGAAAAAAGTTTAAAAGAAGTGACAGAATATGCTTTTCAAAAAGGCATTAAGATCGGGTTGGAAACGCGTTACTATCCGATTGAAATGCCGAACTTTGAGGAGATCGATTATTTCTTAAGAAAATTCGGCGAGACCGCCATGGGCTACTGGCATGATGTCGGTCATGCCGAAATGAACAGTCGGTTAGGCATTACCAAACATGAAGATTTTTTGAAGCGCTATCAAGATCGTCTGATCGGCGTTCATCTCCACGGAATTTTAGGCAAGCGCGACCATATGGCTCCGTTTGACGGAGATATGGATTTGGAAAAATGGATGCCGTATTTCGGCAATGGTGTCATTAAAGTTGTTGAAACGAAATATGCGGATGAAAAGCAGCTGCGAAATGCTGTTACCCACTTAAAGAAATTTATTTAATCAGCTGCAGTTTAGCTTCGAAGTTTCCGTGACCCTTCCCAAACCATTCCCTCTGCAATTTTGCGGCATCTAAAATAAACATGCGGCTTAGCCATCGATCATCGGCCGAGATCTTCCCCAGATGTAAATCCAAATACGAGCAGTATTCCTCTTCCTGATTCCAGGTCACACTGGATCCGATCGTCGGATAACTGGCCGCCACATAGTGTTCAAATTCCCCCGAGGTGAGCAGTTCCATAAGATAAGGGTCATACACAAAATTTTTCCCCTGACAATTCGTATAAATATTTTTCCCCGTCATCGGCGGAATCAGGATCCAGCCGCTTTTGGCGTCTTTGATGAAATCGATTTTTTGAAGAGGAATCGGCTCGGCATATTTGGGGTTATTCACATTGTCTCCGGCGTACAAACTGTAAGGATTTTGGCGGTAAGCAAAGACCGGCGCGGGATGATGGTGCAGCCAGCTGTAAAAGGTGTTGGTAAACATGCGCGAAGGGAGAAGATCGGCAAAGAGGATCTTCGCATTGGTAAAGATATAGGTGGCGATAAAGGTGACAAACAGAAGCTGGATGAGACGCTGCGATCTGATCGGCATGGTCCGAAAATATAATTTGAGAAAATGATAAACGGAAAAGCAGATTAGAAAAATCATCCCGATATGCCAGGAATAATAGTTGCGGCCGAATTGCGCTGATTGCGACAGCTCGACTTGCAAAGGGGTGGTTAAACTTAAGAGTATGAAAACGAGGAGCATCGTATTGCGACGGGCATGGAAAAGGAGATAGACCAGGCAAAAGGAATAAGACAGGAAGACCACGGGCATAGACATCAAAAAATATTTAAAAATCCACGTGATGCCCGCATCCCCGCGCCCGCCGATTTCTCCTGCCGCATGCGGAAAATTGGTATGAGTTTTAGCGTAATGGACAAAGTCGAGATAATTTTTGAGCGCATCCAGCGGATAAGGCAACGTCACCAGTAAAACAATGTACATAAAGCCGAGGGTCATAAGCGCACTGGCTTGCAGGATCTTTCGATCGCTTAATTGTCGACGGTAAATTTCGAATAAAAATGCGACAATAAGATAAGGGGCATAAAGCGGGGCCGTGGGAGAAGAAAAAAACATCAAACCCAGAGAAATGCCGGCTAAGAGATATTGCACGACAGCCGTTCGATTAACCGTAATGAAGTAAACCGCCACCAGAAAATTCATGAGTGCTAACGGCTGATGCGCGCCCTGTAAAACATAGATGTAAGACCAGAAACTCGCGCTGAAAAGAAAAAATGCCAAAAGCCCGATCGCCGGTGAAAACCATTTTTGAAAGATGAGATAGATCAAAACGGAGGAGACAAAGACAGAGACAATCAGAAGGAGCATATTCGGATAAAGCGAATCGAAATCATGTAACAGATGCTGGAATACGGCGATCCCGGCAATTAAGGTTTCTTTGTTATAGAGGGAGCAGATTTTATTGAGAATATGCATTTCGGAAATGTAATGCATATTCTGGAGATCTTTAGCGGCCGGAATATAGAGCGTCCATGAATCCGTCGGCCAGGGATTGATGTAGTACAGAGTGACCGCAAACCACGCCGCTATGATGAAAGAAAGAATGACAACAACGCGAAAATAATATTTAGCTAAGTAAGACATGATGTCCTCTATGAGAATGGTTTAATGTAAAACGCCCATTTTCTTCAAAACAGCCGACAAATAAAGTTTTTCCAAGGCCAATCCGCCCATAAACAGTGTCGCCTGTTTATCGCCGACGTTGATGGTTTTAACTACCCGGTCCATCGGATCAATCGGATAAGGAAAATCATGAGGTGTTGTATCGTGAAAACCGATCCAGATCGTTTTTTTCAAATCCACATTCCGCAGGCCGCTGAAATTTTTTATACCGCCGAAGGTAATATTCATGCCGTACATCATGACATCGAGCGGTTTTTGAACATAGCCAAATTCCGGAAAGGCCAGTATCTGCGCGGTGACATGGGGCGCGCCGATCGTGAAGCCCGCAAAGTTCGTTTCAAATTCACGGACCAATTTCTGATGAAGCTTTAAATCATTGCGGTATTCCAAACTCCGTTCTAATTCATTGTAGGCGTAATAATGACTGTCGATGCGTTCCCCTTCGAGAAATCCATAAACCGAAAAGAAGGAAACGAGAATGGCTATAGCCAAGCTGATCTTGACGAACGTTTTGTTTTTAAATACAACGACATACGCGTAGACAACGCCGAATAAGAGAAAAGGCGTCAGCGTTAATTTATAGCGCGGTCCCATGATCGAAACATTTAAATGAAGCAGGAACCAGCACAGTGATTCGATCAGCATGACGACGGGAATATAATATTTCACCACAAAATCAGGCTCCGTCTTTTTATCTTTGATCAAAAGCCACACCACTCCTACCAAGCTGAACAGGAAAAATGAGGTGAGATATTGATGTCCCCAAAAATGCGGCAGACCGCATAAGAATTTAACCGTATTGTGATGCATGTCGATTGTGTGAACGAATTTGCCGCGCAGATAAACCTGGAGAAAGGCCATGAAAAGGCAGAGCAAGCCGTAGACGATGAGCTTGGGCCGATAGCGATGAGTCTGCGAAAACAAGAATACCAAACCGCAGGTTAAGAACACCGCTCCGCAGGCCGCCGCGCCGGATCCTTTTGTCCAGACGGCCACAAGGGCAAGAATCGTTGCCCAGCCGAAGCGCTGACGGATGAGCGCGTAAGCCGACAAGAAAGAAAAGAACGTGGTCGCCATATCCATGTTGATCATTTCCATCATTGTTTGGAACAGCGGCAGGGATAAAAGAAATAATGAGCCAAGGATGGCGGTTGTGTCATCAAACAATTTAAGGAATATCTTCCGCAGTAAGCCGACCATCATGGCGGCGAACGCAAAGGTCAGCAGATGCGCGGTCATGATAAAACTTTGCGGCGTCGGGCAGATTTTCATGAGAAGCGCTACGGCACCGGGATAAATCGAGAAGAGGAAATATTTCGGTCCGCCGTAAATGGAACCGGGCTGGTGAAACAATCCCACATAATCGAAATGGTTTCTCAGAAGCCAAACGGCTTCTTCCAAAGATCCTCCGACGTGATCCCCCCACGGTGGAAAAGAAAGAACTTCCAACTTAGAAAGAATGAGAAAAATAAAAACCGATACGATGTAGGGAAAGGTTCTGGTCTTTTTTAAATGGGTTAAGCAAAACAGCAGAAAAATCAGGCCGGCAAACATCGATGACACCGGTCCGGTGACATTTTCTTCAATACGTCCCAGATAAAAGTCGAGATTTTGATTGTCCTTTGTTTGAGCTAAGGCGTTGAGTAAGGGGAAAGACTGCGCATTGTAAAGATCGGCAATGTATTGCGGGCTGTTATATTTAAAAATGGCAAATAAAATGAAGAGGGCTACGGCAAAAATCCAGAAGAGAGGACGTTGATTGGCTTCTTTGTTCATGAATGAATGAATCGTAGCCTACAAACATTTCAGTGTCAAATTTAAATCGGAAATTGTTTAATATTTTGATTGCGGAAGAGGAAGGTTCTGTACTAATATGCACGTGAATTTGTCGACGTTTAGCGATCAAAGCGGTTGAGTCAGCTGCTTATTAGAGAAAGCTGTGAATGGATCTTTCAATAGTTATTCCTGCCTTTAACGAAGGGAAGAAAATTTCCCGCGATATTGAAGACGCTTGTCAATTTCTGCAAAGAGAACGGCTCAAAGGCGAAATCATTGTAGTCGACGACGGCAGCCGCGATGATACCGCTGTCATGGCTCAGAATACTTCTGTTCCGGCTTCCGTTGTGAAAAAAGTGATCCGCTATGATAAAAACCGCGGAAAAGGCTATGCCGTAAAGAATGGCATCTTAATCACCGAAGGCGAATATGTGATGTTTGCCGACAGCGGATCGTGTATCCAATATGATTTTGCGTTGAAAGGTCTGTCGCTTTTAAAGGCGAACCAGTGCGATATTGCCCATGCGTCCCGCAAAATGGCGCAGAGTGTGATCAAACGCGAACAATCTTTCTCCCGACGGCTAACCTCAAAGCTATTTCGATTTTTCACGGTTAATTTTATGGGATTGCCGGGTTATCTGACCGACACGCAGTGCGGTTTTAAAATGTATAAAGGGTATGTGGCCCGAGAAATTTACCGGAATACCGTTTCCGAAGGGTTTGCTTTTGATATTGAAATCATTTTGCGCGCGGTGAAAAAACGATACCGCATTCAGGAATTCCCGGTGGAATGGTTTTGTGATCCGGATACGCGTTTGGCACCGGTTATGATTTCAGGAAATGTCTTTGCAGAATTTTTAAAGATTAAACGATCGATATGAAAATTTTAGGATTAGCTGCCCCTTTTAGTCATGACGCCGCTGCGGCCTTGCTCGTAGACGGAAAAGTTGTTGCGGCCGTCGAAGAAGAACGGTTTACGCGCCAGAAGCATGAGGGCCGCGCACCGGTGAATTCTATCCGGTTTTGTTTGAAGCAGGCCGGCTTGAAGCCGTCGGACATCGATTGTATTGCCTTCCCCTGGTCGATTGATATTCTGCGCCAAAAACGATTCGAATATTTTTTCCGCACCATGTGGACTAAGCCTTCCAAAGGTTTCAAGAAACTCACGCGTAATCAATGGGAGTTCAATCACCGCAAAGATTTTGTACATTCCACGCTGCAGCAATGTGGATTTGATGTCGATAAAGTCAAAGTGCACTGGGTGGAGCATCAGCTAGCGCATGCCGCCTCGGCCTACTGTTTTTCCGGAATGAAAGAGGCTGCGATTTTATCCATTGATGCCGGCGGGGAAATCACGTCGACCTTACTCGGTATTGTGGATAAGGGGTCTTTTAAAAAATTAAAAGAGATCACCTCCGAAGATTCGCTGGGTAATTTTTATGCGACCATGACGGATTATTTAGGATTTGAACGCGGTGAAGGCGAATATAAAGTGATGGGAATGGCACCGTATGGGGATCCGTCCAAAATTAATTTCGATCATATTATTTGGTGGGATGAAAAAAAGAAGACCTTTCATTGTAACGACGATTATGTGTGGGTGATTCGCTCCAATCGGGCCCGCATGGATAAAGTCTATTCCAAAAAAATGCTGACAGAATTCGCTCCCGAACGGGAAGGCGATGGTTTGTCCGAGCCGTATATCCATATTGCCGCCATTACGCAAAAGAAGCTCGAAGACATGACGATCAAACTGGTGGAAACGTATTTGAAAGATCATTTGCTCAAATGCGGAAATTTGTGTTTTGCCGGCGGGGTGGCGCTGAACGTTTCGCTGAACCGAAAACTGCTGCAGCTTCCATATTTGAAAAATCTTTGGGTCCAACCGGCGTCGAACGATGCTGGAACGTCCTTAGGTGCGGCGGCTTATGTGGCTTATACGCATGGCGAAAAATTTCAACCGATGACGAATGCTTATTACGGTCCGGAATTTTCCGATGAGGAGATTAAGAAAGAACTCGAACAATCCGGTTTCGCGTTTGCCAAAGAAAATGATATTGCGGAAAAGACGGCGGATCTTCTGAATCAAGGAAAAATTGTCGGCTGGTTTCAGGGAAGGATGGAATGGGGGCCAAGGGCTTTAGGTGCGCGGAGTATTTTAGGTAATCCGACAATCAAAGGAACGGCAGATAAAATTAACGCTATTATTAAGTTCCGCGAAAATTGGCGGCCGTTTTGTCCGTCGATGTTAAAAGACCAAGCAGCCGACATCATAGGGTCGAACCATTCGGCTCCGTTTATGACGATTGCTTTCTCCGTAACGGATAAATGGAAAGCGCGCATTCCCGAAGTCGTTCACGTCGATGGGACATGCCGACCGCAATTGGTCGATAAAAACGAAAGCCCGCGCTATTACGCGATGATCGAATCGTTTTATAAGAAAACCGGTGTGCCCGTGGTGATCAATACTTCGCTTAACCGCCGCGGGGAAGCCATGGTGTGTTCGCCCAAAGATGCCGTTTTGATGTTTAAAGAGAGTGCGTTGGATTTTCTCGCGATCGGGAATTATTTGGTGAGGAAGACGTAGGTTGATATTGTTGAGAGTGTTGGTATAATCCCCTCGTTATTATATGATCGTGTCATTGCGAGGAACTTGCCTACCGGCAGGTAGGCGAAGTGACGAAGCACGAAGAGTTCCTTGCTTTGAGTCAATATTTTAAAGCGCCCATCCTTATTTTTCTAAAGAACAGAAGAAATAAGGATTGGTGCAAACTTTTCTAGAATATATATTAAGGAAGTTTGCGCCCATAGCTCAATTGGATAGAGCATTTGGCTTCGGACCAAAGGGTTGGGGGTTCGAGTCCCTCTGGGCGCGTACTTTATGCGAGGTTTAAATGGCGTATGGGAATTTCTCTCGTACGCTTGAACGATAGAGGAGGACGTAAGCATGTCTCGAAAAGTGAATAATCTGTCTGACCAAGAGAAGAAAGCCAAGACGCCTAAAGGTGTCTTTGGACATATTTGGAAATATATTCTCCGCGGTTTTTTTGCTGTGATTCCTATTTTATTTTGTTGTTTTGCCATCATTCTTTTGTACAACCTCATCGATAAGAAAGTCATCAATTTTATCAGTCAGTTTATCGATATCCGGCACATTCCTGGTCTGGGGATTATTCTGGTTTTGATTCTGCTTTATCTGGTCGGCTTAACGGCCAGTAATTTCTTGGGCAAGCAGTTTTTGAAAATGCTTGAGCATCTCATTGAGCGCATTCCTTTAATTAATACGGTCTATGGAATCGGCAAACAAATATCACACAGTCTTTCCATCGGGGATAAAGAAAAACAGGCTTTCAAGAAAGCCGTTTTAGTGAAGTTGGATTCGACGGGTTTAATGGTTCCAGGATTTTTGATGAATACAATCGTGACCAAAGATAAGGAAGAATTTCATTTTGTCCTTATTCCGACCGCGCCGACGCCCGCATCCGGATTTGTGTGTGTGGTGACAGCGGCTCAATTGATTGAGCCTGACTGGAGTGTTGAGGAGTGCTTAAAAGCGCTTTTATCCGTCGGAATCATTGTTCCTAAGGCCATGCAACTTTCTAAATTAAAATCCATAGAGTGAAGGGATGGAGCAAAACCGTTCCTTTTATAATTTAGAACAAGCTATTCAGACGTTCAGCAAAGACATGTCTTTGCCGCCGGATGTTTACCGCACCATTCTCATCTCTTCGATTAAACCGGCGCAGGAAGATCTTTCGCATTTGGATCAAGCCCTGCAGGATCAAAATTGGGACACGATCCAAATGATTTCGCATCGCTTAAAGGGGACGTACAGTAATCTGAGGTTAAACGATTTAGCTGATTTAGCCGAACAAATGAATGATCTTTCGCGCAGCCGAAAAGACATTACGGAGGTTATTAATTTATCTTTAAAGTTTAATAATATTTTTGTCTCTCTTCGCAAAGCGTTGGAGCAATAACAAACGGATAAAAATTTTTCTCAAAAAAATCTTTTGTGCTAATATAAACCAATCATTTTGAAACTTTTGCCAACACTATATAGAGGAAGTGACATGAATAAAACATTTCAGTGGTTCCAGTTTTCCCTCGTTGTGAGTTTATCCTTATTTGGTGTTTCCTGCAGTTCCCTTCAAAATACAAAACCACCGTCGATTATCAACCCGGAAGTCCGTTCTGAAAAACGTCAGAAGGAAACCGAGGAAATGCAAAAACAATTCCAATGGTGGCCGACTGATGCCCAGCCGGCTCCTGTTCCCGACGCGGAACAAGGCGGTTTTTGGTGGTGGCCGGAACAACCAGGACAAGCTCGTCCTTGGGGAAACCGCGGATATGTTTATTTATACAAAATTATTTATGATTACAAAGCTCAGGATGAAGAAGAGGTTGTGGCCCCGGCTGAAAAACCAGCCGAGCCGGAGTTAAAACCGTCGCTCCTCATTAAGAAAATCATCAAGAACGTTAAAATCTATTTTGATTACAACAAAGCTGATCTGCGTGATGATCACAAAGCGATTTTAGATAAAGCCGTCAAAACGCTTGAACGCAATCCGCAAGCTAATATTCTGATTACCGGAAACTGCGATACGCGCGGTTCCGATGAATATAATTTGAAACTCGGTAAAAAACGCGGTGACAGCGTTAAGCAATACATGTTGGATAGCGGCATTGCCGAAGACCGCGTCAAAATTATTAGCCGCGGAAAATTGGATGCTGTGGCGCCGGTCAATGATTTAGAAGGGATGCAAAAAGACCGCAACGCGCAGTTTGTTATTGCCGAAGTCGAAGAGTTGATGCTTCCCGAACCGCCGACGGAAGGTCCGGAAAAAGTCGAAGGAGCAGAAAAAATCGATGAAGGAAAATATATCGTCGAGACGCAAGAAAAAGTCGAATCCGCTCCCAAAGTGTCTACCAAAGAATATGTCATCCAGAAGAATGACAGTCTTTGGAAAATTGCGGAACGCGAACTCGGCAGCGGTCATCGCTGGAAGTTCCTTTATGAATTCAATAAAGACCGTATCAACAATCCGAATAAATTAAAAGCCGGTACAACGATTCTGATTCCGGTTGAGTAAACGTATTAACGATCAAAGGGCGTGTTTATACACATAAGCACGCCCTTTGTTTTTCCCCATGTCTGTTAAAACAAAAACGTTTTGGCCGTTTTGTTTTCTGCTTGCTCTGCTGGTTGTTACCTTCTTTGTCTTTTCTCCTGCATTAAAGAATCAATTTGTGAATTGGGATGACCCGACGCATTTCCTCGACCTACAGCATATCCGCTCGTTAACCTTCCCGCATATCAAAGACATTTTCACCGAACATATCAACGCGACCTATATTCCTTTAACCACATTGTCTTTTGCGCTGGAATATCATTTCGTGACATACAATCCGTTTGTCTTTCATTTGAATAATATCCTGCTTCATTTGTTCGTTGTGGCGTTGGCGTTCTTTTTTTTGCGGCGTTTAGGATTATCGGCATTAGTTTGTTATGCGGCTGTGTGTTTGTTTGCTGTCCATCCCATGAAAGTGGAATCAGTAGCTTGGGTGACGGAGAGGAAGGATGTTCTGTATGCGTCTTTTTATTTATTAGCCCTGCATAGCTACATCAGTTTTATTAAGCAAAGGAAAATATTTTTTTATGTGCTGGCGGGATTATTCGGCATCCTCAGCATGCTGGCCAAACCGATGGCTTTGAGTCTGCCGCTGATTTTACTTTTGCTGGATTGGTATGACGGCCCGACAAATTGGAAGCAAAATATTTTAGAGAAGCTGCCGTTTTTTGCTTATGTGTTTTTTTTGGCACGGCTCACGCAGGCACAAAATAGCGATGCCTTTGCTATTGATGGAACCATCGGCCAGTCCATTTTGATTTTTATTTGGACATTTTCAGCGTATCTCTGGAAATTTATGGTCCCTCTATCACTGACGCCGCTTTATCAGCTGCCGGAACCAATCCGTCTAAGTAACTTTCAGTATATGGCGGCGATCTGTGTGTTTTGTTTATTCTTCGGGCTGGTTTGGACCTTCCGCCGGAATAAAACCGTTATATTCTCTATTTTATTTTATCTGTTATCCATGTTCTTCCTTTTGCGGGTGAATAAAATTTACAATGTCGATGTGATTGCGGATCGTTTTTTATATTTGCCCGGTTTGGGGTTATGTATTGTCTTCGGGATGATTGTGGATGAGCTTAGCCGGCGTAAGGGAAGACCGGTTTTATGGGCAGTGTTAGGGATAATATTTTCTTTGCTCATGAGTAAAACGTATCAGCAATGTACTATTTGGAAAGACAGCTTAACGTTATGGAACCATGTTTTGAAACATGAGCCGGCGGCAGTTTTTGCTTACAACAATCGCGGAATTGTTTATGAAGAGCAGGGAAAGCTTGATTTATCGCTGGCCGATTACAATAAAACGATCGAAATCATTCCGGCTTATATTAAAACGTACATCCATCGCGGAATTATTTATGGGAAAATGGGCGAATACGATATGGCTTTACAAGATCTCACGAAAGTCATTGCGTCTCATCCCGATTGGAATGCGTTAAATAACCGCGGCAACATTTATCAGATGCAGAAACGATATCAGCTCGCGATTGATGATTATAATGCCGCCATTCAATACAACCCGCATGTCGAAACCATTTATGACAACCGCGGGGCATCATATACGGAACTGGGACAGTATCAGGATGCTTTGAAGGATTTTAATACAGCCATTTCGCTCAATCCGGAGTACGTCAATTCTTATGTCAACCGCGGATTGGTGATGGAAAAGTTGGCAAGGTACGACGAGGCCATGACCAATTATAATCAGGCCCTCCAGATTGATCCGAACATGATGAAAAGCTGGGTCCGGCGCGCAACGCTTTATAAGCAATTGGGGAAATTGGATGCCGCCATTGCCGATTATACGAAAGCCATATCGTTAGCACCTCAATGGAGCGAACTATATAATAACCGCGGCATTATATACGGCATGAAAGAAGAGTACGACAAGGCTTTTGAAGATATTAACCGGTCCATCGAAATCAATCCGGAGAATGCCAGCGCCTATGTGAACCGCGCCATGATTTATAAATTGCGCGGAGACCTTACTCAATCCGGTGAAGACATATATCGGGCCAATATGATCCTCCAGCGTCAAAAAAAATAATTTACAGTTTATTCTTTTGTGCTAAGGTTATCCCGTTACTAAAACATCCTCGACTTTTTATCATGTTGACCGAAGAAAAACTCAAACGAACGCCTCTTTACGAAGATCATATCGCCCTCGGAGCAAAAATGGTTCCGTTCGGCGGATGGGACATGCCTGTTCAATACGACGGCATCCTCGCCGAATACGAACGGACGCGTCAGGCCGCCACGGTTTTCGATATTTCCCATATGGGTGAGTTTCGCATCGAAGGCGATCTCGAAAAAAGCGGATTGAACCGCATTGTCACGATGCGTTTGTCCGACTTAGCCGTGGGAGCAAGCCGATATGGCGCCATTCTTAATGAACAAGGCGGCGTGATCGATGATCTGATTATATTTAGAGAAGCCCCTGAGCAATGGTTTGTGGTCGTTAACGCTTCAACAACCGAAAAAGACGCCCAGCATTTTAAACGTCATTTAACGCCGGCCGCACGTTTTCAAGATATCTCTCTTCAAATCGGAAAACTCGACCTGCAAGGCCCGCAATCGCGGAATGTTCTGCAGACATTCGTTCCTGCTATTCATAAATTGGATTATTATCGCTTTGATTATTTTGATTTGCTTGGTGAAAATGTTCTAATTAGCCGCACGGGTTATACCGGCGAGCTCGGTTACGAAATTTTTTATCCCTGGAATAAGACGGCTTCGTTATGGCGGGCGCTTTTAAAAACAGGTCAGGTGATGCCGGCCGGATTAGGCGCGCGCGACATTTTGCGTCTGGAAGTCGGTTACAGTCTGTACGGCCATGAGCTGGGCGAAGAGATTTCGCCGCTCGAATCGGGTTTAAGTAAATTTATTGATTATGAAAAAGATTTTATCGGCAAAGAAGCACTCTTGACTCAGCAGAAAAAGGGTGTCGCACGAAAGATTGCCGGGATCGAATCGGACAACCGCCGTTCGCCGCGGGCCGAACAAAAAATTTATTCTGCATCCGGAGAAGAGATTGGATGTGTGACCAGCGGCAGTTTTTCTCCGGCGGTCAATAAAGGCATCGGCTTGGCGCTTGTTCAAGCAGATAAAATTTCTATGGGACAAAATATTTATTTTGGAGATGACAAACAAAAAAATCCCGCTAGAATCGCAAGTAAGATTTTCTATAAGAATGGTTCTTTAAAGAATTAAATCTCAAAAACGACATTGATCGCATCACTACGAGGAGGATACAGAGGTATGGAAGTTCCAGAACATTTGCTTTACACCAAAGAACACGAATGGATTAATATCGAAGATGATCAAGCGACCATCGGCATTTCCGAATATGCGCAGAATGCCTTAGGCGATATCACGTACGTTGAACTGCCGGATGATGGAAAAGAAGTGGAACAGTTCGAAGAGTTCGCTTCGGTTGAATCCGTTAAAGCCGCCACTGACATTTTCTCCCCGATGTCCGGACGGATTATCGAAGTCAATTCCGCGCTGGAAAATAAACCGGAGTTGATTAATAAATCTTGTTATGAAAAAGGTTGGATCGCCAAAATTGAGATCACAGATCTCGATGAACGATCGAATTTAATGACCGCCGCTGAATACAGTAAATTTTTGGAAAGCGTTGACCATAATTAATTCTGACCACGCCTAAATCCGCAGAGAAACAGAAATAGAGGTTTCGTTGGACATTCCTTATATTGCTAATACACCGCAAGACGTCAAAGAGATGTTGAAGACCATCGGCGTCGGATCGATGGATGATCTCTTTGTTGATATCAAAGCCCATCAGCGTCCTAAATCGTTCAATCTCCCGCCGGGAAAATCTGAATTTGAAGTCGTTGAATATTTAACGCGTCTCGCGGAGAAAAATGCGAACAATTTGACGCTTTTTTTGGGCGGAGGTTATTACGATCATTATGTTCCGGCCGCGGTGAAAGCTTTGATTTCTCGAGGAGAATTTTATACGGCTTATACGCCGTATCAGCCGGAATGCGCCCAGGGAACATTGCAGTCTCTCTATGAATATCAGAGCTGTATCTGCGCGCTGACGGAAATGGAAGTGGCGAATGCGTCTTTATATGACGGCGGGACCGCGCTGTATGAAGCGATGATGATGGCGATCCGTATTACCGGACGCAATAAAGTGGTTATCGACGGCGGTGTCAGTCCGATTTTCAGAAAAATTTTAAAAAGTTATACGTCGAATCTTCATATCCAATTTTTCGAAACCGATGTGGTTCACGGTCAAGCTGACCGCGGCAAAATTGTCCAACTGCTCGATGATCAAACAGCGGCAGTCATTTTGCAGAATCCCAATTTCTTCGGCGCGATCGACGATCATACCGATATCATCCAAAAAGCCAAAGCCCTCGACATTATATCGATTGAAAGTGTCTATCCGATTTCGCTCGGTCTTTTAAAAACGCCGGGGGAAATGGGCGCCGACATTGTGACCGGCGAAGGACAAAGTTTAGGATTGCCGCTCAATTTCGGCGGACCGTATCTAGGTTTTATGGCCACGCGCAAAGAGTATATCCGCAAAATGCCGGGACGCATCGTCGGAAAAACGGTCGACATGCACGGCCGCGATTGTTTTGTGAATACCTTGCAAGCGCGCGAACAGCATATCCGCCGTGAAAAAGCGACGTCGAATATTTGTACAAACGTATCACTATGCGCCTTACAGGCCTGTGTTTTTATGACGCTCTTAGGACGCGAAGGGTTAAAAGAATTGGCTCAGCTCAATGCCGATAAAGCCGAATATGCCAAACAATGTCTGGAAAAAATTAAAAACGTTCAGGTTAAACGTTCTTCACCGACGTTTAATGAATTTACCGTTCAGCTGCCGGTCGATGCGTCGAAAGTGGTCGAGGCCATGATTCAAAAAGGTTTTGCCGCCGGATTTCCGCTCGGACGGTATTACAAGGGTATGGACAATTATATGATAGTGGCCGTGACCGAAAAGCGCACGAAAGTCGAAATTGAACAGTACGCTCATGGATTAGCCGAGGTTTTGAAAAAGATATGAAACTAAGTTTCGATAAAAGTGTGAAAGGCCGCCGCGGTTATTTGAATCCGAAATCTGATGTCGGAGTCAAGGCTGAGCTGTTGTCTCAATATAAGAGAAAGAATGATTGTCCGTTTCCGGAATTGTCCGAGCTGGATGTCGTTCGTCATTTCACCTCACTTTCGCAGAAGAATTTTTCCGTCGATACAAATTTTTATCCGCTCGGGTCCTGCACGATGAAATATAATCCGAAGTTTACCGAAGCTGTCGCGCAGATTCCCGGCTTCGCTAATTTGCATCCGCTTTTGCCGCAATTAAAAAACGGGGAGACGCTAACGCAAGGGGCTCTCCAGGTTTTTTATGAAATGGAACAATTGATGTGTGAAATTACCGGTCTCGATGCGTTCACCTTGCAGCCTTTAGCCGGCGCGCATGGAGAATTGACCGGAGTCATGATGATGGCGGCGTATCATCAGGCCAAAGGAAACAAGAAAAAATATATTATCGTGCCTGATTCCGCGCACGGAACGAATCCGGCGACGGCCGCGATTGCCGGATACGATATTATTTCTATTCCCTCGACATCGGCTGGGGTTATGGATTTAAATATTCTCAAAGAAAAGATTAACAATGACGTGGCGGGGATGATGCTCACGTGTCCCGATACCCATGGCATTTTTAATTCGGATGTCGATAAGATTACGAAAATGATCCATGATGTGGATGGCATTATGTATTATGACGGCGCGAATCTGAATGCGATTCTCGGACGTTGCCGTCCCGGTGATATCGGATTCGACGTCATGCATATCAACACGCACAAAACATTTACCACTCCGCACGGCGGCGGCGGGCCAGGGGCCGGACCGGTCGGGGTGAATAAGAAATTGATTCCCTTTCTGCCGATCTCGCGCATCTGTAAACACTCCGACGGAACATTTTATTTGAATTACGATTATCCGCAGACGATCGGATATGTCGCTTCCCTTTACGGAAATTTTGCATTACTCTTACGCGCCTTCGCGTATATTTTGCAGCAAGGAAAAGAAGGACTGTCCGAGGTTTCCAATCACGCGGTCTTAAACGCTAATTATCTGCGTGAACGTTTACGCGAACGTTACGCGATTGCCTTTGACCGCATTTGTATGCATGAAGCGGTTTTCTCGGCGGCCAATCAGGCGGCCCGCGGCGTGCACGCGCTTGACATTGCAAAATTTCTCATCGATAAAAAGATCCATCCGCCGACGGTTTATTTTCCGCTGACGGTGAAGGAATCCATTATGATTGAGCCGACTGAAACCGAATGCAAAGAAACGCTCGATCAATTTGTCGATATGATGTTTGAAGCCGATGATTTGTCTAAAACAGATCCGGATTGTTTTCACTCCTTACCTAAAACAACGCCCATCGCGCGGCCGGATGAAGTCAAAGCCGCCAAAGATTTAAATACAAATTATTTTCTAAAGAAGTAATCGTGCATGATCCTTCGTGATCTCTCGTTACAGACTCCTCAAGAAAATCTTCTCTTCGATGATCTTCTGCTCCACATGGCGGAACAGGATCTCGGTGAAAATGTCCTCCGTTTTTGGGAATCACCAGTCTATTTCATTGTGCTCGGCCGGGTTGGAAAGGCGGAGGACGATATTCAGCGAGAACACGTTCTGCGGGATAAGATAAAAATATTCCGCCGCTCATCCGGCGGGGGGACGGTTGTGCAAGGGAAGGGATGTCTGAATTATTCGTTGGTTCTCTCGAAAGATTCGCCGGACGTGGCGGATTTGAGAAAGTCATACGCGCATATTTTGGGAAAAATCGTTGAGGCGTTAGCGACGTTAAAAGTCAAAGCTGCATTCTTGCCGATTTCTGATATCGCGCTGACCGATGGACATAAAAAAATTTCCGGCAACGCGCAAAAACGTGGTCGCAAATATATTCTGCACCACGGGACCATTCTCTATCAGTTCGATTTAAAAAAAATCGCGCAATACTTAAATATGCCTAAAGACATTCCGCCTTATCGGGAGGCCCGCAGTCATTTAGATTTTGTCGCCAATACGCATCTTCCCGTCGATAAACTGAAACGCGAAATTGCCGCCGTGTTTGATGTCACCGATGCCGTGCATGAACCGCTTGAGGCGGAACAGGCTCTTTTAAAGGAATGGCTGAAAACAAAAGAGATTGAAGTCCCGCTCAACCCATAGTATTTTAATTTATGCTTAAGACCCTATTCCGATTATCTCTGCCGTTCATTCTGATCTGCGCGCTAGGCGTTTCTCCTGCCTGGGCTAAATCCAAAAAAGAAAAATCGCGTCCGGCTCAAACAGAGCAGGGCCTTTATCAAAGCTATTTAGACTTTTTTGAAAAAGTCTACAAAGTGATGGATGAAAACTATTATCAGCCGGTCAGCCGGGATGCGTTGGACAATTTTATCGGTTTATTCAAAACAAAAATCTATCCGCAACTACTTGCGGAAAAGAAAAGCGATGATTATGTCAAATGGCGCAGCGCGTCTTTTCTCGTCAAGCATTTGAAGGCCAAGGAAGATATCTTTTCCGAATTGTATCCGCCTGAACCAGCGAAGGAATATAAGGCCTCGGCACTGGGAACACGTCAAGATCTAGGCATTGAAGGGGAAAAAGTTCCGGAAGGGTTTAAAGTCACCAAACTCGAGCCGCGTGCGGATGCGTATGAAAAAGGTTTAAGAGAAAATGATGTTATTATCAAAGTGGATCAAACGGTTTTAAAAGATGAGCCGGTTGAGAAAATCCAGGAATTACTCAGTCCGCTCATGGATACCAAAGTTAATTTGTCGTATTTAGCTCAAGGAGTGGAAGAAAAACAAATGGAAGTGGTCAGCAAAGAATATTTTAAACAGCAGTTGTTCCCCAGGCCGACCAAATTTCCATTTATTTATTGCCTCGAGCTGCAGCATTTTAATCAGAAAACCGCAGATGACATGCTGCGTTTTCTGCAATATTTCAAAAAGTTAGGGCCGATTAACGGATTAATTATTGATTTACGCGGAAATCCGGGCGGGCCGCCGTTAGCTGCGCGCGAAATTTCGTCTTTTTTTCTCCCCGGCGGCGAGGAGTTTGCTTATTTTCAGAAAAAAGGCCAGAACAAAGCGATGCTCGATGTTCCATCTATTCCCGAATCGTTTCACTATACCGGACCAATGGTGATTTTGATCGATCAAGGGTCAGGCAGTGCTTCGGAATTATTTTCCGGTGTCTTACAGAAACGCGGCCGCGCGGTTCTTATGGGGCAAAATTCAGCCGGACAGGTCATGCTGAAAAGTATGTTTCCGCTCGATGACGGCTCCATGGTGCTGTTAGTCACGGCCCGCGGACATCATCCCGATGGGTCCACATTTAGTTTTAGCGGTCTTATGCCGGACCGATTGGTTAAGCCGGAAGAACAAATCGATTTGGTGGATTATGCCGCAAAGTATTTGTATTATGTGAATAATAAGGAGAGTGATAAGCGGTAAGTGATAAGTGCTAAGAGAAAAACTCTTTTACTTACCACTTACCACTTACCACTTACCACTATGCCTAAAATCCTCATCATTGTTCCCGCGTTTAACGAAGAAGGCAATATTGCCAAAACGGTTCATGAAATTCAGCAATCAGACGTTCCGCTGACGGTTTTAGTGGTGAATGACGGCTCGAAAGATCGTACAGCTGCGGCGGCACAAAAAACCAGGGCCAATGTGATTTCGCTTCCGTATAACTTAGGCATCGGCGGGGCGGTTCAAACCGGATTTAAATATGCTAAAGCACATGACTTTGATGTCGCCGTGCAAGTCGACGGCGACGGACAGCATGATGTGACATTTTTAAGTCATATTATTGATCCGATTTTACGCGATGAGGTAGACATGACGATCGGCAGCCGGTTCTTGCCGCCGTACTTAGGCTTTCGTTCATCATTTGTCCGCCGCATTGGTATTACGTTTTTCGCTCATTTGATCAGTTTCATTACCCTATACAAAGTGACAGACCCGACATCAGGCTTTCGTGCCTACAACCGGAAGATGATTGATGTTTTTGCACGGTATTATCCTCAGGATTTTCCGGAACCGGAAGCGATCATGGTGGCGGGACGCTATCAAGCCCGGCTCAAAGAAGTGCCGGTGCAAATGCGCAAGCGAATTTCCGGAAATAGTTCTATCCGGTATATGAAAACATTGTATTATATGGTCAAAGTGACACTTGCAATCCTGCTGGATAAATTGAAACAGCAAAAAAACGTTTGATGCCGATTAAAATCCTCACATTCGCGCTTGCCTTATTTATTCTTCTGCTCGTTTTAGAGCTTATCCGTCGAGAAAAATTAACGTTCAAATACGCCTTCGGGTGGATGGCCGTATCTATCTTGGCCATTGTTTTGGTCCTTTGTGACCGGTTTTTGTTTAAATTAGCGGCATTCTTCGGATTTCAGCTGGCGAGTAACTTTATATTTTTCTCCATTTTATGTGTATTTGTTTTTTTGACACTCTTGATGACTATTTTTTTATGCCAGCAGAACAGCCGCAACGACACGATCGCTCAAAAAATCGGCATGATGCAGCTCGAATTGGACAAATTGAAAGAACAATCCAAGAAAAATGAATAATTCCTTACCGAAAGCGGAAAACTGGAATAAATATTGGGGATTGGACTCGACGCAAGCCTTTACCAAGATCAGCTGGTCCAAGAAGCGAATCATGTCTGTTTTGGAACCATATATTCAACCGGGATTTCAGGCGTTGGATGCCGGATGCGGCAGCGGATTCTTTGCACAATACTTTTGTGAGCGCGGATTAGATGTTACGGCCCTGGATTATTCCGAAGGAGCGCTTAAGATTGCGCAGGAAAAGACCCAAGGGCGGGCGGACATTGTGAAAAGCGATTTGGTCAATGATGCTATCAGTCAAAGATTATCGAAACGTTACGATCTTATCTTCACCGACGGACTTTTTGAACATTTTACCGATGATCAGCAGGATCGGATCATGAAGAATTTAATGAGTGTCGTTAAAAAAGACGGCGTCATTGTAACCTTTGTGCCGAATAAGTTCTCACCATGGGAGTTGATCCGACCCTTTTATATGCCGGGAATTGAGGAAAAACCATTTACGTTAAAACAATTGATCGCTCTTAATAAGAGAAACGGCTTGCGTATTATTCAGCAAGGTGGTTTGAATACCTTGCCGTTTCGTTTTTCACCGGATGAATGGATGGGTTCTCAATTCGGAATGCTGCTTTATACGCTTGCACGTACGTTTTAATCCATGCCAAATGCTTCTGTTAGTGTCATTATTCCTGCCTTCAACGCCGAGAAAACCATCGGCCGTACCTTGGAAGCTATTCAAAAACAAAGTTATCCTAATATAGAAATCATGATTGTCGACGATGGTTCTACCGATCGCACCCAAGAAATCGTTCAGTCATTTTCCGGCGTAAAATATGTTTTTCAAGAAAATGCCGGCCCGGCCACAGCCCGAAATCACGGAGCCCGCCTAGCCTCGTCGGATATTTTGTTTTTTACCGATTCGGATTGTACACCCCAACCGGATTGGATCGAAAAAATATTAACCGGTTTTGAACAGAAAGACGTCGGCGTTGTCTGCGGAAGTTACGGCATTGCCAACCCTCAATCGCTTTTAGCGCGGTGCATTCATCAAGAAATCCGTTATCGTCATCACGAGCTCGTGCCTGATTTTCCCAAAGTCTTCGGCAGTTATAACTTTGCCGTGCGTAAACATATTTTTGAAAGCGTGGGCGGATTTAACACGCAGTATCGCTGGGCCAGCGGCGAGGATAATGATTTGAGTTATAAAATTATCCATGCCGGACATAAGATTTTTTTTCAACGTGATGCCTTAGTCGATCATGTTCACCCGTCGAGTGTCCTGAAATATTTGAAGGAACAGTATCGCCACGGTTTCTGGCGCGCGAAAATGTATTTGGATTTTCCGAACATGATTAAAGGCGACGATTATACATTTTGGAAAGACAGCGGGGAGGTCGCTATGGTCTTTCCTATATTAGGTTTGCTCCTAGCCGGGCTATTTCTTAATGATATTTTGACACTCGCGATCATTTTAATCGGTCTGTTATTTTCAATGGAGCTGATTTTTTCGTGGATGATGACCAAAAAATTTTATGCAGGATTTTTTTATTCTTTGGTGATGTTTTTTCGAGCATTCGCGCGCGCATTTGGTTTGTCGTCGGGAATTTTACACTTTTGTCTAAAAAAAAATAAAAATAAGTCAAATTCGTCTTGAAAGGACATTGACCTATGTTAAGATAACAGCAATTAACAATTGTAAGTTTAACGTGCACATGATTTTATTTTAAAGAAAACTCGGCATGATCTTACCTAAAAAAACACTCGGTTATTATTCGGTTCTCGGTTTTGAACGTGAACCGTTTGCGACCAGCCCCGACCCCGAATTTTTCTATCACACCCGCGAACATGATTTGGCTTTAACAAATATTATGATTGATCTGCGTCTGCGGCGCGGTTTATCGGTCATTTTTGGTGATGTTGGTACCGGTAAAACCACCTTGTCCCGTAAGCTTCTCCATGAATTAAATAAACGCGGCGATATGATCTTCCACATGATCCTCGATCCGTCTTTTTCCAATGAAAACCAATTTTTATCTTCCTTGGTCCGCAACTTTAATGTCGACTTGCCGGAGGATATCGACTTGAAGAATGCCGATATCATCGAAATCCGCGATGCGATCGAGCGTTTTCTCATCCAAAAGACGATGGAAGAGAATCGGACGATTATTCTGGTCATCGACGAGGCGCAGAAAATGGATTTGTCGACTTTAGAAACCTTGCGGATCTTGTTAAATTTCGAAACGAATGATCACAAGCTGATTCAGCTTGTTTTGCTGGGACAGTTGGAATTGTATTCCAAAGTGGTTCAGATGAGTAATTTTATGGACCGGATTAGCTTCAAATTTACGCTGAATCCATTGGATGTTCGTGAAACCGGTGAGCTGATTAATTTTCGTGTAACACGGGCCGGTTATAAAAATGCGCACCGGTTGTTTATGGATGAGGCAGTCAGCGAAATCTATAATCATACGCGCGGATATCCGAGAAAAATAAATATGCTCTGCCATAAAGTCCTCAAAGAGTTGGCGATAAGAAGCGAAATGATTGTGGATGCGGAGCTAGTCCGCGAAGTGATTAAGAAAGATGAGCAATGGATCTCGGCGACAAAACAAATTTCGGAAGAAGTGTCGCAAACGATTGAAAAATAATTGAATTTTGTCTTGCTTAGATAAAGTTATTTTATAAGATTGATACTACATGGTTTTGAAAAAAGAAACAGCTGAGCAAAAACTTTTAAAGATGATCGAAGCGTCGGGCGGTACATCGGCGCCAGCATCGCCGGCAAAGCTTCCCAAAAAACAAAGCGCCGTCGGCTTTATTAAAGCGGCTAATAAAATCTTAATCCTTGTGGTGTGCGTGGCTTTTGCGTTGGTTGTTAACGAAGTGTTCAAAGGAAAGAAGCTTTTGTCCGAAAGTATAAACATAACGCTTGATAGAAAATCCCTTTCAGCTCCGTCGGGAAATAAAATGGTCTTGGCTGAACCGCCGACCGTTGATTATTATCTCGGCATGGCCAAAAAAAGAAATATTTTCCTCCCCTATGAACCATCCGCTGTTAAAAATGTTGTAGAAGTTTCCTCCGGAAATACTCGTATTGCTCAATTGACGCAGAATCTTCGTTTAGTCGGCGTATCGTGGTTTGATAGTGTCGAAAGCGCATCGGTCATGATTGAAGATGTCGAGAAGAAAGTGACGTACTTTTTAATGCGAGACGATAAAATCGGAGACATATATGTTAAAACCATCTATGCCGACAGCGTCAAACTCGGCTATGAGAATGAGGAGATAATAATACGATATGATAAATCAAAAATGTAGACGAAGGTCAATCATAGCCCGACTTTTTCTTGCTGCATTTTGTGTGGTGTCGATTTGCACGGTCCGTGTTTCGGCCGACGAACCCAAACCCATCGTCATCAATGATGATGAGCAGCCGATCCGCGACCGCATGCAACGGACCATCACCTTAGATGTCCGCGACATGAATATCGTCGACGTTATTAAATTTTTGGCGCTTAAAGGTGAATTTAACGTGGTCATCAGCCCGACCGTTGAAGGACGTTCCACGGTTCTTTTAAATAATGTTTCCATTAATGATGCGCTCGATATCGTCATTATCTCTAATAAGCTGGCGTACAAAATTGAAAATAACATTGTTTCCATTATGTCGGCGGCTGAATATGAATCGATGTTCGGGAAAAGCTTCAGCGATAAAACTATAGTAGAAACAGTGCACTTGAATTATTCAAAACCTAGCTATGTTTTAGCTGCACTGGATAGTATTAAGAGTAACGTGGGAAAAATCATTATAGATGAGGACACCGGTTCCGTTGTCATGATTGATACCTCTGATGCTATCCGTAAGATGAAGGCTGCGTTAACGGAAATGGAAAAGCCCTTAGAAACATTTGTTTATGCGTTGCAGTATGCCAAGGCTGATTCTGTCGCTGACCAGCTGCGTCAGCGTATTGATGCCAAAGCCGTCGGAGCAATTACGTCGGACGAACGCGCTAATAAACTGGTTGTCCGCGCTTTCCCGGACCGCTTGGATGAGATTAAGAAAATTATTATGGAATTAGATGCGCCTAATAAAGAAGTTTTGGTTGATGCGCACATCATGCAGATCATTTTGAATCCGCTGTATGACGCCGGAATTGATTGGCAATATGATTTCAGAGACAGCGAAGTCGATGGTCTGAACAAAGTCCGATTTGATAATTTTTATCTCGGCCAGCAAAATTCAGCCATTACGGGCAGCGACAATTTATTCAGCCATTATGGTCAAATCGGTGTAGGTAATATCAATTCCGACGAGTTTCAAGCCACGATCCGCGCGTTAAAACAAGTCAGCGACACCAAGATCCTTTCTAATCCTAAAATCCTTGTCTTAAATAATGAAGAAGCGCGTATCCATATTGGAGATACGGTGCCTTATATTATTTCCACCACATCCGGTACGGGTGATAATGCGATCACCAGCGAAGATGTGCGGTTTGTCGACGTCGGTCTAAAATTGAATGTCCGTCCGACTATTAACGATGATGGATTTATCACGATGCGTCTGCGTCCGGAAATTTCCTCCGTTGTCGCCAAGATTCAATCCAACGGCGGCGGTATTCCGCAAGTCAATAAGACAGAAGTTGAAACGACCATCGTTATTAAAGACGGCAACACCATCATCCTCGGCGGTTTAAGAAAAGACGATAAGCTGCATACGAAAAAAGGTCTTCCGATCTTGATGGATGCTCCGGTCATTGGAAAATTATTCAGTCGTACGACGGACAGTATGACAAATACCGAAATTGTGATTTTGATGACGCCCAAAATCATCAAGGGCTCAGAAATGCATAGGGAACTCAAAGGTGCCATTAAGCCGTATAAAGCTTACAGTACGGACTAAATCTAATTTATAAAAAAAGGTTGAGTCATGAAAAGAGAACGCATGGAAAAAAATAAAAAAATGAAGCAGGTTCTTTTGCTGTCATGTTTCATGATTTGTCTAGCGGTGAACCGCTCCTGGGCGGATCTGATTGCCGATGGTCCGGCCAATGTCTCGACGGGCGTATCATCAGAGCCTTCGCCGGATGTCAGTCAGCGCGAAACAAAAACAATGGATCTGTTGTCGCGTATCGATGCGTTTTCAGAAACGGATAAAAATCTGAAGCTTGATTCTGCTAAAGCGCATTACAACATGGGCAACATTTATTTTGAAAAAGGCGAATATGACATTGCCGCGCGTGAATATTATCAAGCGGTCACGCTGATGCCGGATGATCCTGATGCGCATTACAACTTAGCGTTTGTGAGCGGAGAATATTTGAATGATAACGAAACGGCGTTGAAGCACTATCAGCTTTATTTATATCTTAAACCGGATGCCGAAGATAAGGCTTTTGTTGCGGAAAAAATCATGCACGCGCAAATGGTTTTGGATTCCAAAATTGATTCATCTATTGACGATACCAAGTAGTTGTGTTCGACCTTAAACGCATTTTGTTTAAGGGTTTTACAATCGGTTGACGACTAAACGACAATTTTGAAATCACTGTACTAACGCAAGAGGACTATGTTCTGTCCCATAGCTTAGTATATATACAATAAGACTATTCAAAGCATGTCAAACTTCTTCAGAGTGCAAACCGAACATATGAAAAAAACCACCGCAGGTGTTTGTCTTTTGATCGTCCTTACCGCTGGTTCAGCCTGGGCCAATAATTTAACCATCAGCAATGTCAACTTCGATGCCCGTGATCCGGCTAACGACAAAATCGTCGTGAAATTCGATATTGCCTGGGAAAACGCGTGGAAATCCAAAATCAATCATGATGCGGCTTGGCTGACTTTTCGTTTGTACAGCACCACGGCGTCCCCGACTAATAAAAAACTTTGTGATATTTCTGCCGCCGGCTTGAATCCGAATGGAACGTCAACCGGATCCAATCAAAATATTGAATTATTTGTCCCGGCCGATAAAAAAGGCGCTTTTGTCCGTCCGACGGAATACGGCAAACACGCGACGTTATCCTCTACCGGTGTCAAAGTAACGCTCGATTATTCCAGCTGCGGATTTTCCGACAGCGATAATGTGTACGCCAGTGTCTTCGGCATCGAAATGGTTTTTGTTCCGGAAGGAGCGTTTTATGCCGGTGACCAAGGAATCAGCACGGCTTCTTTGGTGGAAGGAAATTCTGATTCGGATCCGTGGTACATTTCCAGTGCCAATGCCTTTTCCGTTTCGAGTCCTGCATCCAATGGATATTTGTATGTTTCCAATGGCAACACCAATGAAGATGCGACCGGTGCTTCCTTCACCGTTCCGGCTGCTTTTCCAAAAGGTTACAAAGCTTTTTATGCTATGAAATATGAAGTGACCGAAGGGCAGTGGGTTGAATTTATTAACTCTTTGCCGTCTGCCGAAGCCCGATCTAATCACGATATCACCAATAACCTTCATAAAAATACCGACTCTGTTGTCAAACGCAACACCGTCAGCTGTTCCGGCGGTGTTTTAACGTGTGCGTCATCCCGTTCTACTCTTCCGGTCAGTTATTTAACCTGGATGGATTTGGCGGCCTTTTTAGATTGGGCGGCGCTTCGTCCGATGACCGAACTCGAATTTGAAAAGATGGCTCGCGGCCCGCTTTATTCGGAACGTGGGGAATATGCTTGGGGATCGACGCTTTCCAGCACAGTGGGATCCGAAGCTTGGAATTCACGTGACTTGAAGTCGCG
>JADMIO010828285.1_pt1 | contig 29944 bp, 29 predicted proteins | sample 8958161 | NCBI WGS metagenome assembly JADMIO01 (sample SAMN16585339, study PRJNA669376) | soil metagenome | isolation source: Crop rotation soil | place: USA: Cullars Rotation, Alabama | collected 2011 | reverse complement strand
CTTTCCCAGCGCGCCGGGGTTGGGCGCGAGGTTGAGCGCAAGCGCGATGAGCCCGCCGGCAAGGCTGGAGAGGCCGACGCCGATCAGCACCAAACTCGCAGGCCCGCGAGCGGACCAGCCGAGCGCGGTGACAATGATCGCGGCCATCAGCGCAAATGCGAGCGCGGCGATTGGCGCGAACGCAGCGAATCCAAACGCGAGCGCCAATACAGCGCCTAGCGCGGCGAAGCCCGAAAGGCCGAGTACACCGGAGTCAGCGAGCGGGTTGCGCAGCAATCCTTGCAACGCCGCGCCGGCGAGCCCGAGGCTGGCGCCGACGATCCAGGCTGTCAGTGCGCGCGGAAAACGGATCTCCCAAACGATGGTGTGTGTGGCTGCATCGCTTGCGAACGGATTGCTGAGCGATACGGGGCCGAGCCACAGCGCAGCGATGAGCGCAAGCGCGCTCAGCGCCATCAACACAAGCGATGTGCGTGAAGCCGCGCTCATGGCGAACGTAGCCCGCGCGCAATGATCTCGGCGGCGTCGATCATGGTCCAGGCTTCGCACGAGATTGCCGCGGGCGGCAGTGACACGGTTCGAGCATGGGCGAGCGCATTCAGCACCGCGGGATGGCGCGAAGGCGACCAGGCGTTCATACGCTCGCGGCCAGCATCGAAGAAGCCAAGCGCGATCAGCGCGGGCGGCGTCTGCACCATTTGTTCGAGCGGCATGACTTGCCAGCCGCGATCACTGCGCACGTTGCGGCCGCCAGCGGCAGTGATGGCGGCATCCGTTAGCGTGCCGGCGCCTGCGACGGCGCCGCCGGCGGAGAGATACATCACCGGCGCGCGGTCGTACGGCGCCGAGGCGCGCAAGTGCGCGAGACGCACATCGAGATCACGCGCGATTGCCGCGCCACGCTCTTCATGGCCGAGTACGCGGGAGGCATGCAGCAGATCGGTGCGCGCTGCCGCAAACGTCGTCACATCGCCAACTTGCAGTACCGGCACGTGAAAGCGCGCATAGATCTGTGCGGCGTTCCAGGGGCCGCCCCAGTTGCGCACGACGAGGTCGGGCCGCAACGCCAACACTTCTTCCAGCGAACCACGCGTTTGCCAAATGCCGTGAGCACGCGCACGAAAGTACGAGTCATCGCGCTGCGAACCGCGCGAGAGTGCAGTGATTTGCGAACGATCGGCGAGCGCCAGGACATACTGATCGGCGCAATAATCCAAGCTCACGACGCGTAGCGGCGCTGCTTTCGCAGGCATCGCAACACAAAGCGCAAGCGCGCACAAAAGCCAACGCACGACACAAACCTCCGTCCTGGTTCGGCCCCGAACCATGAGGTGACATCGGCAGGTCTTCTGGCTTCGCGGGTCGCTGCATCGAGGCGCCTTCCCGTTCGCACGCGAACAGTGGCTTTCGCTTCGACGCTCACCGCTTACAGCTGCGGGCGCAGCCGCGGAATCACACCGCGTTCCCTTGCTCTCCTTTTGGGAGAACCGATGCTGCGACGATTAGCGTGGGCCGTATGACATGGCAATCAAACCATTAACCCACCCAGTCGTCGCTGCGCCATTGACGGGCGTATGATGGGGGCAAAGATGCGCACCACTTTTTACTTGGGGGACGCCATGTCGCTTCTGCGTAACGCGGCTTTAGCTGCTCTGCTTTCCTGTTCTGCCATCGCAGTCGCGAGCGCACAGCCGATCGCGGCAATGCCGGCAGCGATGCCTGCGCCACAGAATGTGCCCTATCCCGGCGGCGCGATCGCGATCCATGTCGACGCGACCGACACCCAGCGCGGCATCTTCCGCATCACAGAAACGGTGCCGGTGAGCGGGCCCGGCCCGATCACGCTGCTTTATCCGGAATGGGTTCCGGGAGGGCACAGCCCACGCAACCCGATCAACCAGATCGCCGGCTTGCAGGTGACCGGCAACGGCCAGCACATCGCTTGGCAACGCGATACCGTGAACGTGTTTGCATTTCATATGAACGTGCCGGCCGGCGTATCATCGCTGGAGCTGAGCTACCAGTTCGTCTCGCCGACGACCGGCGCTCAAGGCCGCATCGTCATGACGCGCGACATGCTGAACATTCAGTGGCTGTCGATGGTGCTGTATCCTGCCGGCTATTACGCCTCGCAGATTCGCTATCGGCCGAGCGCGACGTTCCCGGCAGGCTGGACACAATATAGCGCGCTCGACGGCGCCACGCGCGAAGGCGACACCGTGCATTGGGCGGAAACGCCGCTCGATGTCTTTGTCGATTCACCTCTGATCGCCGGACGCTATGCGCGCCAAATCGATCTCGATCCGCAGGGGCCTGTGCCGGTGCGCCTCTCGATGGTCGCCGATCGCGCTGACCAGATGAACCCAACGCCGGCGCAGCTGCAAGCGCACCGCAATCTGGTGACGCAAGCGTATCGCCTCTACGGCTCGCACCATTACGATCACTACGACTTCCTGTTCTCGTTGAGCGACCACATGGGCGGGAACGGGCTTGAACATCATCGTTCGAGCGAAGACGGCGTGGGCGGCGATTACTTCACCGACTATGCGTCGTCCGCGAGCTCGCGCGATCTGCTGCCGCACGAATATACGCACTCATGGAACGGCAAGTATCGCCGTCCGGCCGATCTGTGGACGCCGAACTATGACGTGCCAATGCAAGGCAGCCTGCTCTGGGTCTACGAAGGCCAGACGCAATATTGGGGCTACGTGCTCGCGGGCCGTTCCGGCTTGTGGACGCGTCAGCAATCGCTCGATGCGCTGGCGCTGACCGCGGCGCAGTACGACAATCGCGTCGGCCGTGCATGGCGCGCGCTGCAGGATACCACGACTGATCCAATCGCTTCCCAGCGGCGGCCGCAACCGTGGCGCAGCTGGCAGCGCTCGGAAGACTATTATTCCGAGGGCCAACTCATCTGGCTGGACGCCGATACACTCATTCGCGAACGCACCGGCGGCGCACGCTCGCTCGATAACTTTGCGCGTAACTTCTTCGGCGTGAACAATGGCGCCTTCAACGAAGACACGTACACGTTCGGCGATATCGTCGCGGCGCTGAACACTGTCATGCCGTATGATTGGGCGAAGTTCCTGCGCGACCGGCTTGATGAAACCGGCGGGCACGCGCCGCTCGATGGCATCACCCGCGGCGGCTATCGCCTCGTCTATACGGCGGAGCGCAGCGAATATCAGCGCCAGGCGGAAGCGCATAACAAGGGCGCTGACTTCACCTACTCCATCGGCCTGTCGATGGGCGAAGGCGGCGCGATCACCGGCGTGCAATGGGATGGGCCGGCGTTCAACCAAGGCATGGCCGTTGGCTCGAACATCATCTCGGTGAATGGCGATGCGTACACCGCCGACGTTCTGCGCCGCGCGATCACGGCGGCGAAGGATAGCCACGATCCGATCCAGCTGGTGGTGAAGAGCGGCGATCAGTATCGCGTCATCAATCTCGATTACCACGAAGGCAACCGCTACCCGCACTTGGAACGCGTACGCGGCACGCCGGACCGGATCGGCGCGATCTTTACGGCGCGGTGATCGCTACAGCACTTCCTGGACGCGCTCTTTTGGGCGCGCCAGGACTGTGCCTTTGGCGCTGACGACGAACGGGCGTTCGACCAGCACCGGGTTCTCGACCATCGCGTCAATGATCTGTGCATCCGTGGCTTTCGCAGAGATACCGAGATCTTCCGCTGCCTTCTTGCGCATGGCTTCACGCGCGGTGAGGCCGGCGGCGGCGAAGAGGTCTTTCAGCTGCTTCTTGGTCCAGCCGGTTTTCAGATATTCGACCACGGTCGGCTTCGCGCCTGAGGCTTCGATCATCGCCAGCACGTTTTGCGAGGTCGTGCATTTCGGGTTGTGATAGATGGTGACGCTCTTAGCCATGCGTCTCAGCTCCAAGTTTGCACGACGAGTCGCGCGATGTCGCGCATCGCGTTGTTGCGCGCATCGGCGTCGACAGTGGATTCGCTCAAGAAGCAGGCGATGACGATCGGCGCGCTCGCTGGCGCCGACCAACCGATGGCGACGTCCGTTGTTGCGTTGTGTTCGCTTCCGCCGGTGCCGGTTTTATCACCGGCGCGCCAATTCGCCGGCAGCCCTGCCCGCAAGCGCGCCGCGCCGGTTTGGTTGGCGACGAGCCAGCCGATCAGCGTTTCGCGCGAGGCGGCGTTCAGAACGCGGTCCGTGGTCAAGAAGCGAGCCATCGTCGCCGCCATTGCGTCCGGCGTGGTCGTGTCACGCTCATCGCCCGGCAGATTCTGGTTGAGCGCCATCTCGTTGCGATCGAGGCGGGTGACGCTATCGCCGTTGGCGCGGAGGAAGCGCGTCAGGCCAGCAGGACCCATGCCGCCTTCGAGCAGCAGGTTGGCTGCGCCGTTGTCGCTTTGCGTGACGGCGGCTTCGCACAATTCGCGCACTGTCATCCAACCGCGCGGAAGATTGGCAGTCGTGGTCGGCGTATGGCCCAGATTGGCGAGGTAGGCCGCATTGTAGGTCACGTGCTGATCGAGAAAGCCTGGCGCATGCTCACTCATCTGCAGCATCTGCGCGGCGAGCAGCCATTTGAACATCGAGCACATCGCGAAGCGCTCTGTCTGTCGATACCAGAGCCAAGCACCGTTTGCGGTGTTAAGCGCGGCAACGCCCATGCGTCCGCCGAGGCGTGCCTCAACTTCAGCGCCGACCGTCAGAATTTGCGGTTGCGGCGGCGCCCAAGTGACCAACTCGCTTGCCCGCGGTGCTGGCGCACACGCCGCAGCGGCAAGTCCGGAGAACACCGCCGCACGGCGCGTGAGACGGCGGCGATGCATCAGTCCTTCGCGCGCTCGACGTAGGAGCCGTCTTCGGTCGAGATCACCACGCGCGTGCCGGCTTCGATGTGCGGCGGCACCATGGTGCGGACGCCGATGTCGAGCATGGCGGGCTTATAGGACGACGAAGCCGTCTGCCCTTTCACCACCGGCTCAGTGCTTTCGATGGTGGCGGTCACGCGCGGCGGCAATTCGATCGAGAGCGCTTGGCCTTCGTACATGGTGAGATCGACGACCATTTCCGGCTGCAGATAGGCGGCGGAATCGCCGACCATGTCGCGCGTCAGGTGCACCTGCTCGTAGGTGTTGGGGTTCATGAACACGAGGCCGGCGTCGCCATCGTCGAACAGATAGGTGTGCTTGATCTGCTCGACGAACGCCTTCTCCAGGCCGTCGGTGGTCTTGTGCACGACCGTGGTCTTCACGCCGTCGGTGATGCGGCGCATGACGATGGTGGTGGTCGGTGTGCCCTTGCCTGGGCGGAACGTCTCGTGGCTCATGACCACGTACAATTTGCCGTCTTCGTGCTCGAGCACGTTGCCTTTGCGCACGTCGCTGGCGATGACTTTGACCACGAAAAACCTCTAAAACCCGCGCCCAAGACCCGCCCGGGGCGCGCTTTCTGCTGAAAGGGATGGAATTTGGCCGCTCTCATAGCCGCGTTCGCCCGCCCGGCCAAGCCAGGGCACACCCAAGAAACAGCGGCATGACGCCCTTTTGGGACAAATCCCGCCATGCCGACCGCCAGCCGTTCCTCAAAGCACGGGCGGCGATTTTGCGCGCCGTGCGGGCTTGGTTCGAGGCGGAAGGATTCACCGAGGTGGAGCCGGCCGCGCTGGTGGTCTCGCCGGGCGCGGAAGTGCATGTCGACGCGTTCGAGGCGGACGGACGCTACCTGTACACCAGCCCTGAGTTCGCGATGAAAAAACTCTTGGCTGCGGGCGAGGAGAAAATCTTTTCACTCGGCAAGGTGTGGCGGCGCGGCGAAACTGGGGCGTTGCACGCGCCTGAGTTCACGATGCTGGAGTGGTATCGCGCCGGTGCGCCGTATCGGCATGTGATGGAAGATTGTGTTGCGTTGGCGCGTGCGGCGACGGCGGAGACAGGGAATGTGCTGCGATGGAAGGACCGTGCATGCGATCCGCATGCGGCGCCGGAGTTTCTGACGGTGCGCGATGCACTTGCGCGGCTTCCTGGACCGCCGGCGCCCTCGCCGGCAATACCAAAGCATGCCGGCGAGACGCCGGCGGTCCAAGACGCGCACGATTCATTTGCGCGTGACATTGTGCAAATCGAGCCGCATCTCGGATCGCCCGCGCTGACGCTGCTGCATGAGTATCCGATCAGCGAGGCGGCGCTTGCGCAGCGCACGCAGCATGATCCCAGCGTTGCGGAGCGGTTCGAGCTCTATGCGTGCGGCGTCGAGCTGGCGAACGGCTTTGGTGAGCTCACAGATCCGGCCGAGCAGCGCGCGCGGTTGGTTGCGGATATGGCGGAGAAGCAGAAGCGCTACGGCAAGACTTGGCCTATCGACGAGGATTTCCTCGCCGCCCTCGCCCACATGCCGCCGGCGAGCGGCGTAGCGCTGGGGTTCGATCGACTAGTGATGCTCGCAAGCGGCGCACGGCACATCAGCGACGTGCTCTGGACGCCGCAATGAAACCGCTGCCCTTCGACGAAGTGGAGCTGCAGCGTCGAATGTCGGTTTGGTACGTGCTTGCCGATCTGTTTCTGGACGGCGAGGCGGATGAGGCCGAAGAGCCGATCGCGCGCCATCTCAAACACCATGGGTACTCACGCGCCGAAGCGGAAGCGATGCTCTACAAGGAGGTCGGGCCGGCATTCTGTGGCAACTTGCTCTCAATCGCCGGGCGTTGGGGCGCGTGGGATTATGACGAGGTGAAGACGCGCGTATTGGCGCATCTGAATCTGCCGGCGCCGCTGCGTTTGCTCTCGAACTGGAGCAACGCGCCGATAATCGCCTTCTTCACGCGAAGCCACTGGAGGCGCATCTGTGCCGAGGTTTATCCAGCACCATGATCCGCGACGCTGAACCTCGCGACTTTGCAGCTGTCCGCGCCGTCATTCGGCACGCGTTCGATCGCGCCGATGAGGCGAATTTGGTCGAGGCGCTCCGTGATGACGGCGACGCGCTGCTCGAATTGGTGGAGGCGAGCGAGATCGCGCTGCAGGCGCATGTGCTCTACTCGCGGCTTATGATCGAACGCGAGGGAGAGCTGCTCGAAGCAGCAGCGCTGGCGCCGGTTTCGGTGCTGCCCCACTTCCAGCGTCGGGGCACGGGCAGCGCGCTGATCCGCGCCGGGAACGAAAGGTGTCGGGCGCTTAGGCTGCCGGCGATCCTTGTGCTTGGCGATCCTGGCTACTATTCGCGTTTTGGTTTTTCAGCCAAAGCCGCCGAATCGCTGGATGCTCCGTTTTCGGGCGCGCCGTTCATGGCGCTCGAACTTGAGCCGGGCGCGCTTTCAGGCGGCGGCCGCGTGCGCTACGCACGCGCGTTCGGAGTATGATGTGACGAAAGCCCAGGCCAAACGTGATGCGCTCGCGGAGGTAGCCGCGCGCTACGCCGTCGCCATCACGCCGGCCATGGAAGCGTTGATCGACGCGGATGACCCTGCCGATCCGATCGCGGCGCAGTTCGTGCCGAGCGAGCGTGAACTGATCACCACGCCAGATGAACTCGGTGATCCCATCGGTGATGATGCGCATTCGCCGGTGAAGGGCGTTGTGCATCGTTACGACGATCGGTGCCTGCTGAAGCTCGTGCACGTCTGCCCCGTCTATTGCCGCTTCTGCTTCCGGCGTGAGATGGTGGGGCCGAATGGCGACGGCACGCTGAATGCTGAGGAGATCGATGCGGCGATCGCCTACATCGAAAGCCAACCGAAAATCTGGGAAGTGATTTTCTCCGGCGGCGATCCGTTTCTGCTCTCAGCGCGCCGCGCGCGGGAGATCACGCAGCGCCTGGCGGCGATCGAGCACGTGAAAGTGCTTCGCTGGCACACGCGTGTGCCGGCCGTCGATCCGTTGCGGGTGACGCCGGATTTGGTGGAAGCGATCCGCGCTAACGGCGCTGCGACGTATGTTGTGCTGCATGTGAATCACGCGCGTGAACTGACGCGCGAGGCGCGGGCGGCGATCGCGCGGTTGGTGGATGCGGGCGTGCCTATGCTTTCGCAAACGGTGCTGCTGAGAGGCGTGAACGACAATGCGGATGCGCTGGAAGCGTTGATGCGCGGCTTGGTCGAGGCGCGGGTTAAGCCGTACTATCTGCATCACCTCGATAAGGCGCCGGGCACCTCGCATTTCCGTTGCTCGATCCCTGAAGGCCAAGCGCTCGTGCGCGAGTTGCATGCGCGCGCTTCGGGCTTGGCGCAGCCGACTTACGTGCTCGATATTCCGGGCGGTCACGGCAAGGCGCCGCTGAATGCGCCAAGCTTGCGCGAAACGAACAGCGGTTACGAAGTGCGAGACCGCAATGGCGTCTGGCGGCCTTACCCAGCCGATGAAACCTGACGCGCGGCGGGTTCGCTCGACGCCACGAACAACGCACACAACATGAGCGCGGCGCCCATCGCGAAGGGCGCGCCGTGGCCGAATGTATCGAAGATCGCGCCGGCGCTCATCGGGCCGATCACGCGCCCTAGCGCGGAAACAGATTGCGAAATGCCCATCACCGCGCCGCGCTCGTTCTCCGCGGCTTGCGCAGCGATAAGCGCGTTGAGCGCTGGCGTGCAAAGACCGATGCCGACGACCAGCACGGCGAGTGAGGCGACAAGAACGGGTACGGTGTGCGTCACCGCCATGCCGGCGAAGCCCGCAGTGAAGAGGCACAAGCCCACGATCAGCATCGCGCGCTCGCCGATCTGACGCGAAATCGCGCCAGCGCCGCCGCCTTGCAGAATGACTGAGCCGATGCCGAGGCCCGCCAACGACCATCCGACCTGGCGAGGGCCCCAGTTCAGCGTCGCATCGGCCCAGATGCCGAACGTCGCCTCCATCAGCGCTTGCGCGGTGATCATGATCAGCATCACCGCGACGAAGCGAAACAACGCGCCGCGTGAGAACAGGATTTGCAGACGCCGCACACGCGGTTGATCCGCCTTGCGGCGCGCTTCCTTCGGCAACGTCTCGCGCAGGAACACGAGTGCGGAAATCACCGCGAGCGTGGCGAAGCCCGCACAGAGCAAGCACACGCGGACAAAATCGTCGTGATCCGACTCGTGCGCGCCGATCACCAGACCGCCGAGCGCGGGGCCAAGAATGAAAGTCACGCCGACCGCGGCGCCCAAGAGGCCCATGTTGCGGGCGCGAGTTTTGTTGTCGGCGAGATCGGCGGCGGCGGCGAAAGCTGCGCCCATGTTGCCGCCCATCAGGCCGCCGAAGAGACGCGCAGCGCCCAATTCCTCGATGGTCGCGGCGCGCGAGATCCAGAGATAGGAAAGCACGCTGCCGACAAGGCCGATGACGATGATCGGTTTGCGGCCGACGCGGTCACTCAGCCGGCCCCACCAGGGCGACGCGATCAGCTGCCCGAGCGAATAGCAGCTCATGGCGATCGTGACGGCGGTGGCGTTCGCCCCGAGGTGCAGCGCCAGGAACGGAAATATCGGCAAGAACACGCCGAACCCGGTCATGCCGATCAGCACGACGCCGATTAGCGCGACGAGAGATGCTCTTCCGGGCCCAGCCATGCACGAGGGCAGTAAGGCAATAGGGCAATAGGGCAATATGTTTGCCGCGCGGCTTACTGCCCTACTGCCCCATGGCCTTACTGCCCTAGGCGCTGGCGCGGATTGGCAGCGGCGCGGCTGGATTGAGATAGGGCCGCAAATCCGCCCAGGGGATCATCACCTGCAGCCCCTCCGGCGGATCGGCTTGTGACCAGCCGCCGATGGAAAGCGGCGGGAAAAGCAGAATGAGTCCCTGCTCGCTTACCAACCACAAGTGCGCCTTGGTCGCCGTCTCGAACACGTCGCGCCGCGGTGGCGCGCCGTAATCGGGCATTTGCCGGCGAATGTCGGCGACGGCGCGATCGGTGATGAAGTCCTGCCAGTGCGAGTCGGCGGTGAACACGTCCTCGGCGGCCAGCGGGCGGCCTTCCGTCATCAGCACGGTCACGGCTTTGACGATGTGATTGACGTTGGCGGCGCCGTTGGTTTCCTGCAGCGCATTGAAACGGACCGAAATCAGCTCAGGACCGGCATAGGTGATGGTGTAGTCCGTGGCCTCGCTGGTGGCGTCCTCCAGCCGGAATTGCGGCTCCTGGGCGACCAGTTCGTTGAAGCGGCGGATTTGCGGGGTCTGCGGACCATCGATGCGCGGAAAGCGGATGTTGCGCTCGACCGCGCCCGACCCGTCGTCAGCGCCGGCAGCTAACGAAGAACGAGCCACGGGCGCCGCGTCCACCAGTTCCATGCGCTGGAAGGTGTAGCCGCCCAGTTGCTGCACGGCGCTGCGGGCTTCGGCGACGCGGGCACGAAAGCGGCTCTCGAGGCAGCGCTGCTGATCAGCCGTAGGCGCCGCATTCGCGTCGGTGATGCCGCAGGCGACGCGCTGGGCATCGCGCCAGCGGCTCTGATTCTGGACGAGGATCGACGCGCCGGCGTCGGACACATCGGCGGCTTCGGCGACGAGCGTGCTGCGCACTTGACCATCAAGGTTCGCCAACGCGCGATTGCCACACACGCGCTGGGCGAATTGGTCGCGAGATTGGGCGCAAGTGTCAAGCGCGGCGGAGATGCGCGCCGCCGAACTTTCTTCCGTTTTGTTTGCGCCGTTCGCCGTGCCGTCGCACGCAGCGAGCACGAGAATGGCAGCAGCGAAAACGAGCCTGATGGCGTTCGCCGCCATTGACGTCCCAATCCAAACCGCAGCCCGTTTTCTCATGGCACAATTCACGCGCGGCGTCACGACGGAACGCCGCCTTTTGCATGACGAAAAGATGCGCTGCGCCTAGATAGACGTATGTCTGTCTCGGCGCGCTATCGGCCCGATCCTCTGTTCGCAAAACTCGGGCCGGAATTCGCCGATCCGGTGACGCCTGCGCGATTTCCACAGCACACCTTGCGGCGCCGCAATCAAGCTTGGGCCGCGCGCGTGGGCCTCGACACGTTGAACGATGCCGAGTGGGAAGCGCATTTCGCGCGCTTCGAACCGTTGCCCGGCAACATGCCGGAACCGCTGGCGATGCGGTACCACGGACACCAATTCCGCGTGTACAATCCTGAGATTGGCGATGGCCGCGGCTTTCTGTTCGCGCAGCTCCGCGATGACGCGGGCCGGCTGTTGGACTTAGGAACGAAGGGGTCCGGCCAAACGCCCTATTCGCGGTTTGGCGACGGCAAGCTGACACTCAAGGGCGGCGTCCGCGAAGTCTTGGCGGCCGAGATGCTGGAGACGCTCGGGGTCTATACATCGAAGGCGTTTTCGCTGTTCGAAACCGGCGAGCAGCTGGTGCGCGGCGACGAGCCGTCGCCGACGCGCTCTTCCGTGCTGGTCCGGCTACAGCACAGCCACATTCGGTTTGGCACATTTCAGCGGCTGGCGTTCTTCGAACGCCCGGACCTGATGGCTCAACTGGTTGAGCATTGCTGCGCCGCCTACTACCCGCAGCACCTGAATTTGGGCGCGGAGGCGCGCGCTGCCGCATTCTATGGCGCGGTCGTCGAAGCCACGTCCCGCTTGGCGGCGAGCTGGATGGCGGCGGGGTTCGTGCACGGCGTGCTCAATACCGACAACTTGAACGTCACCGGCGAGAGCTTCGATTATGGGCCTTGGCGCTTCATTCCCGCCAGCGATCCAACCTTCACGGCCGCCTATTTCGACGAAACTGGGCTTTATGCCTTTGGCCGGCAACCTGAAGCGGTGTCGTGGGCGCTCGCGCAACTGGGCGGGGCGCTATCGTTGGTATGTCCGCCCTCAATTTTGGAAGCGGAGCTGATGCGGTTCGCACCGGCGTATCAGGCTGGTCTGCGCGACAGCATGTTCGCACGGCTGCACCTATCGGCTGGCGATCTTGAGAACGATCTCGAGTTCCTGCAGGGGGTGTTCGACTGGTTGACCCAGAGCCAGGCGGGTTGGGACCAGTTCTTCCACGACTGGTTCGGCGGCGGCGCAAGTTCGCTACGCGCTGCCGCAAGCCCACAGGCGGCGCTTTATGCGGATGCCGCGTTCGCCGTGGTGCGCAATGGCTTGGAGACGCGAACGCGAGATGACGCTACGTCGCGACTAGCGCATCCCTATTTCCAGCGCACCTCTCCAACCACGATGGTGATCAGCGAAGTGGAAACGCTGTGGGCGGCGATCGCCGAGCGTGACGACTGGTCCTTGTTCGAGGCCAAACTGGCTCAGCTGGGGGAAATGCGCGAAGCGCTGCAACTTTCCCGTCACTAATCTGTTGCGTCGGCTGGCTAAACGGTGGCTCATCGGGACGCACGAGGGATCATGATCCGAATTTCGGCTTTGTTTGGCGCGCCGTTGCTCGCGTGCGCTCTCCTCGGTTGCGCTACGCAAGAAGCAGCGCAACAGCCCGGCGGCCCGCCGCACAATGTCATCGTCTTTGTTGCTGACGGCTTGCGCTATGGTTCAGTGAATCCCACCGACACGCCGGGCTTTTCAGCGGTACGCACCAGCGGCGTCGATTTCGCCAACAGTCACTCGATTTATCCGACCATGACAACGGTGAACGCCGCCGCGCTGGCGACCGGCCACCAGCCTGGCGATCATGGCGACTTCGCCAACAACGCTTACCCCGGCGAACCATGGCTCGATCACAGCGGCTTCAGCCGCGTCATCGCCTATGAAAACGATGCGATCCTCGCCGACATGGATGCGCGCTTCGATGGAAACTACTTGCACGAAACGGGCTTGCTCGCCGCCGCACAGGCACACGGCTACAACGTCGTTTCGATTGGCAAGAGCGGCCCTACAGGCATTCAAACGCGCGCCATGCCGGGTGGCGGCGATGCGTTATTGATCGACGAAGCATTGGGCTCCGGTTCGCCGAGTGCGCCACGCCTTCCGGCGGAATATGCAGCGCTGTTCGATGCAACACACCTCGCGGCAACGCCACCGCCGCGCGGCTTGCCCAATCGAACGCAACAAGAATGGTTCACCCGTGCGGCGACGGACGTGCTGTTGCCGCATCTCAAACAAACGGGCCGGCCGTTCCTGATGGTGTTCTGGTCGCCCGATCCGGATTCCACACAGCACGATCAGACCGACAGCCGCAATCAGCTGACGCCCGGCATCAACGGGCCTACATCGCGCGCTGCGGTCGCGGGCGCCTCAAGCGATCTGCAGCACCTGCGCGATGCATTACAGGCACAGGGCCTTGCCGACACGACCGACGTCATCGTCATTGCCGACCACGGCTTCTTCACGATCTCCAAGCAATCGAGCACCAGTTACGCCGCGAGCCAAACCTATCGCGACTTTCCTCAAGGCCAATTGCCGAGCGGCTTTTTAGCGATCGATCTCGCGCACGCGCTTGGGCTCAATCTTTATCAATCGAATGGCTTGGAAATCGCCCGCGATCAAGGGCTGGCGCCGCGCGGCGGTCACGCCCTGCTCGGCACGGATTACGAGCACCCGCAAGTAATCATCGCCGCCAACGGCGGCACGGATGTGATCTATCTCCCGGGCGATGATCGCGCTGAGCTCGCGCCGCGCATTGTGCAGTATCTGACGACGCAGGACTATACGGGCGGCATTTTCACCGCGGACGCGCTTGGACCTATTCCCGGCGCGCTGCCGCTCAGCGCTATCAATCTCAACGGCGCAGCGGTGACGCCACAGCCGGCGATCGTCGTCAGCTTCGCCAGCCGCGACAGCGGTTGCGGCAATCCGGAAATGTGCACGGTGACCATCGCCGATACAACGTTGGGTCAGGGTCAGGGCCAGCATGGCTCACTGAGCCGCGGCGAGACGCGCAACTTCATGGCGGCGATCGGCCCGGATTTCCGCGCTGGCTTTGTCGATCGATCGCCGGTCAGCAACGCTGATATCGCACCGACCATCGCGCACATCATTGGCGTCGATATTCCTTCGCACGGCAGCTTGCGTGGCCGCGTCATCACCGAAGCGATGCCGCGCGGGGCGGCTGTAGTCGCCAACGCCGATGTCGTGCGTTCAACGCCGGCAGCGAATGGCTTTGTGACACTGCTCAATCGCCAACGCGTGGGCGATGTCGCTTACCTCGACGCAGCCGGCGCGCCCGGGCGCGCGGTCGGCCTGCACGACGACACGGCGGCGCACTAAGCCAACGGCTTCAGCGGCACAAAACCCTGCGGGTGCATCATGCGCGCGATGTCGATGGCGGCGCGGACTTGCACGACGTCGTTGTTGCGGTCGTCCGTGCTGAGCGCGTCCCAGCCAACGAGCTTGTCGTGCGACATAAGCTCGTTGTCGCGCGCTTCGCCTGAACCGGTGGGACGCCAGCCGGACATAAGCCGCTCGGCCATCCAGCGGTCGTGTTCGCGCCGCGCCATCGGCTCTTGCATCTCCGCTGGGATGGTTGGCGCCGTTTCGCCGCGTTCCTTTTTGTCGGCCGGCCGCCACCCTGCGTCCCACAGCTTCACCAGCGCGCTGTCCGAGACGGCGCGGTTCGCAGCACGATAGGTTTCGAGGACATCGTCCCAATCGCGCATCGCCGCTTGCAGCTCGCGCAGGCTCATGGCGTCCTTCTTCGCCAGCTCCGCGCTGTAGCGCATGTGCGCGATAGCGGCGCCGCGATCGAGCGCGCCTTCGATGATGTTGCGGCGCGTCGCGGTTTCCTCCTGCCCGCCGAAGGCCAGCAGATAGGCGTCGAACACGTCGGGCGTATCGTCGCCGTGCGCGTATTCCTTGGAAAACTCCGATTGGCTCACTTCCTTCATGAAGATCGGAATCGGCCAGCGCTGGCGATGATTGCAGGCGCGCTTCAGCGCCAGACCGAGGTGGATGTTGCCGGGGTCGCTGCCGGTGGAAACGACAGCGCCGGCCGGTTTGCCGCGCTCTGCCTCGACCTGGTCCAACAATTCGTGACTGATGCTGGCGGCGTCCCAATCGAAGGAGCGGAAGACGACGTCAGCGAGCCAAAGTTCGGGATGGGCGAAGGCTTCGCGATGGCGGGCGCGGAAGCGGTTCTCGGCTCTTTCAGGGTCCGGCGTCAGCACAGTGATGCGTGGCGCCTGGAATCGCGCCGACCACATCGTCTTCAGCAGATAGCCGGCGACGGCTTCGGCGGCTTCGTCGAAGCCGAACATCACTAGATGTACGCGCTCAAGGTTCTGCGCGGCGGCGACTGAGAGCAACGCCTGCGCTTGCTTCTGCAGCAAGCCTCGCGCGGCAAGCTCTTCGAGCGAAAACGGCTTCGGATCGATGCTGTTGAAATGATCCTTGCCGTCGCGGCGCATTTGCGACGAGCGCATTTCGCGCGCCTCTTTCAGCAGCAAGGGCGAATGCGTGGCCACGTGCACCCCAATCGGCGGGCGCCGCCGCGCGCCGCCCAGCAAACGGCGCACCGCCGCCTCGATTTGCAAGTTCGCGGTGTCATCCGGCTCGAAGGCGACGACATGCGAGGCAAAATGCGCGCGGGCGGAGCGCAAGGTTTCAACGTGTGTGGCCTCGCCCTCGAACACAATGACGCCCTTGCGGCGCAGATCGAGCGCGGTTTCCTCTGAAATATCTTCGGCGATCAAGATGACGGCGTCGTGCGCCTTGCGGCAATCCTGCGCTAACGAGAGCGCCGCCGGGTTGTCGCCGGCGATGACGATGTGACGCGTGGCGCCGAGATTGAAGATGCGCGCGAGCGCACTGCCCAGTTGGCCGGAGAACGCAAACATCAGGCCGACGACGGGCGTCATAATCGCTGCAAAGCGCACGACGTCGCGCAGCACGTCTGCGTCGCGCACGTTGAAATATTCGTCCCACATGCTGACGGCGCTGATGGTGCGGTAGAGCGCTTCGAGTGCGCCCAGGCGCCACCACAGCACCATGCCGCCGCCGATCCACGCCGCTGACAGCACAATCAGCACCAGCCAGCGGAAGACGCCCGCGCGCGTGTGCGCGGCCGCCGTCAGACCCGCCGCCATATGCGACCAGACGTTTGCGTATTGCGTCGCCATGCGTTCCCGCCTTCTCGTCCCCTGGCCATGATGGGCTCGCGACGCGGGAGCCGTCAAACCGGTTGCGGCGCCGCAGTGATTTGCCTAGCTCTCACCGGCGAGGCCCCGTAGCTCAGCTGGATAGAGCGGGTCCGTCCTAAGGACACGGTCGGGAGTTCAAATCTCTCCGGGGTCGCCACTCACCCAAGAAAGCGCTTTGCTTTCAAGAAGGGTAGTCACTTGGCTCGCAAGGTTAGTCACTGCGAGTTCGCGGGGCGTTTCAATTGCCTCCAAACCAATCGCGAATGTCGAACGGCCTTGGTGGCGGCGGCCCAAGGTCCACCACCCTTGTAGCTCGCGGAGACACTTGCTCTGAGTATTGCCCCACGTGTTGATCGAGAGAAACACGCCCTCGAAAATTTGCATTCTCATTTGGTCTAAGGTGCGTTGAGAAAGTCCACGTAAGTGTGTTGTCGGCGGGACCGGTCCACGCTTGATGTTCCATTGTGACCGGCTGTGAATCTGGCGGTGAATTGTGAAACGGAATCGTCACTTGGACTTCGGTGACCAAGAGGTTTGAACTCTGGTTTTGCACCTCCAACAACATTAGACCGTCTTCAAAAGACTCTGGCCTTGGAGACAAGGCAAAGCCGCTGCCTGACACAATGTTGAATTCCATGTCCGTAGGCGCGCGCTCAAAATGCCGGAGACACGCCTCGACCGCCGCGTCGCCCTCCGATGCATGGGGCGCATTCTTCAGTATGCATTCGTCGTAAGACCTGCCGAAAACGTTTTCAGGAGGTCGGCCACACGACGCGATCAACACGCACAAAACAATGAGCAGCTTCTTCGACATGGTCGCAACGCCCCCGCGCGGACTTACTGCAACCTAGCCGTTCTTAATTAGCTTTGCTACTGCTTGCCGGGCCAGCGTTTCTTCCTCCGCGGCTTTCGTGTAGCGCGCCACTCGCGCAATGAAGCGTGACCGGTGATGGCCCGCACTTTCTTGGCGGTGCATCCCGCTTCAACCAAGCGCGCCGCCGCTGATCGCAGCAACGAAGTTGGCGCCGGTTATGGCTTCCCGTCGAAAAGATCGCGGCGAGAGGCGCGGAGCGCTTCGTAGCGATCGGGGTCGAGCGCCGCGGCCAGAGTCATCGAGCGCTCCTGCGCGACATCGCGTTGTCTTTCGGCGCGTTCGCGGCCCGCCGATCCGGTTTGCACGCCGAAGTACGCGCCGACGATGGTGCCGATGATCCCGCCGGCGGCGCCGACGGCGGCGGCGACATCGGCGGCGTTCGACCACCGCAGCGCCGCAATGGCATAGATGGCAAGCACCGCGCCCAGACCGGCGAGCACCGTGTAGAATCCGTAGCGCGTGTGCTTTGCGTCAGCGCCCGCGCTGTCGTCGGTTGAGTCGTTATCGCCCGCCATGGAGAACGCTCCTGCTTATGCGCCGCCGAGCGCCGGCGTCGTGAGAGACGAGAGTATTTCACCGCCCGGCAAGACGTAGACCACGGCGCCGTCGACTGTCGCGCGCCGCACGATCGTGAATCTGCTGCGGAGCTCGAGGCACTCCGTCCAGAAGTAACCGGGCTCAACAACAATGCGCGCTGCAGCGCCGAACTTGCCGCGAAGAAGATCGGCAACCGCCGCGTCTTTGAGAAAGGCGATCTTGCGAATGTCGAGGCACACTTCCAAGAGGCGGTTGGTGTTCCACTCGACCGCCGTGAAGACAAGGCGGCGCAATTCGACGTTCGCCGTACAGTCCACTGGGACGAGCGAATAGATCTGCCGGCCGGTCTCCAGCGAAAGCACGGGCGTAGCGGCGTCTCCCGCAAACGCTTCCAGGCGCGGAGGTTGGGCGCCGGTATAGCCGAGAAATTCGATCCCCTTCTGCGCGGCCTCGCTTTCGCTCAGCGCGCCGGCGCCGCCGCCCATCTGACTTTTCGCCGCCACGTTCGCGAGCGCCGCACTTGAATCAGACATCATGGCTAGACGTCCTCGCCAATGCGTGCCGAACCTGATGGGCGTCAGATATTCCTCGCTTGCAGTTTCAACAGTGACGAGTTTTCGCGACGGCTCAGTGCGAAATGGATCGGTCAAGAACAAGCCCAAGATATCGTAGCCGCCGTCATCGCGGCGTGCGCAGCGAACGCCGTCGACAATCACCCAGTGCATGCCGCCACGAACCAAAACCGGACAAGGCATGCGAACGACCGCCAGATTGTGGTGGATGCGCTGCAAAAGCGGGCTGACGTCCTCGCCCACGAAGTCCAGCACCTCGAAGCGAATCTGGTCTGGCACAAACTCCGGCGAGTTCAGGCACGCCGACATGCCTTGCGGGTCAGCATACCAGGCGTTGGGCTCAAGCGCGCCAGCGCGGATCGCGGCATAGGCCCGATCTTGCTGGACCCACATGTCAAAGAAGGAAAACACCATGGCGCTGCATGCGGCGCCGCAATAATAATCCGTGCTCTGCTCGACGCGCGTAACGGCGCATTCGATCGTTTCAATCTCAGCCGGCACAGTCGGCGCCCGCGGCGCTGGCGTCCGGCTCCAGCACGAGCGCCTTGGCTACTGTGTCAACGCATTCTTGAATCTGGAACTTGATAGCTTCGCAAGGCGGCTTCTTCGCATCCATGAACACGCGCGGATGCGCGCATCCGCCCATGCACAGCGGCAGCACCTTGCAATCGGTGCAGGCGCGATAGCGGAACGGCGAATAGTCCAGCCACGCGCTGGTATTCTCGGCGTCGGGGGCTGGCGCGACCGCATCATGCACGTTCGTAAACGCCTCGCTTGGCACGCCGGCGCTATGCCAGCAGCGGCTCACGAAGCCGGCAGGATCGATCACAAACATGTGGCCCTGCGTGGCCGCACAGAAGTGTCCCTTCGGCGTCAGCTTGGGCAACAGCTTGGCGGCGCCGCTCAAGCGCGGCATGAAGTGATCGAGTTCGAAATCCGCATAGTCCTTTCGCCCGACCGTCGTCGGTTCGGCCGGCCGCGGAATTTTCGGCAAACCGGTCTTGGCGCCTGAGACCAGGTCGCGCTCGTTGCCGGTCTCTTCTTCGTGGTTGTGGACGCGCGCCACGCCGTAACAGCCTGACAGCCCGTTCTCGTCGAGTACGTCCATGATCCGCGGCATGTCATCGACGTTCTCGGCGGAAACGTTGATGCGCACATCGACGCTCAGATGCTCTTTGGCTTGCCTGATGTGGTGAACGAGAACCGAGGGCGCCCCGGTTTTGTCGATCACGCCGCGCCGCTTGCAGCCATCATAGACAAGGCTGTCGATCGATATTTGCGCGCGTTTGATGCCCACGGCGGCCAGTTCGCGCGCAGTCGCGCCATCGAGCAGGACGGCGTTTGTCAGAATACGAAGCCCGCCATTGAGCCGCCCGCCGCCGCTCGCGACCACCGCGCTGATGCGCTCGGACATGCTGAGCACGATATCTTTGGCCAACAAAGGCTCGCCGCCGAACCAAACGCACTGAACTTCGCGACGCCCTTCCGCGAGCCTCTGCTTGATGAAGTCCAGCGTCGCGTTCTGCGTTTCCGCGCTCCAAACCGGGCTGTCGCGGTATTTGTTCTGGAAGCAGTAGGGACAGGCGAGGTTGCAATCCAACGTCGGCACCAAGGTGAGGTGCAGATAATCCTTGCGCGCCCTCATCGATCGAAAGCGCGCATCGATAAGGTCGCGTTCCTCGCCCTCGTGGACGAAGCCCATCGTCCGCAAGGATTCGAGCTCGCGCAAATTGTGGGTGTCATCGCTGTTGAGCGCTTCGAAAACCGCATCGGTCATCAGCGCGAATTTTCCGGTCCGCGCGTTAAAGCCGACAACGCCATCGGCTCTGCGGACAAAGTAGTTGTAGCGAGAAGGCTGCATTGCCGCCCCTCTTCCTGAATGACTTGAAAAATGGCGGCGGCGTCAGGCGGTCAATTGGTGCCGCAGAGCGTGTCGCAGCAGAGCGTGTCGCAGCAAGGGCCGCCGCCGCCCATCGGCTCGTTGATGACGATTTCGCCGACCGGCTTGTTCTCGTCGACCTTATGCGGGAGCTTTCCGATGATGTAGGATTCCCCGCCAATATTGACGATTTTGACGTCTTTGACCGGATCTGGCATGTCGGCCTCCTCCCAACTTAAGGTTGCAGGAAGCGCTCTCTGCGATCACATGTCAAGTCAGCGCGGATTTGCGCGAACGAAGTTTCGTAGCGCTCGCTTCGGACAGCGCCGACCTGTGCGTCGCGTGCTCGCTTTGCTGGTGGCAATGCTCGCCTGCGCCTGTGGCCCGCAGATCGGCAATTTGCACAAGGGCGAGGGCGGGCGCGTGGTGCGCGCCTTCAGCGGCGACACGCTGGTGCTGGACTCCGGGCTTGTCGTGTTTCTAGCCGAGATCGACGCGCCGCGCGGCGATGAGCCTTATGCGTCCCAGTCAGAGGGCGAATTGGAGGCGCTGGCGCTGCATCGCAACGTGCTGCTGGCTTATGGCGGCGAGCGACGCTGGCGTTCGACGCCTCGTGCTGGCGAAGCAGCGCGTGAGGCGGCTATCGCGCACGTGTTCGTGCAAAGTGAAGGTGGCCGCTGGTTTTGGTTGCAACACGAACTGGTGTCACGTGGCGCGGCGTTCGTTCGCCCGCGCGCGGGCAACACCGCGCGCACATCGCAACTGATGTCGATTGAAGCGCACGCGCGCGCGACGCAGAGCGGCATGTGGGGCCGGCGGCCGTATCAATCCCTCGCGGTGCGGGGCGTGGCGCGGGCGGCGCTCGCGACGCATAAGCCGTGCACCGATAGCGCCGCGCCTTATCGGCTGGTTGAGGGCGTGGTGACGGAGGCGCGGGTTTCCGACGGCCGCGCTTCGCTGGCGATGGACGGCGGCTCGGCCGCGCGTCCCTTTGCAGTCGTGGCGTTCGGCGACGCGTTTACAACTTGGGACGGCCCTTCTTTCGAGACACTGACCGGCGCTCATATTCGTGCGCGCGGGCCGTTGGGCGTCCTCGATGAGGAAGCGCAGCTCTGCCTGGAGAATGGACACGATCTTGAGCTGCTGCCCGCAGCTAGCCCTCGAGAAAGAACAAGCTCTCCACCTTCGTCTTCAGCGCGCGCGCCAGCTTCAGCGCCAGCAGGGTCGAGGGAATAAAGACGCCGTTCTCGACCGTGTTGATGGTCTTGCGCGAGACGCCGACCATCTCCGCCAACTCGGCTTGTGTCAGTCCCGCCGCTGTGCGCGCCTCTTTCAAAGAATTACCAAGCGTCTGCTCAGCCATCCGCGCGCCGTTCGAGGATGGAGAAGCGCAGCGCCGCGCAGATCGCGCCTGCGGTTATCAGCGCGAGCAGCGCTTCCTGCAGTGTGATCTGCACGTTGAGTATGCTCATCACCAGGAAGGCGACAGCACCGAGCATCATCGCCCAAAGCCCGAAACGGCTCGCCGCGGCGCGGTGAGCGCGCGCGAGTTCATCGTCGAGCGCCGGATCGCGCCCGAGAAAGCTGAAAGCCGTAGTCGAGCGCACCAGAAGCACTAGCGACAACAAGATGAGGCCGCTGACGCGCACCATGTCGACAGCGCGCCACGAGGCGTTGGCTTCATGGATTTCAGCGACTGCGTTCACGACCGCCGTCGCCACCGTCATCAAGATGATCGCGCCGGCGAGCAGCGTGCGTTGCCGGCGGCGAGAGCGTTTATCGGATGCGTCGACCGTCATGTCCGAGACCTCATGTAACCCTTAGGTGACAAGATACCTATAGGTTACATGCCCGTCAAGGCCATATCTCCAGAAAATCTCCTGATCCGCTCCAAGCAGCGCTGGCGCGCCTGGGCGTACCTAGAGATCGTCGCATGAGGCGACGCCTTTTGAACCGAGCAAGAAAATGAAGCCCGTCGCCAAACTGTTTGTGTATCTCACCGCCCTCGCCGCGTTCTCGCCGATGGCCCTCGCCACGCTGAACCAGGCGGCGCTGATCGTTGCCTAGCGCTAGCCTACAAATCCCGCCGCCACCGGATCGCCGATGCGCGCAAGCAAAGCACGGCGGAGCTTCTGCAGCGCGTTGCCTTCGATCTGACGCACCCGCTCCTTGGAGATGCCGAGCCGTTCGCCGAGCGCTTCCAGGGTTACGGTTTCTTCTTCGAGCTTGCGCTCGCAGATGATGAGCCGTTCGCGCGCGGAAAGATCGCGCAGCGCCTCCTGCACCAACTCGGCGCGCGCGGCGTCATCGTGGGAAAGCATCGCCACAGCTTCGGGATCGGCGCCTTCGTCAGCTAGCAAATCCTGCCATTCGCCGTCGCCCTCTTCCGTCAGTGGCGCATTGAGTGAGCGGTCCGGCGCTGAAAGCCGCGCCGCCATCGTCTCCACCTCGCGTTCAGGCACGCCCAGTGCAAGCGCAACCCGAAGCCGCGCTTCGTGGCCCATCACGGCGTCGCCGACATCGCCGATGCGCGCGCGCAGCCGGCGCAAATTGAAGAACAGCGATTTCTGCGCCGAGGTCGTGCCGGTGCGGACGATCGACCAGTTGCGCAGCACAAAATCCTGCATCGCCGAGCGGATCCACCACGCGGCATAAGTGGAGAACCGCACTTCGCGCTCCGGCTCGAAACGTGCGGCCGCTTGCATGAGCCCGACATTGCCTTCCTGCACCAGATCGCTCATAGGCAAGCCGTAATGGCGAAACCGCGCCGCCATCGCCACAACCAGGCGCAAATAGGCGGTGATCAGTTCATGCAACGCGTGTTCGTCACCATCGTCGCGCCAGCGCTGCGCCAGTTCGCGCTCATGATCGGCAGTGAGCAGAGGCGCGCGCATGGCGGTGCGCATGTAGCGTTGCGCGCTGCGGTGAGGATCGGCTGTTTCAGTGAGCGCCATGACCTACCTTACGTCCGGGCCGCGTCAGGTTCTTGGCGCGGCGCCGAGAAACCCCACCCCGGCCAGTCAAGAACGCGTGACGGCAGCGAATGGCGCCATTCTCGCCCGCAGTTTGTGCGAAGGCCCGAAAATCGAGCGGCCCCGCGCGGGTGAGCGCGAGGCCGCTTCCCGCCAGATGCACCCAGACTGAGCCGGTGGATGGACGGGCAATTACCCGGGCAACGCTGAAATCGGCATGCGGTTTCAGAAAGGCGGCCTGCGGGCGATTGCATGGCGGCAATCCAGGCGTCTAGGCTCGGCCGAAACGAGACCGGATTCATGGACGCCGACCCAGCTGCTCCCAGCCAAGGCCGCAAGCTCGCCTGCATCGTTTCGGTCGACATCACTGGATATTCCCGGCTCGCCGAGGCGGACGAAGCCGCCGCCGTGGCGGCGGTCAGCAATGTCCGCGCCCGCATCGATCGCGCCGCGGCAACACACGGCGGGCGTGTGTTCAGCACCGCCGGCGACGGCTTCATGTTGGAGTTTCCAACCGCATCCGGCGCGCTGAGCGCGGCCGAAGAAATCGCCGCAAGCGACGGACCACAAGTGCGTGTCGGCGTTCACGTTGGCGAAGTGTCCTCGACCGAAGGCGGCGACATGCTTGGCCACGGCGTCAACATCGCCGCACGCATTCAACAAATGGCGCCCGCCGGCGGCATTCTGGTTTCGGCGGATGTGAAGCGATCCGTGCGCGGCGATCTTGGCGCCCGGCTCACACCGCGTGGCGCGGTGAAGCTCAACAAGATGGACGAAACGCTGGAAGTCTTCCAGCTCGACGGTGCTGCGGGTGCGACTCTGGCGCCGCGCGCAGCGAAGCGCTTCGATTGGCGATGGATTGCCGGTGGCGCTGCTGTCGTCGCGATCCTTGTCCTTGGCGCCATCGCACTCAACCGCCCCCAGACCTCACCACCCCAAGCGCGGCTCGCCGTGTTGCCGTTTCGCACGCTCGGCGATGGCGCGTCGTTGAGCACGTTCGCTGGCGGCTTGTCCGATCGCATCGTTGGCGCGCTGAGTTCACGAAACTTCCTCACCGTATCGCCGGATCAGGCCGCGAGCTTGCGCGGGCCCGACGGCGCGCGACGCCGTACTGAATTGGGCGTCGGGCTCATCCTTGATGGGACCGTGCAAGGCGCCGATCCGATCAGCATTGACGCACGTATCGAGGACCCGCGCAGCGGCAATGTCTTGTGGTCCGTGCAATTGCAGGGCGACGCCGCGCACGCCGCCGATCTGCAGGCGCGCGTGGCGGCGCGAATTGTGGCCGAGATGTATTGCGGCCAACGAGCCTTCCGGCCCGTCGGCGGCTTGTCCGATCCGACCGCGCTCTCTGCTTACCTGCGCGCGTGCGATCTCTTTCTCGTTCATAGCGACGACAGCGAAGTGACCTACCAGCTGCTTGGCGCGCTCCGTCAGGTGACGGCGATCGCGCCACGCTTTTCCGCCGCGCACTCCGACATCGCCAAATACGAGGCGTATTTCCTCGGCCAATTTCCCGCAGATCAAGTCGCGTCCGTGACGCGAGACGCCCGAGCCGAAGCAACGCGAGCGCTCGAACTCGATCCCCACAACGCCGACGCGTACGTCGCACGCTACCTTTTGCTGCCGTCCGACCATCGGCTCGAGGGGGAACAGCTCTTGCGGCGAGGCTTGTCGCTCGATCCGGATTGGCCGCACGCCAACGGCTTTCTCGGCAACGTGCTTACGGCGGTTGGCCGCGTACAAGAAGCTTCCGATCACTATCAACGCGCCGCCGCCGCCAATCCGTTGAGTGGCGGCCTGAGTTGGAGCGGTCAGAACGCCATCGGGCTCGACAACATCGGGCGCGTAGACCTCGCGGATCGCGCCATGGCCGACATTTCGCGCCTGTGGGCGAGCGATGATCCAGATGCCTGGCGTGTAGGACTGACAATTGCCCTATCGGAACGCCGTTGGGATGCAGGCCTCGCGCTTGTGAACGCGAGCGCCGATACCATTCCGAAGTTCTACCCGCCGAGTTCGATCGCGGCCTATCGCGGCGTATTCGCGGCGGGAAAAGCAGGCACGCGAGCGCGACTGCTGGCGGAGCGAAACGTCTTGCTTGGAATGACGCCCGGAACGTTTCCAATTCGCGCGCTCACTCTGCTCGGCTTCACCGACGATGCTTTTGCGGTCTTCGATCGCAGCACAAACGCTCAACTCGAGGACTCTTCGTTCGACTTTTTTGCCTTCGCGCCGAGTATGGCGCCGTTTCGTCGTGACCCGCGCTTCATGCGCGCGGCGGCCCGGCTTGGTTTGATCGACTATTGGCGCGCGACGCACACGCAGCCGGATTTCTGCAACGAGCCCAACTTGCCGTACAATTGCATCGTCGAAGAAGAGCGGGCGCAGCCCACCGCACACTAACGAAAAAGGCCGGACCTCGCGGCCCGGCCTTTCCCATTTCAGTTGCGCGAAGCGTTAGGCCGCGGCGGCGGCTTGCTTCTTCGACGCCAACGACGCGGTCAGCTTCGCGACCGCGTCATCGCGCGTCACCTTCTCGACGGCCGCGAGTTCGCGAGCCATGCGGTCCAAGGCGCTCTCGTAGAGTTGGCGCTCGGAATAGGATTGCTCCGGCTGATCACTGGCGCGGTGCAGGTCGCGCACCACTTCGGCGATCGACACCAGGTCGCCCGAGTTGATCTTGGCTTCGTATTCCTGAGCGCGGCGCGACCACATTGTCCGCTTGATGCGGGCGCGGCCTTGCAACGTCTTCAGGGCTTCCGTGACCACCGCCGCCGAGGCAAGCGCGCGCATCCCGCACGACTTGGCCTTGGTCGTCGGCACCCGGAGGGTCATCTTGTCTTGCTCGAACGAGATCACGAACACGTCGAGGTCGAGGCCCGCGACGGCTTGCTTTTCCACACCCATGACGCGCCCAACGCCGTGCGCCGGATAGACGATATGGTCACCGGGGCGGAAAGCGATCGGCGGGTTAGCGGTCTGCATTCTTATGGTCTCCTGTCCCGGTCTGTTCTTGGGCCGCCTAACCATTCCGCAACGTCATAACTGCCGACGCACAGCAAAAGCGGACGGATTTCGCCGCCCGCGACCTGATGTGCCCCTGCGCAGCTATCGCGCTATGAATTGATCCGACTGCCGGGCGCGCCTGCTTGCGCCCTCATTTGATGGGGTGGTTATACCACAGTTTTAGGACTTCCGAAAGGCGACAACCTCTTGAAGGTCAGTCTCCCGAGCCTGGCTCCTGGCTGAAGTATTTCTCAAATTTACCCTGCTCATCTTTGAAGTTGTCGGCATCCGCCGGCGCTGTGCCTTTGCGGGTAATATTTGGCCAAACCTTCGAGAATTCGGTATTTACTTTGAGCCACTTGCCGTCCGGCGAGTCCTGGCTGTCCGGTTTGATGGCGTCCACCGGGCATTCCGGCTCGCAAACCCCGCAATCTATGCATTCTTCCGGGTGAATAACGAGGAAGTTTTCGCCCTCGTAAAAGCAATCGACCGGACAGACTTCGACGCAGTCCATGTATTTGCAACGCACGCATGCGTCGGTGACGATGTAGGTCATGGCTCTGCCGGAGTTCCGTTTGCGCCGCTGACATGGCGGGCGCGCGAAAGCGGGTCAAGCGGGCAAGCGCGCGCAGAATGTCAGACCGGTTCTGTGATCTCTTCATAGAGCGCCCGGGCCTCGGCCGCCGGACCGCGCCGGGCGCCGAGAGCGGCCACCCGGATAGTGCGTAGCAGCTTACCGGCTCGGAACGTCAGCGCATCGCCGGGCGCGACTTCGGCGGAGGGACGGTCCAGCTGGCGGGAAGATCCATCCCGCATCAGCCGCACCCCGCCCTCGGTGACTAACCGGGCGGCGGCGCCTCGCGTCTTGGCGAGCCGCGCGCGGAAGAGCCAAACGTCGACGCGCTGGCGTTCCTCGCTCAAGCCGGCGTACTCCGGCGGCGGCGGGGCGGCGCGGCCTGTTTGGGCAAGAGGTTGGCGAGCGCAGAGAAGGCGTTGTCATCGGCCGGAGGGCGCGACTTAACGCGGCGCTGCGGCGTGCGCCGCCAGCGCGACGCCTCACCCTCGACCACACGATGATACCCCAGCGCATGCAGCACGCCCGGAAGCTCGCGCACTGGCCGGCCGATCAAGCGCGCGAGCGTGGCGTCATTCGGCGGTGCGTCTGCGGCGATAGCTTCCGCCAAACGTTCCACCAGATCCAAGCGCACCGCGGAGCGTCCGCACGCGCGATAGCCAGCGGCGGCGCACTCGCCCCAGGCCCGCGCGCGATCGAGCGGCGTCGACAGCGCGCCGGGGCGAACGAGAAAGACGGCGTGCAGTTTGCCGGGATGGGCGTTGTGCCAAAGCAGCGAGAGCGTTTGCGCGGCGCGCGGCTTGATCAGCGCCGGCATAAAGATCGTGTGCTCGCCGATGCGTACGCCGTGGCGGCGCAGGATCGCACGCGATGCATCGCTCACATGATCGATCTCTTCGTGCACACGATTGAGCGCGCCGGCGTTTTCGATGAGCCGGAACGCCAGCCCGCGCGCGTCCGGCGGCAAGCGCCCTTCGCGCCAGGCGTTTTCCAATTCCACCAACGGACGAAGATCGTGCGCGACTTTGCGCGCGAGCCAGAGCTCCAGCCGTTCGTGGGCGATGTCGCGCTCCATCTGCGCCGCGCCCTCGCCGCCGATCAGTTCAACGCGTGGCTTCAATACCGGCGCGCCTTGCGCGAGTTTCGCGACCGCGGCGCCATCGAAACGAATGCGGCCATCGCGCGCGAGCGAAATTTCCTCGTCTTCCGCCATCGAGATCGCCGCGAGACGGCGGCTGACAACCGGGCGCAGCGCGCGCAGCGCTGCGTTGCGCACAGCGCGGCCTTCGAGTCCGGAAGAAATGCGTGGGTCGGGCTTGAACTCGAGCCCCTCGATGCGGCCAACAAAGTGCCCCTCGACGGTGACTTCGCCCTCGTCGGAAATGCCGGCGAGCAGCGCATCTTCGCGTTTCAAGCCTTTGAGCAACGCGCTGGTGCGGCGATCGATGAAGCGTTGCGTCAGCGCTTCGTGCAGCGCGTCAGAGAGCTTGTCCTCCACCGCGCGCGTGCGGACGCGCCATTCTTCAGCGTCTTCCAGCCAATCGCTGCGATTGGCGGCGTAGGTCCAGGTGCGGACGTGCGCCAGGCGAGATTGCAGCGCATCGAGATCGCCTTCGGTGCGATCGAGTTTATCGATCTCGGCTTTGATCCATTCGTTGGGCACACGGCCTTTGGGCGACAGGATATAGCGCGCGATGCGGCCGGCGAGGCTCACATGCTCGTCGCCGGAGAGCTTGCGGAAGTCCGGAAGCTGGCATGCTTCCCAAAGCCGCTCGACCTGCTCCGGTGACCGCACGCGATCGGCAATTTCGGCATCGTCGGAGAGATGCTTCAGCACCATTTCGTCATCGGCGCCGCGCACGCGGATCAAACCTGGCCGTTTCGGCGGCTCCTCCAGCGATTTGATCAACGCCGGAATGGTGGTGAACTTCAGCGCCTCGTTGCGCCATTGCACGGCTTCGATGGCCTCGAACTCATGCGCCTCGACGCGTTCCACAATCTCTTCGTCGAACGGCGCGCACTCGCCGGTTTCGCCAAACGCGCCGTCCGTAGTGTAACGCCCAGCGCGGCCGGCGATTTGCGCGATTTCGTCCGGCCGCAGATCGCGCCAAGTGTGGCCATCGAACTTGCGGCGCGAAGCGAACGCGACATGGTCAACGTCCATGTTGAGGCCCATGCCGATCGCGTCGGTCGCAACGAGGAAGTCAACTTCCCCGCTTTGATAGAGCGCCACTTGCGCGTTGCGCGTCCGAGGGCTCAACGCGCCCATCACTACTGCCGCGCCACCGCGATGCCGGCGCAACAATTCGGCGATGGCGTAAACCTCCTCAGCGCTGAACGCGACGACAGCAGAGCGCTTTGGCAGCTTGGTGATCTTCTTGCCGCCCACATAAGCCAGCGTCGACAAGCGCTCGCGCCGCGTGATCTCCGCGTCGGGCAACAGCTTCTTGATCATCGGCCGCATGGTGTCGGCGCCTAGCAGCACGGTTTCGCCGAAGCCACGCGCGTGCAGGATGCGATCGGTGAAGACGTGGCCGCGGTCCAAATCGCGCGCGACCTGGATTTCGTCGATCGCCAAGAATTCCACAGCCCGGTCGAGCGGCATGGCTTCGACGGTGCAGACGAAATAGCGCGCGGTCTCCGGGATGATCTTTTCTTCGCCGGTGATGAGCGCGGCGGCCGCCTCACCCTTGGCCTTCACCACCCGGTCATAGACCTCGCGCGCCAACAGACGCAGCGGCAGCCCGATCATGCCGCTCGCATGCCCAAGCATCCGCTCAATGGCGAGATGGGTCTTCCCGGTATTGGTGGGTCCGAGAACCGCCTTGACCCGGGCGCGCGCAGCCATGGTTGAACGATGGGTCGAGGGTGCGGCCATTTCAAGCCAGCCGCGCCGGTGGATGATCGGTCAGTAATGCTGAGGAAGAACGGTGAGCGAACGAATCAAAAATCGAATCACCCACTTGATTCGTTCTTACGGCGTTCACGGCTAAGTCTTGTGGTTAACACTTAAGTAGCACACAAGACCTCTTTTCGGGATTCGGGATTGGGTTTTCGGGTCTCGATACTTGTCAGTTTTCCCGACAACCGATCCCCGATAACCGATCCCCGAAATTAACGCAGCCGCGTACCGTTGACCGTCACGCGACGCGCCTCCAGCCGCACCACGCCGAAGCCGTCTGTCGGCATCTCGATGGTGATCGGCGCGCGCATCCCGCCCGCGCCGGGGTTGGAGATGATGAAGGTCAGCGTCGCCGGATCTTGGCGGTCGCCGAAGCCGGCGATCGGGCGGAAGTCGACCGTGCAGCGGACGCCCGGGCCGCGATAGGCGGGCGAGTTGATGTTCACGGCCGTCCCGGCGCGCATGGCGAAATCGAAGCGCGCGCGGCCGTCCATATAGACCCGCAGTGTTTGTCCACAGGGGTCGCCGTCCTCCGTGATGAGTGCGGCGATGGCCGTGATCTGGTCGATGACGCCGCGGCGCTGCGCCGGCGTGGCGGGCGGATCGCCCATATTGGCGCGGCCAGGCGTGGCGGTGGTGACGACGTCTTCCGCCGGGGAAAG
>JADMIO011124168.1_pt1 | contig 29950 bp, 28 predicted proteins | sample 8958161 | NCBI WGS metagenome assembly JADMIO01 (sample SAMN16585339, study PRJNA669376) | soil metagenome | isolation source: Crop rotation soil | place: USA: Cullars Rotation, Alabama | collected 2011 | reverse complement strand
CCGCGACTTCAAGTCACGTGAATTCCAAGCTTCGGATCCCACTGTGCTGGAAAGATTCTCCATCCTCGCCGCATTCACCCTTGCCATCCCCACACTCGCGCATCTACCATGCACCGATACAACTTTCACACTCACACTCTCTCGGAGGCAACGCGATGAATCGGATGCTCTCACTCGGAATTGCAATTCTGGCCGTCTGCGGTTTGTTTGTCGGATCACGACAGGGTTCAGCGCAGTCGACAACGCCGAAGATGATGCAAGCCGCCGGTGGCAAGACCGCGACGGCGGAACTCAAGCCGTCGAAGAACGCCGCGACCATGCCCGCCAACAAAAACGTCACCGGCACCGTCACCTTCACCGACGCCGGCGGCGGGAAAGTGAAAGTCACCGCGCATGTGATGGGTCTGGCGCCCAACACCGAGCATGGCTTCCACATCCATGCCAGCGGTGACATGAGCGACCCCGGGCTGATGAGCACCGGCGGACATTTCAACCCAGCCAACCACATCCACGGCGGCCCGACGACCAGCCCCGTCCACGCCGGCGACCTCGGCAACCTCAAGGCCGACGCCACCGGCATGGCGATGCTCGATCTCACCGTCGAAGGCATCTCGATCGGCACCGGCGCGGCGGATGACATCGTCGGCAAAGCAGTCATCGTTCACGGCGCGCCGGATGACCTCAAGAGCCAGCCCGCCGGAAATGCGGGACCGCGCGTCGCCGGCGGCGTGATCGAGTTGAAGAAATAAGCTGCCGTGTGACAGGTCAGATGACGACATGAGAGAATAAGCCACAGAGTCACAGCGAGCCCATAGCACAGTCGCGCCTCTATGTCTGCTGTGCCTCTCTGACCACTAATTCATCGGTCATTCGAAGTTTCGTCATTTCTCCCAGAAGAGCCCCATCACCTGCTGCTGATAATCGGTGTACGCGCGGTACTTCCCCCGCAGCCAGATCAGCGCCCGAGCGCGATTGTCGGACGGCGGGCGGATCGGACGCAGATTGTCGAGCACGGAATTGCGCGTGATCGGTGTCCAGTGCCAGTTTTTTCCGCCATCGGTAGTGACGCCGCGAAATAATTCGTAATGACGTAGTCCATCCGCTTCGCTGATGAGCGGCGAGCAAGTCACCGGATCGGAATTGGTTGAGATGTAAACGACATTCGGATCATCCGGCTCAATCGCTGCCAGGCCGCTGTAGTCATCTTCGCCGGCGTATAAACGGGTTCCAGCGCACGCGAGCGCGTTGTCCTGCCAAACTTTTCCATCCCAGCGGGCGTAGCGGTAGCGGAGATCATCGCCGCCTTGTCCTTGCGGAAGCCCGGCCCCGCCGACCTGAACCGAGTAGACCACGACCGGCCGCTGCTGGGCGTCGAGCACGATGTTCGTGCACCATGCCACATGTTGCGGGTCGCCTTTAAAGATTCGCGTCCCCTCATCCGGCGAATTCAGTCCCTCCTGCAACGATCGGATCGGCGTGCCATCGGTGTGATGGAGCTGGCCATCCTTATAGTAGACGTGATAGAGGCTGTTGTCGTAGTCGCGCGGGTGGGCCTCGGTGTAGAGCATGTGCACGGCGGCGGTGCCGTTTGAGGCATACACAACGTACGGGCGATGCCGCTGCGTGGACGGGACGCGAATGAAGACGCTGCCACTGGTCCAGGTCGCGCCGAGGTCATCCGAATAGGCGAAGGAGGGTTTGAAGCTGTTGTCCAGCCCGCGATAGAAGTCGTAGATGCGACCCTTCTCGGCCGTGAGCTGGAAGAGGTTCGAGTAGGTGAGCTGCGTCTGCGGTGTGGGAATGAACGTCTGCACCTCGCCCCAGTGGAGCGGATCGTCCGGCTCGGAGATGCGGTAGTAAAAATGATTCTCGTTGTTGTGCTTCGCAAAAAGCGCAAGGTATCGACCGTCCGATCGCGGCAGGATCGCAGGACTATCGTGATCGTCCAGCTGAAGCTGGTCGTACAGCTCGAAAGTGGAAGCCTTGCTCCCCTTCATATCATGCACGATCACTTCGACATCGCCTTTGCGGGATGGGTCTCTCCACCCCGAAGCAACCGACCCGATGATCAGCTTGTCGCCTCGAATCATCGCCCGCGGCGATTCAAACCAGCACCAGCCGCCGTCGTCGCTGATGATCAGCGGTGTCGAGCCTGGAGCGGGGCCTTCCGGCTTGCGCCCGACCACGGCGACTTGCGAGCAACCCAGCAGAAGCATCGATATGATTGGAATGGCGTACTGTTTCATGCATGCCGTCTCCGAATGGAATGATAATCTCACGGGTCGCGCGATTCACGAGCGGTTGGCGACCTTGTCATCATCTCCGTCCTGCGGATACTACCTGCTCAACACATAACGGAGACCAACGATGCCCATTCGAGTCACGATCTGGAACGAGTTTCGTCACGAGAAGAAAAAGGAAGCCGTCGCGAAGATTTATCCCAAGGGGATGCATGAGGCGATCGCCTCGTACCTGCGCGAAGCGTCGGACCTTTCCATCAAGACCGCAACACTTGATGAGCCGGAGCATGGCCTCACCCAAGCCATCGTCGATCAGAGCGATGTCATGGTCTGGTGGGGACACGTCGCACATGGCGAAGTGCAGGATGCGATCGTCGATCGCGTTCACAAGCGCGTCATCTCGGGCATGGGCCTGGTGGTGCTGCACAGCGGGCACTTCTCCAAGATCTTCAAGAAGTTGATGGGAACGAGCTGCGATCTGAAATGGCGCGAAGAGGAGAACGAGCGCGAGATCCTGTGGGTCACCCGCCCCGGCCATCCGATCGTGAAGGACATCAACGACCATTTCATCCTCCCGCGCGAGGAAATGTACGGCGAATACTTCGACATCCCCGAGCCTGAATGCACATTCCTGATCAGCAGCTTCGGCGGCGGCGAAGTCTTCCGCAGCGGCTGCACCTGGACCCGCGGGGCCGGCAGAATCGCGTACTTCCGCCCGGGGCATGAAACATTTCCGACCTATCACGACAAGAACGTTCTGAAAGTGATCGAAAACGCGATCCGCTGGGCCGCACCCACGCCGGGACCGGTGGCGCAGATGTTTGGAAATCGGAAGCTGGGGTGGGTCGGGTGAAAACCCGAATGCCCAAACCAGAAATCCGAATCAATGACCAATGCTCGAATGATGAAAAAGGATTTTGCCACAGAGGCACAGAGCACACAGAGAGTCGCATCGGTGTTCTGTGCTCTCTGTGACTCTGTGGCTTACTCCCTGTATTGGTCATTCGGGTTTGGTCATCGATTCGGATTTCTGGTTTCGGGTTTGGTCATTTCCTCTCTTGGCTCACGCTTTGCGTGTTTCCTCGATCTCTCGAAAGGAGACTTCATGCCACGAGGCAGCAAAGCGAAGTACTCAGACAAGCAGAAACGCGAGGCCGAGCACATCGAAGAGGGTTACGAGCATCGGGGAGTTCCCGCGAAGGAAGCCAAACGCCGGGCGTGGGCGACCGTCAACAAGATTCACGGCGGCGGAGAGAAAAGCGGATCGGGTCGGGGACGACCCGAAAATCACGAGCCAAACCGCAAGGGCGGAACTCGTGGTGGGCGTGCTTCCGCATCGCGTCCCGCTGCCGCACGATCCGCTTCGGCGCGGAAAGCGGCGCGGACACGAGCACGACGAGGATCATGACATCTGCGTGTAGCCGGCGAGCTTGCTCGCCGTGTTCTGCGCCCGGAAAACTCGGCGTGCAAGCACGCCGGCTACACGCGGATTTCAGATCGGATATCGACGCTCGCACGCGTCATTTCATCCTTCATCCTTCCGCCTTTATCCTTCGATTCCGCGTCACCGCGTCGCGGATGGCGACAGCATGGCTGCGTTGACCACGTTGATCGGCTTGCCCTTTTGGAATGCTGCGACATTTTCCGCGGTGGTCTGCATGATCCGCTGCCGCGGCTCCAGTGCGGCCCACGCGATGTGCGGGGTGATCTGCGCGTTCTTCGCTTTCAGCAGCGGGTTGTCGGCGCGGATTGGTTCGCTCATCACCACATCCAACGCGGCGGCCGCGATTGTTCCGTTGTTCAACGCATCCGCCAGGTCCTTCTCATTCACCAGCTGCCCGCGCGACGTGTTGATGAGGAACGCGCTGCGCTTCATCTTCGAGAGCAGCGCGGTGTTTACCATCTCCTTATTCTGTGGCGTCAGGTTGCAGTGCAGCGACACCACATCGCTCTCGGCAAAGAGCTGCTCGATCGATCGCCAACCGAATGGTTTATATGTTGGTTCGTTGCCCTGATAGACATCATGCGCCAGGACCTTCATGCCGAACGCATTGGCGATCTCACCGACCTTGCGCCCGATGCGCCCGAATCCGACGATGCCCATCGTCTTCCCGGCCAACTCGATCAGCGGCGTCTTCCAGAAGCAGAAGTCGCGGGACCTGGTCCACTCCCCCGCCTTCACCGCGGCGTCATGCAACGCAACGTGATGACACAGTTCCAGCAGATGCGCGAAGACGAACTGCGCGACTGAATCAGTGCCGTAGATCGGGACGTTGGAAACCGGGATGCCGCGTTTGCCGGCCGCTTCGATATCGACGATGTTGTAACCCGTCGCCAGCACGGCGATGAACTTCAGATCCGGCAGCTTCGAGATCGTGTCAGCGCTGAGCGGGGCTTTATTCGTGATGACGATCTCGTGACCGAGCGCCTGCGAAAGGATTTGGTTTTCCGGCGTGGAATCGTGAACCGTCAGCTCGCCGAGCCGCTTGAGCGGGTCCCACGAGTTATCGCCGGGGTTGAGGGTATAGCCATCGAGGACGACGATTTTCATAGTTAAGCCACAGATGAACACAGATAAAGACAGATAAAGATGACGCGCGGCTGCTGATCTGCGTTCATCTGTGTTTATCTGTGGTTTAGAATGTTCTACGCCACCGCCGCGCGAAGCGCCGACTTATCATTCGTAATCGCCACCGTCTCCCACAGATCGATGGCATCAAGCTTGAAGCGGTAATCGATTTCCATGCCTGTGCGCCGAATCAGGTCCTGGAGCGGCAGGTCGGTCCGCCAGCCAAGGTGCGTGCAGAGGGGGCACAGCCATTTCTCGATCAGCGCAATCAGGCGATTGGTCGACTGGAAATGATTGAGAATCAGGATCCTCGCGCCGCTCTTGGCGACGCGCTGCGCTTCCTTCACAAGCTGGACCGGGTCGCTCACGACGCTGATCACGTGGCTGATGAAGACCTGATCGAATGTATTATCTTCAAACGGCAGCTCTAAAGCATTGGCCTGGAAGACATTAATGTTGGTTCGCCCGGATTCGGCGATCTTCTCCTTGCACATCCGCAGCATGCCGCTGGAGAGGTCGATGCCGATGATCTTCCCTTTGTCCATTGGAAAATAGCTGAGCGAAGCGCCGGTGCCGATGCCCAGATCGAGCACAAGGTCATTGGGGCGAATCCGCATGTGCCGGATCGCGGTCTCGACGCGGCGTTTGACCAGTGCCCCGAAAGTGTGATCGTAGACGACTGACTGAATGTCGTAGATGCGTTTCGTCGTGATCTCTTGCATATCGCCGGAGGCCTTCCCGTTTTCCGCAAGCAATCTAAGTTGGGTTGCGACGAATGACAAGAGCATCGCCGCAGTAAACGTCGTCCGTAGGGATTTGGCAGCGCTGAAAATCGAGCTTGCGGAATGACCAATGACCAAGCCTCAATGACCAACAAATGACCAAGCAGCAATGACCAAGGAAGTAAGCCAAATTGGTCATTGGGAATTGGTCATTTGTTGGTCATTGGGATTTGGTCATTGGTCATTCCCCTCGGCCATTCCCGCCGCCGCGACATCGACCAGCCACGTCAGCTTTCCCGGCGCCGGATCGATCAACTGGATCGGCAACCGGTTCGGATCTTTTGGCCCTTCAAGCACTTCCGAGAGCCGCTGCGCCTTGTTCGCGCCTGCTGTAAGGATGATCACCTGGCGGGCCCGGTTGATGAATGGCGCGGTTAGTGTGATCCGCCAGGCGTTCAGCTTGGGGACGAAGTTGGATACGCAGCGATGGTGAGTTTCTTTCAGCGCCTCGGTTCCCGGAAACAATGACGCAGTGTGACCGTCCTCACCCATGCCGAGCAGGACCAGGTCCGGGCCGGCATCACCAAACTTCGCTTTGAGGAGCTTGCCATACTCGATCGCGGCTTCGTTCGGATCGATCTCGCCGCGCATGCGGTAAACGTTGTCGCCAGGGATCGGCACCTCGCTCAGCAGAGAGATCCGCGCCATTCGATAGTTGCTGTCCGCATGATCCGGCGGCACACAACGCTCATCGCCAAAAAAGATCCTTACCTTTGTCCAGTCGATCTGCTCGCGATACGGGTCAGTCGCGAGCAATTCATACAGCGCTTTGGGAGTCGACCCGCCACTCAGAACAAGAGAGAACTCATCGAAGCTGTCAATCGCTTCGCGGAAGGCGGCGACGATCCGCTCCGCGGCGTCGGCCGCGATTGCGGCAGGATCGGGGAGGACTTTGATCTGGGGGGTGGTCATGTGCGGGTTCACGTTATGCGCAAGGATGCAATTTGGTCAATGCGGCGAACACTGATCATGATCATCGCTGCTCGCGGTAAGAATTCGCGACGATGTCTCACGTCAGGACCTGAAAGCACGTGCCTTCTTATCACCTCAGTTGCGGCGAACGTCTGGGCGCGGGGCGCGGAATTTCGATTTGCACGCGTGGGACATTCTGAGACGAGACGGTTTGGGACATTTTTAGTCTCATACCATTCACACGCCGGGCTCTGAGCGTACTCGCGAAGACCCGGATCCTCGCAGCGCAATCAATCCGGCTCTTCGGAGTCCCGCTGAGACCGGCGTCTGATCTCGGAACAATCCATACGTAAGCTGCCATTGTGAAACTGGACCTTCCCCTTTCCATCCTTTCTTCCACCCTTGAATCGTGACTCGCTTCCTCCGACTTAACAGCGCCTGTGGATTATTTCTTCCCCGACGTACGATATCTCGCGTCGAACTCAGCAAGAGGTGACGTTATGTCCAACCATTTCCACGACGGAAACCGCGAGCTTCAGGATCGCTTCGATACACGAGAACTCGCCGATTACTGCGCCGGCAAGCTCGTGCGGGATTTCATCAATCCCAAGCAGAAAGCCTTCATCGAGTCGGCCGACATGTTTTTCCTCGCGACCGTCGATCAGGAGGGACGTCCCTGCTGTTCTTACAAGGGAGGAGACCCCGGTTTCGTGCGGGTGCTGGATGAACAGACAATCGCCGTGCCGAATTATGATGGGGATGGGAAATATCTCTCGTGGGGCAATGCGCTGAAGAACCCGAACGTCGCGCTGCTGTTCATCGATTTCACCAAAGGCTGGCGGCTGCGGTTTCATGGCATCGCGGAAGTTAAGCTGGATGATCCGCTGCTAAGCGAATATTGCGGGGCGCAATTTATCGTGCGGATCAAGGTTCGCGAGATCTTCGGGAACTGCCCGCGGTACATCCACAAGTATGAGCTGGTCGAGCGGAACAAATTTGTCCCCAGAAATGACTGCGAAACGCCAATCCCCGACTGGAAGAAGCAGCCGGATTGGAACGCGGTCCTGCCGAAACACGACCCGGCCAAGTCGAAATTGAAGTTTGAATAGTCAGGCAACGGAGGCAGCAGAGGCGTTGTCCAGATCGACCTCTGCTATCTCTGCTGCCTCCTGTTCATTCCCGCCGCCGGGGAATCCCTGTGCCGATAATGTTTCGCTGGAAGGGCTTGCCGGTTCCGAGCCCTGCCCACATCCGCGGTTGAAGCGTTTCTCGCCGATAGTAGCCGGACGAGATGCACGCGGAACAATCGACAAAACGACCCGACCGACCGTCGATCGCCGGGCGGACGATTCTGGAGCCACCCGGCGGCGCGGTCGAATTGAACGCATCCAGCGATCGCTCCTTGCGCTTGCGGGTGTATCGGACTGTCACACTCCTGTTGTTCGTCGTGGCACTCATCGGCGGCGTTGTGAAATCTCGCCGATCGACTGAACCGCTCAACTTCATCCGGGGGGATGGCCGCGGGTACTACGTCTATCTCCCTTCGCTGGTCATCGATGGCGATCTCGATTTTCGCAACCAGATGCTCGCCACGTATGGAGAGGAACTGGGGCTCAATTACGACATCAACGATCTCACCGAGCTGGGGCTCGTCCGGAACAAGTATCCGATCGGCATGGCGCTCACACTGGCGCCGGCGTTTCTTGCGGGGCATTGCATCGCGATCGTCGCTCATGCACTTTCGGGGTCGGCGCTGTTTGCCGTGGATGGGTATTCGCCAGCGTATCAGGTGTGCTGCGTGGGGCTGATCCTGGCGCTCAGTTACTTGACGATGCGGATGCTCGACAGCCTGATCGAGAGGCACTTCGACATCCGCAGCCGCGCGATCCTGCTGGCGGTGCTGGGGTTCTGGCTGGGGACCAATTATGTCTGGTATTGCGTGCGCGAGATGTTCATGGTGCACATCGTCTCGTGCTTCTGGGTGACATCGATCGTTTACCTGTGCAGCCTGATTCGCATTGATGCAGTCGAGCGCCGCGCCTGCGATGGAATGAAGGTCGCTCTGCTGGCCGGGGCGCTGGGGATGGCGGTCGTTTGCCGGCCGACGAATCTGTTCATCGCGCCCATTCTGGTGTGGATGCTTCTTGGGGTTCACCGCGCGAGGATTCTCGATCAGTTCATGCGGAAGACGCCGCTGGCGGTGATCATCGGTGCGATGCCATTGATCGCGCAGCTCATCGCCGGCCACGAGATGACCGGCCACTGGCTGCAATACGGGTACGCGGATGAGCGATTCGTCTGGACGCACCCAGCGCTGCTTCAGACGCTCTTTTCGATCCACCACAAGGGACTGCTCGTCTGGACGCCGATCGTCGCGCTGGCGCTGATCGGACTGGGCTGGCAGCTCTTGCGGAACATTGCACCGGGACGAACACTCATCATCGCGTGGTTGCTCGGCGGCGCGATTCTCTGGTACTGCAACAGCGGCTGGTGGTATTGGAGCTTCGGCTCGGCATTTGGCGCGCGCGCTTTCATCGAACTTGGCGGCTTGTTTGTTGTGGGCCTGGCATTTCTATTCGAATGGACCGCGCGACAGCCCGTCGCGATCCTCCGCGCGGTCGCGTGCACGACCATCCTATGCGTCGCGCTGAACGGCACGCTGATGTCGATGTACCTGACACACCGCATCCAGCACAGCGACCCGCTCGCCGGCGGATGGGAGCCAGCCGGCGCGCCGCGACGATGGTTTGCCGAGATGGATCGGCTGAAAGCGGAGCAAGATGAATCACCGGCAATGGCGCGAACGGAATAAGCCGGTCCCGCTATCGAGATCTCTACTTGACGACCTTAGCGTTCGGTATGACCTCAAATCCCCGAGCTCTTGGCCGCCTGCGAAGCACACGCCCGAGCCATTCGCACGTCTCTACTACAACTGCGATCGCCAACATCAGCAGGATCGAGAGCGCCAGCCACGCGCCCATGAGCAGGGAGGTGATGGTGAAGATGGAGTTTTCGGTGAGCATGTTCATGGCTCATTAACTCGTCGGCGGAAACTCGATTCCGGCGAAGACATCCGTCAGTGGCAGCTCAATCTTCAACGACAATAGCTTCGCAATCTGGTCCAAGCCTTCATATGGGCCAAACGTCCACCCGCCGTCGTCGTGCCGGAAATAGGTTTCGATTCGCGGATGCGATTGCGAGATCAATACATATTCAACGAGCGAGGGAATTTCCCGGTAGAGCGCGAACTTGTCGCCGCGGTCGTACAACTCGGTGGAGGGTGAGAGCACTTCGACGATCAAGAACGGATTGATCAGCGTCTCACCGCCGATCGGATGCGTCTCGCAACGTGTCGCTCCTCGCACAACGGTGCCGTCAGGGTAGGCATAAAGGCTCTTGCTTGGATTGCATACACGCAGCATGCTGGCGTAGGCACGATAGCCGCTGCCGCTCAGCTTGTTTGCGAGCGCACAGGTTGCATTTGTGGTAATCAGGCAGTTGTCGATATTCCCGCTGAACATCGCCATGGCAGCGCGCAACCCCACAATGTGGCCGTTATGGTATTCAAATTTCTCATCAAGTGATTGGCCATCGATGTCGAGGTATTCCTCCACGGTGTAGCGGCGATTGGGATCGACTGGCGAAGCCATCGCGCGACAGTATAACATTCAGAGGCGCTGGATCACGTCGAATCCCCTCCGCTCGCGTGGCGGCAATGGACGCCAGCAAAGGACCAGCAAAAGAATTCCGATCGCGGGTCCGGCAAAGAATGCAGTCCAGAGCGCTCCTGCGATGAAGGGAGTGCGCTCACTACCCACCGTGCTGGGAAGCAGAAGGCTGATCCAGAAACCGGATGAAGCGATTAGACAAGTCCCAGCGACCCATGCATTTGGGCCTCTCTGCCAAAGTCGTCTGACGACATGAATTAGAATAGACATCCCAACTGGGACGGAAATGCCGACGATAAATGCCGCGAACTTGACAGACAAGTGACCCACGTCACCCCACCATATGCGCCGGCTTCGGCAGATCGTCGTGGATCGTCTGCTGTTTCGGCTGTGTGCCGTCGAAGCTGAAGAGGATCATGTCGTCGTCGATCTTGGCCTGGAGATGGACGGGGCGCTGCCAGACCCGGAAGACGTTTTTGAGCGTCTCGACGGCGAACTTAATTTCAATGTCCAGACCGTTGTGGCGGTGGACCATATATAGCTCGCCGCGGTTGCAATAGTTGCCGTCCACGACATAGATGAACGGGCGGCCCATGTTGGTGAGCTGATAGAGCAGCGTTTGCTTGATCCGCTGCGGATCGCGGCTGACGATCCGCAATTGACCTGTGTGAGGATCGCGCCCGTACTGGTAGAACTTGTGCTTCTCAATGAACTCCGGCGTCATGAATTCATCGATGAAGTTCACGTCGTTGTAGACGCGGCGGACTTCGAAGATCTTTTCGCGACCCAACCCGAGCCCCTTGTCCCAGCGTTTCTTTTCGCCGAGGTTCTCTGCTTCTTCGTATTCCTTGCCGAATTTTCCTTTGTTCCAGCGGTCTTCGATGTCGCGGAACATTTCGATCCCGATCTTGTACGGATTGAAATTCCCCGGCGGCATGTGAACGGTGCCGCTGTGATGATCGGCGTAGTCGATCACTTCGCTCGCCTGGACGAAGTGTTTGCTCATCAATGTGGAATGCCAGAAGCTCGCCCAGCCTTCGTTCATGATCTTGGTCATCCCCTGCGGCGCGAAGTAATAGGCTTCCTCGCGGACGATCGAGAGACAGTCGGCCTGCCAATCTTCGATCCGCGCATGCTCCAGTAGGTATTTGAGAACATCACGAGTCGGACGCGATGGCGTTGTGTGCCGCTGCTTGGCCTTGGCTTCGCGCATCTTTTTCGCTTCGGCTTCCAATGCCGCCGGCGGGTTCACCCAGCGATCGAGGTAATCCTTTGACTTGAATTTTGTGACTTCCATCTCTTCGCGCCGCGGCTGCTCGACCGGCTGATCATCCGCGCCGCGACGCAGAAACATGCTGTGGCTGTCGATCAGGTCTTCGATGCTCAAACAGACATCCAGCCACTTTTCGACGACGTCGTAGCCGTGCTTCTCGATGTGCTTGCGCACGCGGGTCGAGTGGTTGGCCATCTCATCCATCATTTTGCGGTTGGTCTGGCTGAACCACAGGTTGTTCTTGAAAAAGTCGCTGTGCCCGTAGACGTGCGCGATGACCAGCTTCTGATCAACCAGCGCGTTGGATTCCTGAAGGTAGGCGTAGCACGGATCGTTGTTGATCACCATCTCATAGATGCGACCCAGCCCGTAATGATGCCGCTTGCGAAGCCCCTCGTATTCGGAACCGAATCGCCAATGCGGATAGCGCTGCGGGAAGCCACCATACGCGGCGATCTGGTTCATCTGCTCATAGTCACACATCTCGAAGATGACATTGAAAAAATCGAGCCCATACGAGCGGGCCTGCTCGCGGATCTGCTTCTTGGCGGCCAGCAGTTCTTCAGGAAACGGGGCTAAGTGGTGTGAGGCCATGATTACCTACGACTTTGTATAGGGGACCAGCAAATCAGCAAACATCGGAAAGTGTTTCTGATTGAGAGTGATGAGGCGAGCACGATCAATCTGAGCCGTTGCAGCGATGACAGCGTCAGCGAAGCCAATGCCGTGACTCTTGCCATACTGACGCAGCAGTAGACCACCGCGTTCGGCGATTTGTGCGTCAATTTCGACCACGATTGATGCTGTCACGAACGTATCGAGATCGTCCCGTTCTTTTCCATCCCGCACCCCCGCGTACATTTCGGCCACCGTGATCGCGGAAATGACAACCGGTTGACGCAATCCCCGAAGAAACGCGACCGCCTGCGGGTGCCTTCGCGAGAAGTCGATTAGAACATCCGTATCAAGCAGCAGCCGCTCGGCCATTCAAGCTCCTACTTCGACCACAGGTTTCGATCCCACGTCTTGCGCAATGCCTCAAAGTCGGGAAGGTCGTCGCGGTTTTCCCACATGCCTTCCAGCCGCAGAAGCGCTTCCCGCCAGCGCTGGAACTTCGCCTCTTCTTCCGAATCGGTTGCAACGGCGAAGCACCCAATCGCCTCATTTGCGACCTCGTCCGGCGTCTTACCAGTTTGATTAGAAAGTTGATCGAGCTTGCGGCTGTTGCTCTCAGTGAGATTAATCTGCCTGACCATAGCGTGCCTCAATCGGTATCAATGCTTCAGTCGCTACCGTGTAAAATCGGACAGGCAGCGTCCTTCGCGATAATTCTAGCATGGCACACGGCTTGGGGCGCAACAAAGCGACGTTATCCGGCAAATTCAGTTAGGCGCTCGGGACCGCTCAGCGTACGTTTTGTGGAGATATTCCGGTCGTGAGGCCATCGATGCTTCGTGAGTTCTTCTTCGCGCGATACTCGACAAGTGCCGCTTCGCCCTGTTTTGATGTCCAGTCGGTGAGCGTCGATCGCGGCTCGACGAGTTGCATCTTCGGCACGCCGAAGCCGCAGGAGGTCTGCAACGATTCGAGATGCAGCACGATGATCTGCCGCTGCCCGGGCATTGCGGTGAAGTGAGCGAAGAGGTCGGCCCACTTCGGGCTGGTTGGGGTGACGACTTCGCCGCGGCCATAAAGCCGCAGGATCAACGGGTCCTTGCCGAAGCTACAGAACATCATCGTGACCCGGCCATCGTGCTGAATATGCGCGGATGTTTCGTTACCGCTGCCGGTGATGTCGAGATACGCGACGGTGTGGTCATTCAGGACGCGAAGCGAGTCGAGACCCTTGGGAGAAAGATTGATTCGCCCATCTTTGGCGGCCGTCGAGACGAAGAAGACGTGCTGCTGCCGGATGAAGTCCGTCAGCTTGGCGTTCAGCGATTCGTAAAATTGAGCCACGTGTACCCAAGCCTTTCCAAAACCCGACCCTACCGCGGCAGACCACTGTGCATCCTCGGCCCCGCCGGCTGCGACTGGATAATCTTAGCCTCGGCATCGAGCATTTGGCTCCAGCGCTGCGAAATCTCCGCTTTCGTGAGCAACTGCTCGGCCAATTGGAGGAAGCTGAGGTAATGCCCATGCTCGCTGGCCCAGAGTGCGCGATAAAGCTTGCGCAGATCCGCATCTGCCTCGGTTGCATCGGCCAGCAGCTTGAAGCGCTCGCAGGATCTCGCTTCGATCAGCGAAGAAATCATCAGTCGATCGACGAGTTCCTCGGTGCCGCGGCCTTTGCGAACCAGAGCATGCAGCGCACTGGCATACGGATTACCGTGCGATTTGGTCAACCGACCGCCCCGCCGCGCGAGGAGTCGCGAGACGGTCGCGAGATGCTCCACTTCATCCCGCGCCACGGCGGTCATCGCCGCCACCCAGTTCTCCGGCGGGCTCGGCTCCGGCCAGCGGTTCAGCAGTTCCAACGCATTGGTGGCGGCCTTTTTTTCGAGGTGGGCGTGGTCGTTGAGGAGGTCGAGCGGGCGCGTTAATACTCCGCCCGGCCAGTCGAGGGGAGTCGCGTAGCGCAGGGGGAGCTTGTTATCAGTCATGATGCGCCAAGTTATCGATCGAAGCGCCGCCAATCATCGTGATCGCAATTCCATGCATCTCATCTGAACTTCAAATCGATGTGACGTCCTAAAACCTCGCATAATAATCGAACGGTGGCGTCCAATCTTCGGTCTTTTCAAAATAGCGGTCCTCATTCCGGATTCCCATTACCGTTTTGACGACTGACTTGACAATGTTTCCGCCAGCCGTGCTCCTGCGCAGGCCGACGTCCAGCTCGCGATATTTGCGGTGGGTTTGAAACGCACGAATAGCCTTGTGCACGGCCAACCAGCCAGCGTCATTGAAAGCAATGACGCCACCCACCGGAGTCATCTTGTCGATATAGAACCAGTCCAGCGCCGTGTAATCGAAAGTGTGCCAGCCATCGATGTAGCCAAAATCCACACGCATTCCCTGTTCCAGCAGACGCGGCAATGCACGGTAATCGTAATCTTCGATGAGTTGGTGCCGGTCGCTAAAGCCGGCGCGCCGAACATTTTCAATGCCGCAGCCCTTCCATTGAGAGAGTTGTCCGGGATCGATGGAAATGAGATGGCCTGCGCCATTTTCATACAGCGCGGTGAGAATGGATAACGCAGACGCCCCATTGGCCATTCCGATTTCTATGACAGTAGACGGCTTCCGCTGCCTGACAAAACGATACAGCGCCTCAGCCAGAGGCGTTGAGATTTCAGAACTCACTTGAATCACGGCGCCGCTGGCATCAACCGCTGTGTGGGTTGCATACATCTGCCTAAGAACGTCGCATGGCACTTGCATCAAAGACCTCATGTAGAGTCGCGCTTGGGATATTTGTGAGGTGGTTCCGCTTAGGTCCAAATTCTCTCGCTTCCGTCCTCAAGAGAATAGCTTCGATCAGGCTGTGCCAATCACAGGAATCAGCATCAATGCCCCTTCCCAAAGAACGTCTTGATCGAATCGTAAATATCATCCTTCGAATTGACCCGACTCGTCAAAACCTTCTCATGATTCCGCAGATGCTCATGCAGCACATTGATGAAATTTCCGCTGCCGTAGGCCGATGCGACCTGGCAGTAGCCGAACATGTTGCACAGGGGCAGGAGTTGTTCCTTCAGGAGCTTCACGCAGTCGCGGCTGTCGGCTTCGGAGCTGTTGTCGCCGTCGCTGAAGTGGAAGAGGTAGATGTTCCACTCATCGGATGAATACTGCTGATCGAGAAGCTGCTTGCAGGTCTTGAAGGCGCTGCTGATCTTCGTGCCGCCGTCTTCGCGGAGGTGATAGAAGGTGTGCTTGTCCACTTCCTTCGCGTTGACATCGTGCACGATGTAGCGGCTTTCGATGCCTTCGTAATTCTTTCTTAGCCAGGTGTCGATCCAGAAGCTCTCGAGCCGCACGAGTTCCTTCTGCTCTTCGCCCATCGAGCCGGAGACATCCATCATGAAGACGATCAGCGCATTGCTCTGCGGGCTTTTGACCTCTTTCCAGCTTCGATAGCGGATGTCCTTCTTTTCCGGAATGATGATCGGGTTATCCGGGTCGTAGTTGCCGAGCATGATCTGGCGCTTCAAGGCTTCCTTGAAGGAGCGCTTGAAGTGCCGCAGCGATTCGGGGCCAACGCGTCGGAGCGAGGAGTACTTGTCCTTGATCGTCGTGATGCGGTGCTTGCCCTTGGGCTCGATCCGCGGGAGCTTCAGTTCTTCGCCGAGAATCTCCGCGAGTTCATCCAGCGAGAGATCGACTTCCATGATGTGCGAGCCGGGGTCGGTCCCTCCCTGCGATTTTCCCTGCCCCGGCTGTTTGCCGACGGCGTCGCCTTCCTTGCCATCGCCGGCGCCGACCCCCTGGCTATTATCTCCGTAACGGAAGTGAGGCAGTTCGATCCCGCGGACGGGGATCGAGATCAGGTGCTTTCCTTCCTTGCCAATCAGTTCGCCCTTCGTGAGGAACTTGCGCAGGTCCTCGCGGATTCGTCCTTTGACGATCTGCCGAAAACGCTGATGATCTTTTTCGATTTTCAGGACCATAAAAACCACATATCAATGCCCGCCGGCGCGCAGCATCGACTTACTGATTATATCGGACTCTAGGCGCGCAAATCACAAGATATCCGACACGATCTTGAATCGGAAAGAGTACCCATCCTATCGGAACCTTGCACCCGAGTTAACGCGTCTGTGCGGAAATCCGATGAAACAGTGGGTAACTCGCGTCATTGGCGCACGGCAGGGAGATGCTCATTCAGGTATTGCCTTATAATCCGGATATACCGGCCTTTACGACGCAGGCTCCTCAGATCGCTTCTGATGTTGGAAGGAGATCCTGCCGTGGCGGGTAGTCGCTTTTGCATTTCGGAAGCTCGGCGAAACGCGCCCGCGAATCATCTGTTGATCGTGGACGGTGATGCGCAGTCTCGTCACCTCCTGCTCCGTGCCCTGTGTAGCGCTTCTGGGTCTTCTGCTGACACGACGTGCCAACCACGCTCTCAGAATCTTCCAAACTACCGCATCGACTCGGCCCCCGATGCGCAGGATACTCTGGAACTGATCCGCGGCTCGCTGCACAACCGCGATCCTTACCAGGCCATCTTTATAGACGCGCGCGTCCTTCTGACGCCGCAGGGCGCGCAGATGCTCGACACCTGCTGGCAGTTGGACCCGAAGGTTCATCTGGTGGTATGCGGGCCCTCGTCCGACGCCAACAGCGCCGATATCGCAGCCAATCTGGGGAGCAACAAACTCCTGATTTTGCGCAAGCGCCTGGACCCGCTTGAAATCCGTCTACTGGCGGCGGTGCTATGTGAAAAGTGGCGGCTGAATTGCGCCGCCGACGTTCAGGGCGCAGCACTGGAAAGCGCGGTCAACGAGCGCACCAGCCAGCTCGAAAATGCCCGCAAGCAGGACCGTCTGCGCCTGGACCTGCTGGAAGCTGTTGTCGAACAGCGCACGACCGATCTTCGGCACGCCGCGATGCACGATGCGCTGACCGGGCTTCCGAATCGTTCGATGCTGAGCGATCGGCTTTCGCAGGTGCTGCGACGCTACCATGTCGATCCGCTGACGCGGTTCGCCGTGCTCTTCCTGGACCTGGATGACTTCAAACTCGTTAACGACAGCCTTGGACACGGCGCCGGCGATGCGCTGCTGGTGCAGGTGGCGCAGCGGATCACCCAGTCGCTGCGCGGTTCCGACGGCGATCGCGACGGCGCGACGATGGCGGCGCGGCTTGGGGGAGATGAGTTTGTTGTTCTGCTGGCCGGGCTTCACAAGTTCTCGGACGCCGAGGCCGTCGCCAATCGACTGCTCAACATTCTTCGCGTGCCGTATCAGCTTGATGGCCGCAGCGTGCGATGCGGGGTGAGCATTGGTTTGACGACCAGCGCGGTGAACTATCAGACCGTCGAGCAGATTCTTCGCGACGCCGACATCGCGATGTATGCCGCCAAAGCCGGCAACAAAGACCGCTACGTTGTGTTCACGCCGACGATGCACCGCGACGTTGTCGCGCGCGTCTCTCTTGAGAACGAGCTTCGTCATGCGCTGGAGAACGGCGAATTCGAGCTGCACTATCAGCCGATCGTGTCGCTGACCACCGGGCAGCTCGCCGGGTTTGAGGCGCTGGCGCGGTGGAACCATCCCACGCGCGGCGCCGTGCAGCCGGATGATTTCATCCCGATGGCCGAGTCCACCGGCATCATCCATCCACTGGGTCTGTGGGCGATCGAGCAGGCCGCCGCGCAGTCCAAACGCTGGGAGAAGCAGTTCCCCAATTCCCCGATCACTATCGGCGTCAACCTCTCGACGCGTCAGATGGACGACGAAGCACTGGCATACGAGATCAAACGGCGCATCAGCGCCAGCGGCTGCGACCCATCGCGCCTGATTTTGGAAGTGACCGAAGGCTCGCTCGGACGCGAGCGCCGCGGGGCCGAGACTTTCCTCCAGGCGCTGCGGACGATGAACCTGCGGACCTACATCGACGACTTCGGGACGGGCTACTCATCGCTGGGTCGTCTCCCGCACATGCCGATCGACGGCATCAAGATCGACCGCCTGTTCATTGGCGAATCCAGCAACTTGCGCAAATACGCCGCGATCATCAGCGCGATCCTGAACCTGGCGCGGCACATGGACGCCAGCGTAGTCGCCGAGGGCGTGGAATCATTGGAGCAGGTGGCGCTGCTGCAAGCTTTGGACTGTGAAAAAGCGCAGGGTTTCTACTTCTCTCCCGCGGTCTCCGCGCGCGATGCCGAGCGTTTCTTCCACGAGAAGTGGCAGGTCGCTTGTCCGATTTCGCCGGGGGCGCAGGCTGCGTGATGGTCGCACCTGGTGGAATGCATCAGAAGATAAGAATGAACACAGAGGCGCAGAGACGCAGAGAGAATTACGGACAGTTTGACAGCTTATCTCTGCGTCTCTGCGTCTCTGCGCCTCTGCGTTCATTTAAAATCGCTACAAAGCCGGTCTGCTTGCGATCGGTTTGACTGGCGCATCCAACCCCTGACCTACCGCTTGCTTGACTGCCTGTTCCTGTTGAGCCGCGGTTCCAGATTGCATGGTCTGGACGAACTGCTGGATTTCCGTCCTTGAAGCAGACTGGATGTACCAGGTCTGAAGATTTGAATCCGTGAAGTCGTAGATGGGCGGAGGTGTTGCACAGCCGAAGCCCGTACGATTACCGAGCAGTCCTCTGCCGGAGTAACTGAAAAACTGCCAGTTGTGTACGTGGCCGGTTTGATTCTGGGTGATCCAACTGTCCAGTACACTTGGCGTGACCACACGATTAGTGGTGAATCGCCCCAACCACGTTCTCTCCGAGATTCTCGATCCACAGATCGTGCAGACCCCCTGGCTGTCCTCGGCGACCTCAGGTGTCGGGACCAGAGAAATCAGTAGCAGCACCGCGACGATCCAAATGAAAATGCGCCACGTTTTTCGCTTGTACCACCTGTCTTCCGTCGGCGTCATGTATGGGATTGGATCGGGCATGCGTCGTTCCCCACGATCGGTGCATGAAATACGGAAATCCATGTGTGTCGAGCAAGATCCTCATTTGCCTTCAAACTCGTTGAGAACTTCATCCGGCAGTGGCGCATCAAAATCATCTGGAACCACAAATTTTCCGGCACACAAACCAATCGGACGAAGCTCTGATGAGCGCGCGTCAGAAGGTACTGGTTTAACCTCTGCAATCGGACGGTCCGCATCAGTGACCACAATCGTCTCTCCCGCTTTTAACGCGCTGGAGATAGCCGTTGATGTCCCGTTTCATCTCTTCAATGCTGATGGTCATGGCATTGACATTATAGCGTCACTCATCCACCCGCTGATACCGATACACCGCTTTATACAACCCGCTGATCTGCTCTGCGGGAACCACTTGCGGACGGTATTTCTCATTTCGCGGCTGCAATCGAATCATCTGCATTCCGGCATCATCCTTCTCGAAGAAAACACGCTTGAACGTCGTGTGGCCATCATCGAAGCGGACGAAGCAGTCGTCGCCGTCTTTGGGGTCGATGGAGGGATCGAAAATGATGATATTTCCTTCCTGGTATTTGGGCTGCATCGAGTCGCCATGCACCCTGGCGGCGAAGGAATCCTTGCAGTGGACGTCAGGGCAGCCGACATAGTCGTCGGCGACGCCTTTGGGGTAGGAAAGGTCTGTGAAATCGCGCGGGTAACCTGCGGAAACGCGGTTGATTACCGGAATGCTGTTGGTCCGGACTGATTCAACATTCCCGGCCGACTGATCGACGAGCTGCTGGAGGACGCCGCTCAGATACGCCTCGTCCAAATTGAGCGGCGAGGGGCAAGTGGCAAGGGGCGAGGAGGATGGAGAATGGAGGTTGGAGGATGGCGAGGCGGTGATCGTGCCAGTTCCATTGATCTGCTTCTCTTGCCCCTTGCCCCTGACCCCTTGCCCCTGCATCAGCGTCTGCAACACCACCCGCACATCCTTAGGCGTGCGCTGAAGATGCGCCTGGCTGACGAGTTCGCCTGCACCAAATCCCAGCGTCTGTTCCAGCCGCCGAAGCTTCTCATCGCTCGGGGGGTTCGTGACGCGTCCGGTCTCGATCAGAGAGAGATAAGGCTTGGAAATGCCGGTGCGCGCGGCCAGGTCGTCGAGGGTCAATCCCAGCCGGCGTCGTTGCCGGCGAAGTTTTCCGCCGAGGGGTTCCATCGGTTTCTTCTTTCTTTTTTGGCCGCACTTCCCTGTGGGGCGTGGTGACTATCTATCCCTTACATATACCGTACTTCGGCAAAAGGCAACTGAAATATCGAACTTTAGCCTAACATTCTTGGATAGTGGTCAGTTGTCGGTGGTCAGTGGTCAGTAGGAGGACGCAGTCACCGATTCCTACTGACCACCGACTACTTTTTTCCTGGGAATGAACCCCGCATCTTATCTGTTTTACCAACGGTCGCCGTTCCACGGGCCTTGGTGTTTGGTATCACCCGCACGGAGGAGATGGACCCAAGCTGGGTCGGTGTGGCTGTTATCGATCGCGTCAAACACACCAATGGGCAAGTGGATTTGTGTCTTCTGGTTGGGATTTTGACGCGATCAGACGCTCTGCCCGATCGGGCAGAAGCATGGTCCGATTGAGCTGTATTGCCGGCGTCGGGGTCGATGGAGTGACTCGCCCCGGCGCCGACAGTCGGCCGCCGACAGAGGTCAGAGATCAGAAGTCAGAGTCAGCAGGCGGAGAAATACGACCACTCTGACCTCTGATTTCTGACCTCTGAGCTCTACCTTCCGACTTCCCTCCCCCTCGGTTGCCCGAGGCCCACGGAGCCAATCCTCCGTGGGCATTTTTGTTTAGTGGCACATCCGATATGCTCCTGCACTCAAATAAGGAGAACCATGTCGCAAATGCCGCCTCCACCGGCCGGTGCGTTTCCCCAACAAGGCTATCAGCCACCCGCCGCCCCCAAGACCAATGGCGCCGCCATCGCCAGCCTGATTTGCGGACTTCTCGGGTGCGTGCCGCTGCTGACAAGCATCGCCGCAATTGTCCTCGGAGTTGTTGGAGTCAAAAAATCCGCACAGCCGGGAACCGGCGGCAAGGGTCTGGCGATCGCCGGGATCGTGCTTGGCGTAATCGGAATCCTCGGCTGGGCGGTGGGCGGATTTGCAATGTATCGGGCTTATGACTTCGTCAAAGCCAAGGTGCTCGAGCCAACGAAACTCGCCAGTAATTCGTTCATCACCGCGCTTGCCAAAGGCGATACGACCACCGCCAGCAACTACACCACTAGCGATTTTACACAGGAGAAACTGCAGTCGCTGGCGTCGCAGATCCAGAAGTACGGCGAGTTCAAGACCGTCTCGATCTCTGGGTTCAATGCCAATAACTCCGGGGGAGGTCCCATTCAAGCACATGTCACCGGTACCGCCAACTTCTCCGGCACGAGCAAGGGATTCAAAGCAACGCTGGTTGGGACCTTGGATAGTGGTTTCAAAATTGAGGATTTCACTCTTGATTAATGGGGCTGATCGATCGTTATATCTGGGGCATTCATGGAAGAATCCAAATCCGGCCACGCCGCTCATACCAAAGCCGCCGACTCTCAACAGGGTCTGCGCGGGAAGATTCATCGGCCAATCAACATCACCTTCATGGGCGCGGGCTCGGGGTTCTGCCCGAATCTGTGCCGGGATGTGCTGCTGATTCCCGGCGCGGATCGCGGGGAATTCCGGCTGTGTGACATCGACAACGACCGGCTGGGGATGATGCATCAGGTCATCCAGAAGCTGATCCGCGAGACGGGTCGCGAAGACGGCTGGAGCGTTCGCGCCAGCTCGAATCGTCGTGAGATCCTTCCCGGCACCGATTACGCCGTCTGCTGCGTCGAAGTTTCTGGGACGGCGTGCGTCGCGATGGACAACGACATCCCGCTGAAATTTGGCGTCGATCAGTGCATCGGCGATACAGTCGGGCCGGGCGGGCTCTTCAAAGGACTCCGTACTGTTCCGGTCTTTCTCGATCTGCTTCGCGATCTGCGTGAGCTGGCGCCGGGCGCGATCATGCTCAACTACACCAATCCGATGAGCATGCTGGTCCTCAGCGCCGGCCGGGCCGTGCCGGAAGTTCCCGTTGTCGGGCTCTGCCACAGCGTTCAGGGAACGAGTCATCTGCTGGCGTGGTACGCCGGCGTTCCGTACGACGAAATGGAATGGGAGTGCGCCGGCATTAATCACCTTGCGTGGTTCACCAAGCTGCGCCACAAGGGAAACGATCTGTACAAGACGGTGCTCTACGAGAAGTTCGCGAGAGAAATCGCAGAAGGAATTCGCGAAGCGGATGAAGGCTTGGCCAGCCATGATTCGCGCAACGCGAACGAGAATGTCCCCTGGAAAGGCCAGGACCTAATCCGCAAAGACATGTGTCTGCACTTCGGCGCGTTCATCACCGAGAGCAGCGGACATTTGTCGGAGTATCTCCCCTACTACCGCAAGAGCGACGCCGGGCGAAAGCTGCTCCGCACGCGCTACGAGGGAGGCTCGCGCTTCTACGCCACCAATTGGCCAACCTGGCGGCGAAATGCCGACGAGCACCGCGCACGGCTTGTCCGCGGGGAAGATCAAGTCAAGATGGAACGAAGCTGGGAATACGCCTCGTGGATCATCGAGGCACGCGAGAAGGATTGCGCATTTCGGATTCATGGTAACGTGATGAATAACGCAAAACGCGATGGAATTCGCGGAAGCGGTGATTCAGGGAAACTCATCACCAACCTCCCCGGCGACGGCTGCGTCGAGGTGGCCTGCCTGGTCGATCGCAACGGCATCAGTCCCACGCGCTACGGCGCATTGCCCCCACAGATGTCCTACATCTGCGCCAGCAATATGGCGTACTTCGATCTGGCGGCCAAAGCCTGCGTCGACAAGAGCAAGGAAGCTGCCGTGCATGCGTTGATGCTCGACCCCTTAACAGCAGCAGTTCTCACGCCGGCACAAATTAAGCAGATGACGCTGGAAATGTTCGATGCCGAGGGGGAGTATCTGCCGGGATTTCGCTGATTCGGCGTGTGCCGGGGCGGTTTACGGATCCGGTATTCGTCATCCTGAGCGCACTCGCGAAGGATCTCAATATCCTCGGGTGCGCAGGAGCTCCTTCGCGAGTACGCTCAGGATGACCACAACTTGGTATCGCCACAGATGCGCGTCGCACCCGTAAAAATCTATATAACGAATTCTTGTTGACACACCGGGCCCATATATATATGTTAGCACGTAGTAACTTCATGCAGTATAACTCCCTCTTGGAGATTGCTGATGAACAGCATTAAATTGAACTCCGCACTTGTCGCGATCGGCTCCATCGCACTCAGTGCAATCGCCGGGTGTACACATGCGCATCAGTCCCCAACCCCGGCCACCGCGCCGGCGCGGGAATACCAGGCCGTTGATACCTCGCTGGCCGGCACACTGCTAAGAATCGACGCGGCCGACACCGGGGTTGCCATCCAGGCGATCGACATACCCAGCGGGAGAAGCCGCTCCGTGCTGGGACCGGCTACCGAACTGCCAGGCGGTTACAATTCGTTCTTTGTCTGGGCAGCCGCCGGCCCGGACGATTCGGGGCAGGTCGCATTCATCGAAGCCCATGGGACACCCAAAGATAATTCCTACGCGATGAAAATCATCCGCATCGATGGATCAGGCCAGCGAACAATCGTTCATCGCCAAGGCGACGTCATCTGGAAGCGCGCCGTCGGAAGGTCGCTCGCACTTCCCGCACAGGGCAGCAAGGTCGCCTTGGTCGGTGAAATGCACGGCACCCAGATGCCGGGCGCGTTGCTCGAGGAGGGGCCGCTGGAGATCTGGGATGTGACACCGGGCGCGGCAGCGACGCCGCTCGTGCGCACGATGGTCCTGGACTGCGGCTTGGCGTGGCTTAAGGACGGCAAGCACATTGCGTGCGTCCGGCTGGTGCCGCGATCCTGGGTGCCGGCAAATGGCGCCAACGCGATCTCAGATCCGGCGCCGGATGGATTCGGGAATCTCTTTGCGAAGTGGGACCGTGTCCCGGCCATCTGCATTGTGAATGCCGAAACAGGAGAGCAGCGAACGCTTTGCGCGGGCGCATGTCCAATCCTGTCGACCGATGGCCAGACCATGCTGGTGGCCGATCTGCAAGGCAATCATCAGCCCCAGTGGCGCAAGGTAGACGTGATGTCCGGCGCATTCCAGACGGTTCCCACCCCGCCGGGGAAACTTTATCGCAGGTATGTCGCACTCGGCGCCTCGGACGACTGCCTTTATCTCCAATTGCCACAGCCTGGAGAGACAAGCGGAATAACAAAGTATTACAGCCCGCTGGTCGGGGCGAGACAGCTCTTTCTGCTCAAGGCGGGGAAACTCGGACAAGCCGAAGGCAAGACGATCGGGAATGACTTTGATCCGCGCAGCGACGTCAGCTTCAGCAGCAAGTGAAATCGGAATTCCGTGCGGATGCTCACGCTGATCGTCTTTGCCGGCCTGCTCTGCGGCTGCTCTGTGCCCGGGCGCGGTTATCTCGACTCCCGGTTTGATGTGGTAATGGATTCGCGTCTGCCGAAGTTCTTCGACCCCGGCGGACAGATCAGCCCACGCGGGTACAAGGTGCGGGTGGAGTATTACAGCGATGCTCCGAAAACCGGCGGCGCTCGCGTCATTGTCGTCGAACCATCAGGACGCACAGTCTTCGACAAGCAAGGTAAATTCTGGTGGCACCCACTCGATGACAAAGACCGGCCGGCCGGGCACTTCCCGAATCATACGGTCATCTCATGCGATGGCGTGATGGACATCTTCGAGCAACGGCGGATGGAGCCGCTGCTCTATCTCAGCGATGACAAAACATTGTGGGATGCGATGACGGCAACACCCTGACCAGACGGCTCCCGCCGCCACGGTCCCAAGTTAACACAGCGAACGGCCACCTCCACTCCGTTTCGCTTGTTCACTCGCACAGCAAACCTCCGCAGATCGTGCCGCCGGGAACTATACTCCACGCGTGCTGCTCAAACGCGTACTACCCAGACGTTCGGCTGCCTTCGTCAATTCCAAGGCGCTGCGCCAAGCTTCTCTGAAGAGTGAAACCCGGCGAGCGTATGTGATGATTGTCGTGATTGCGCTGGTCTTTTTGATGCTGCGCCTCCAGGGCGTCAGTGGAGGAACGGCCGCGAAGGTGACCGCTTTCAGGGGTCTGGCAGTGCTGGCGGTCTTTCAACTCGGGGTGCTCGCTTTCATCCGCTGGGCCCGGTCACGCGACCTTGGAATGCCGACATGGTTCCTGGCGTTGGCGGCCGTGATGGAGAACCTCCCCATGGCCGGCGCCGTCATCTCCAACATCACTGCGGGGGCTTTGTCGCCATACGCGGCTTTGAGTGGAACGCCGCTGCTTTTCTATGCGATCACGATGGCGGTGACGACGCTTCGTCTGCGGCCATGGCTGTGCATCCTGGGAGGCGTTCTCGCGTCCGGCGGCTATGCTGCGGCGCTCGCTTATGTGACCTACGGTCTTGGCATTACCACCCCCACAACCGGATTGCCCTGGATCTTTTATGCCAACATGGTGTGGTTGATGCTCATCACCAGTCTTGCGTGCGCGTTCGTGGCACACGAGATTCGCGGGCATGTGGAAGCCGCGCTGGCTGAAGCCGAATCCCGGCGCGAGAGGGACCGGATGGAGCGCGATCTGGTCGTTGCCAGTTCAATCCAGAGAGCGCTATTGCCGCGGAATGTTCCAAACATTCCCGGCTTCGACATCGCCGGGTGGAATCGCCCGGCCGACCAGACCGGTGGAGACTACTACGACTGGCAGAGGCTGCCGGATGGAAAGTGGGTCGTCACCGTCGCCGATGTCAGCGGGCACGGCGTCGGCCCGGCGCTGGTCACTGCCGCCTGTCGCGCCTATGTCCGCGCCAGCACCGAACACGATGGAGACCTCGCGCTGCTTTCGAGCAAGGTCAATCGGCTGCTGGCAGACGATCTGCCCGATGGGCGATTCGTCACGATGGTCAGTGTGCTGATCATCCCCGGCGAAAAGCATGTGACGCTCCTGTCAGCAGGTCACGGACCGATCGCGCTGTATGTCAGTTCAACTGGCGTCGTGCGGGATATCATGCCCCACGACATGCCACTGGCAGTTGAATCGAATGGTGAGTTTGGTCCGGCGGAATCCATCGAACTGGAAGTTGGTGATGTGCTGGCTCTGGTGACCGATGGCTTTGTCGAATGGCCGCGCTCCAATGGCAACGGACAACGCGAGCAGTTCAGCACATCGCGCCTGCGTGATTCACTGGCGCGCCATGCCCATCTTCCCGCCGGTGCCATCATCGAGGCGATCACCCGCGATGTGACCGCATTCACCGATCCCACGCCGCAGCAGGATGACCTGACCATGGTCATCATTCGCCGAGTGAGCTGAGTGACGAAGGATTCTTTTGCGCTGGGAAAGCCGAGCTGATTCGGCAGCGACTCTTCTGAATGCAACTGGAATCTTTCCACAAAACCCCGCGAATCACATTATCCACCACGTTTTGCACCACCCAACGTACGACCAGCCAATCACTTGCAAAAACACGGTGGAAAACGCGAAAAATCTTGTCGAATTCGCGTACGGATTTTGGAGCATGGTCGTATATTTCCTTTCGTCGTCGGACGGGAAACCGGCCGGCGGAAGTGGAAAAGGCTTCTGTATAGAGTCCGGCTCCCAATGGAATCGATAGGCCGTCCGAAGCAAGGAATGGCGGGGACGGCGGGAGTCGGCGGGCAGCGACGGTGCCGCAAGGCGCACGGAACCGGTGGTGGAAGCCGCCGGACCTTCGAGCCCACCCGAAACTAATCGGCGCTAAAACGCCGCATGGCAGGTCGGGTTAACGTCGCCGCACGTGGCGCTTTCGGCCCGCGAGGAGAGAGTCCTCCGACAACCGAAGCGTCGAACCCAAGCCGCAAGAGTCTGCTGGTAACGGCAGGTGAAGCGCGGCGGATCCTAGGAAATCGGGTTCGGGAGAGCGAAATCCCACGGCCGTCCAGTCGGGAAACCGCCAAGCCACCCCGTTGGGTGAGCGATGTCCGATGAAATCGGCATCAACCGTCCGTACAGAAGGAAAGTCCCCTGACTTTCTGTGCCGAGCGGACCGAGGCGGGCCCAGGCCGGAAGCCAACTTGCCAACAGAATCGGTCCGATACCAATTAACGCCCACGCGGTGAGGTCGCGACTCACTTCGTGGGCGTTGTGGTTTTTATGGATAGAACATCACTGGATTTTGCACACCTAGTTTAGCGGCCCGCCTTGCCGGGCGCGTCAGTGGGCGCGGATCGTCGCGTGTGTTCAAGCAGGCCCTAGCGCGCCCCGCAAGCGGGGCCGCTAAACATGGATGTTTTCTGCAGAAAAATCGACGTTCGCGCCTGTATCGTTGGGACGTGGTTGGACCGGCAGCAAACCTCGTAGGAAACGCCGCGTGTGTCCGGCGTCCAACTCAATGGAAGACCCACGGCGTCCGCTCGGCCGCGACGACGCCTATGGTTATTCCCACGCCGATTCCCACCAGCGCGCCCACGCCTAGCACCAGCAGCGCGGTCTTTGTGGGATCGACCTGACCCGGATCAGGCTGAACGGTCCACGTATACGCCGCGTTCCCAGCGCTGGTCTGCGTCGCAGGATCATCCAGCGGAGTGCGTTCCGTGCGTGTGACGGCCAGCAAACGCCCCCGGCTTTCGTGAGTGAAACCGATCAGATCGCCGCGGCTCAACGTCCGCGTCATGACCGGCTCGGCTTGCTGAGCCGCCGGCGCCATCGCCGTCCCGCGGTAAAGCCGATACTGCCCGTTGTACGGCGCTTTCAACACATTTTCCGGCGAAGCGGAATTGGAACGGACCAGGATCCGCTCATTGGTTCCCGCCTGACACCCGGCCAGCAACAGGCTGGCGATCAACGATAGAGTGACACATTTGTGGAACATCGAAGCTCCTTGCAAAGGGTTTCGATCTTGGATCAGCAGGACCTGAGGACCGCAGCGCGTTTCCGCGGGCGCCGGCGCTCAGTTCCCCCGCCGCTTGGTTGGCCGTAACGCGCCTTGAGTCGCAGATATTCCGCCGCGTAGACGCGAAGCGCGGCGGCGTTGCGTCCGGCGCGGATATGCCCGATTGCGGCATGGACCATCGCCAGAACGCACGGCCATTCGAGTGCGCCGAGGCCGTTGTTTTCAATCGCCCGCACGATCCGCGGGGCATACAAGTGATAATCGCGGATCATGTCCGGACCGTCCGCAAGTCCGCGCATGTAGGTATCGCGGAAGCGACGCAGGAGGGTCAATTCGGGACCGTCGTCAACCCCGCCGGACCAGCCGACAACCGCGGTGGTGAGGAAGCACCCGCTGCTTCCTCCACCGCTCCCCGGCGGTGGTGATGGAGGGGTCGACGAAATTTCGATGCGGAGTATGTTTGAGGGCAGGGGATCGTCGTAGTAGGAGGAGGTGAGGGTATCGCGTCCGACCCCGCCATCCAGAGAGAGGACGGTTGTTGAAACGTCGAACTGATCATTTCCGATCCCGCCTTTGAGAACGTCCGTCCCGTACCATGAATTGATCTGATCGTTCCCGTCGCCTGCATCGATTGAGTCGTTGCCAGGATTATAGTAGTCGTCATCGTCGTAGATTTGGTCAGCGCCGTCGTCGCCATAGATCTGGTCATTTCCGCGGGAGCCTTGGATAGAGTCGTTCCCGTCGTCCCCATGGATGAGATCATTTCCCTCATCGCCTTCGATCGTGTCTGATCCGCCGCCGCCGTAGATCTCGTCATTGCCGGCCGAGCCCAGGATAAAGTCATTCCCATTGTCGCAATGGATGAGATCGTTTCCGTCACCGCCGTCGATTGAGTCCGCTGCGGCCCCGCCGGTAATGCTGTCAGGACCGGCCCCGCCAAAGATCGTGTTACTGCTGCCGCCGCCGTGAAGCGCGTCGGCTCCGTCACCGCCGTCGATCCAGGTTGGCAGGAGCGTCTGCGCACTAACCGCGACCCGGTCATCGCCAGCACCGCTGCGTATTACTACACCCGCGACGTGTTTGAAGATCTGTGGGGTCCTGTTGTTGATGGTTACGCTGAGGCCGGACGCAACCTTTTCGATGCGGATCCTATCCGCGCGCCGGGTACCATCAACGACCGCATAATCCGTGTTAAGAAAATCTCCCGCCCCCACGCTCGCCCCTGCACTGACAGCCACATCGAAGAAGGCCGGCGTGAATGGCCGAAACCCCTTCGGTGGGATCTCGCGAACGGAATAGGCTCCCGGCGGCAGGTTATCAAACTCAAAGCTGCCCCACGAATCGGTCACGACGGATAGCTCCGCCGGCTCGGAGCCATTGGCGGCGTCGAGCTTGCCGTTGCGGTTGGCATCAATAAACACTTTCACTCCGACCGCAGGTGAATCTTCTATGTCGCTCAGCGCGAAATCATGACCGTCATCATCGCCAACCCATCCAACGATTGTCCCGGTTGTTGGGACGGTTTGAACCGCCCCACTGAGCAGACGGCGCTGTTCCAGGGTTTCGATGAGACGACCGGGCAAGGCCCGCTGTAAATGACGGGTCGGCATGGTCACTCCTAGACTTGGGCGTAGCGAGCTTTCAACCGCAAGTACTCCGCCGCATACACTGCTAGTGCTTTTGAATTTCGCCGCGCACGAATATGCCTGATCGCGGTCTGCACCATCGCGAGAACGCAAGGCCATTCGAGCGCGGCCAGGCCGTTGTTTTCGATCGCCCGCACGATCCGCGGGGCGTGGGTGTAGTAGTCGCGGATTATGTCCGGACCTTCCGGCAGGCGGCGCATGTAGGTGTCGCGGAAACGGCGGAGCAGCGTCAGCTCGGGACCATCGTTCGCCTTGCCGGCCCACGCGACGACGGCGGTGGTCAAGAAGCAGATCCCGC